>MDTD01066424.1_pt1 | contig 11301 bp, 6 predicted proteins | sample 811221 | NCBI WGS metagenome assembly MDTD01 (sample SAMN05326646, study PRJNA326480) | marine metagenome | isolation source: seawater | place: Pacific Ocean: South West | collected 2011
GAGAACAAATATATGAATCAGCCCATTGAGCTCAGAGGCTATATCGGCAGCATTGACGACTCTATGTTTGATGAGAAAAACGTCAGCATCACCATCAGAGGGGGAGAATACAGCTTCTCATCTGTGAGTTGCTCGAAACCAAGATCATCAGACGCAGTACGCGAGCTCAGGAAAAGCATGCGCGTCGCCGTACGAGGAGTAATCACATCAGAAGAGATGGGCATCGGTTTGTCACGGTGCAAATTCTGGATCTTCTCCGAAAAGCGCTGGGTTGGAGTCGAACCAACAACCCGAGTAAACTCATCACAAGAAAAAGATGAGACAGAGCAAAAATCGAAGAACACAGAGAATGAACGCAAAGAGGAAAGAACAATCAGCAGCCTTACTGAACGATGCGCACCTATATGGGAAAGAGCAGATTCACTTGGCGGGTCATACGGAGAAGCAATGAATAGCGTTTACCGAGACAACAGAGAATGCTATTGCGAAGGAGACCGCCAGAAAGTCACAGAGATGGGTAACGATATTGCACAGAGATACGAAAACTTCTGCGATTCAAACTGATTCAAAACCAATAATGACAATCCGAAACACAAGAGCAGGATTCACCCAAGCCCAATTCAATGATGACGCTTCGTCCCTGGTCATCATTGAAATCCTTCTCATAGCCGCCGCATTTGGAATTGGGATGCTGAGCTGGTGGTGGGGAGGGGTAATCTTTCTTGGAGGAATGATCGTCATGGCCACACCCGTACTTAATATCCTCTTTTGCCTCGCCATGACCGCAGCATGGGCAGTCGCTGGATATCACATCGGCGAGGTGATTGGGCAAGACGGTGCCAACTATATCATCGCCGTTATCGCGGGACTCACTTCTCTGGGTGCTCAGCCAGGAGATATCAAATTGGGAGAAGACATGGGAGTAAAGGCTTGAGAAGGGCTTAATATGGAGCTGAATTCAAAATAGATATGGAAGGATTCGGAAAGAAAACAAAAGACGGGAAAAAGCAGTCAAATAGAAAAATCATCTCTAAAAGCGAAAAGACCCTTAAAGAGGCAATGCAACACCACAAGCAAAGGGAGCTCAAGCAGGCTGAAAAAAAATACAGGACTGCAATAGAGTCAGGAAGCCAGAATATCGCTGCATTCATATACTTAGGCGTAATTTGCCAAACAAGCGGACGCTACGAAGAAGCAATAAGTTTGTACGAGGAAGCGACAAGAATAAAACCAGAGAATCCAGATGCATACATCAATCTAGGAAGTTTATACAAAAGCCTAGGCGAAATGAAAAAGGCAAAGGCTTTAACTCTTAAAGCAATAAATCTGCAATCTGACAACCCAATAGCTCTAATGAATTTGGGCGGCATCTGCAAGGATCTAGAGGAACATGATCAAGCACTAGAAGCGACTCTAAAATCACTAAAAATAAAACCTAATAACCCAAATGCACTATTAAACCTTAGCGGTATCTATAAAGAACTCAACAGGTTAGACGAAGCACTGAACACAGTACTGAGATCAATAGAGATCGAACCCAATAATCCTGAAAGCCACCTTAGTCTTGGAGCAATTTACAGGCAGCTTAATAAAACCGAAAAAGCTTTATCAAGCACACTTAGAGCCATCGAACTAAAGCCTGACAACCCATACGCACTAATGAATCTAGGGGGAATTTATCAAGAGGCAGGCAATCTTGACGAGGCACTGACATCAACCCTTCAATCATTAAAACTAAAACCTGACAACCCATACGCACTAATGAATCTAGGGGGAATTTATCAAGAGGCAGGAAATCTTGATAAAGCACTTATCTCAACTCTTCAATCATTAAAGCTAAAATCCAACAACACAGAGGCACTCGTTAACCTTGGTGGAATTTACAAAGATCTTGGCAGACTTGAACAAGCCCTTATAGAGACCAATAAAGCACTGAAGCTGCAGCCTGAAGATTCGATGGCTTTGTGCAAGTCTGGACAAATCAAGATGGCACTTGGCCTAACAAAAGAAGCCAAAAAAGATTTGAGACTAGCAACTAAAAAAAATACACAAGAATGCGAAGCATATTTCACGCAAAGCCTGATACTGGAGACAACAGAAGAGGCAGAGGAACTAATTAATTCTATCAAGCAAGTGAATTGTGATCTCCTCAGCCCCACAAAAATGCAATTCATCAAATTTGCACAATCTAACTGCTTCCATAAGACCGAAGACTACCGAAGCGCAGCAAATTACTTGAAGGAAGCAAATCACTACAAAATGATGACTTTTCCTTGTAATTCCAAAAAAATTATAGACGAAATAAGATACTACCTCTCTTGCCCAAATCAATTAAAAATAGATTGCGGAGATGAAAGGAGCGGAGCGAACAGAATCTTTATTGTCGGCATGCCAAGATGCGGATCAACTTTGTTAGAAACAATTTTAAGCATGAATCCATACGTCAAAGACTTAGGAGAGAGTCGTTCACTTGGCCAATCAATCTTAAGAATGGAGGAGAAATTGAAGAAAAAAGACAAGACTCAGGGCCTCCATGAAATATATTCACAAATGGAGCCAATGGAAAAAGCAGTTTACAAATATTCTACAGACAAAAACTTATACAATTTTATTTACACTGACTGGATCGCCCGTCAAATGCCTGGCGCCAAGATCATCCATTGTCGGAGACATCCAATGGACAATATCCTTTCAATACATAGAAGCAACCTAAGCGCTGGGAACAACTACTCGGCAAATCTAGAAAAGACAGCAGAAGTATTAATATCGGAAGAGGAAGCAATGGCTATACACAAAAATAATCATCCCAATAAAATATATACTTTCGATTACGACAAATTCGTCAACTCGCCAAAAGAAAATTTAAAGAAATTACTCGATTGGCTAGGGGTAGAATTTGAAGAATATTATTTGCACCCCGAGCAAAGTACGAGAACAGTAAACACTGCTAGCGTCATGCAGGCCAGAAAACCCATCAGCAACAAGTCAGTTGGCGGCTGGCTAAAATATGAAGGACTTTTAATGCCAGCTAAAAATATTATCTCAAAAAGCAAAATTAAAATCAATTAAAAACAAAAGATCAAAAGAGCAAACGAACAAGCACATCAATTTCAAATCAACTAAGGCTAAACAGTATATCTTGCTAAAAAATACTCTAAGGAAAGGATAACATCAAAAGAAAAATAATTGAACACAAACTGGAAGAAGACAAAAATAGCAGACAGGTGAAAATAAAAACGCTTTGACATAGTATCTTAATTCAAAACACAATCAAATAACTTGAGGGAGGTCGACTACTGTTACATTGCCGGGTGAAAAAGGTCGAGAAATAGGTTAGGATAATTAACAACAAAAGAGAAGAGGGATGACTGGATTTGGAGGTAAGGATAACAAAAAGACAAAACGAAAGAGAGCATCGACACAAAGTGGGGAGATCAGCATCGATTCGATCCTAGAGAGGGCCTTCAATAATCACATAAATGGGGATGTGGCCCTTGCGGAAAAAGAATATAGAAAAGCGATAGAGCTTGGGTCTAAACATCATGCAGTATTCGCAAATCTGGGTGTGATCTGCACCAATAGTGGACGCATCGAAGAGGCAGTCGCTCTCTACCAGAAATCGATAGAGCTAAATCCCGAGGATGCAAATACTTACAGCAACCTAGGTTTCTTATATTTTAATCTCGGAAAGTATAAGCAAGCCGCAGAATTGACAAGCAAAAGTCTTGAAAAAAATCCAAATAATGCGCAAGTACAGACGATACTAGGATGGAGCTATAAAGAACTTGGTAACCTGGATCAAGCTTTAAGTATCACTCTTAAATCACTTGAATTAAAACCAAACAACACCTCCGCTCTGATTAATCTAGGTGGCATCTATAAAGATCTTGGAATACTCGATCAAGCTCTTACATCAACAATTAAAGCACTTGAATTTCAACCTGATAACGTATCTGGACTAATTAATTTAGCTGGAATTTACCAGGATCTAGGAAGACCTAGAAAGGCTCTTAATTCTATACTTAAAGCACTTGATCTTGAGCCTGAAAACACATCTGCTTTAATTAATTTAGCCAATATATGTCAAGAGCTCGGCATGATAAGCGAAGCAAGGGCAGCAATTTTTAAATCAATACATCTAAAACCAATAAATAACACAAGATCGCTAGACACACTGACATTAATGCTTCAGCATTCAATCCGCAAGCAGAATGCTGGGCCTAGGCACTTAATAGAGGAGGTTGACATCAAACTGAGGAAATTAAATATAGAATTTGGTCGCAAACATTTTCATGTTAGCGATAGCATTAATATAATAAAAGAAGCACTGAAAGTCGCAGGCGCTTTAGGAGAAAATATTGTCACAAATCTAACTCAGATATATCATCGAAAAAAATCTATAGAACCAAATTGCAATAAGTTGATGGACTTTTTTAATATGAAAAATGCTATAGCCCAAAGATGTCACAGCTGCTATAAAGTCCAAATAGAGGTAAACTCTCTGAATGAACTAATAAACCTGAATTTTCTTATGAAGAAGATTCAGTTTAAATCGGACAATACCAGTAAATGCATGATTGAACTTAGGACTTTTTCCAAAGGTCATTACAAAGGTATTATTTATTGTTCTAGTATTGACGAAGCAGCTAGTGTACTAGTGAAGACAAAGAATTACATAGAAGAAAAATCCGATATCAATCCAATATTTGGAATAAAAAGAGGATGTACAGAATTTACCAATAAGCACAGTAATTATGGCAGGATAGGAGATCTTCAAAATCTGGATCCAGGACCTAGGCAGCTGAAAGATTGGGCAATAATAGAAGAAGAATACTTTAAAGCGGCAGATGAGGTAGCAGCTCAGCCAATAGGATGGGAATTCAACCTAGGAGAGCTATTAATTATCAAAAACTGGGTTTTGTATGCGTTAGCCCTCGAAGATTTCGAGGCAATTCGAGAATTTGGAGATTTAAGTTACAAAAACCATGAAGTGGCAGCGTTAATCAACTTAAAGATGGATGCAATGAAAGTACAAAGTTCGCAACAAAGGAATTCTTGAATTGCAAGAGTGTCATTCAAATAATAATTCAATTCACTTAGAGCTTTAGGCAAGCAAAACTAGCATCGAGATTGATAGACAGTTTTATATGAAGTGCAAGGCTGTCAGGAAAGATTAAGCGCGATAAGGATAAGCCATAAATAGAAATATTGAGAGCTATAGAAGACAAAACCAGTCCTAGAATCTCGTGAAAGTAAATATACTTATATCAACCCAATGCCAAAACAATTAATATGTCAAAATAAGACAAAATGCAAGGCATCTTGTTTAAAATATTAGTAGTTGTATAAGTCAGATGGCGGGTTTTGGAGGAGAAAACAAGAAAAGGAAAGAGGTAGTACAGAAAAATAATATTAATGCCAACTCAGTTGCAAAAAGTGCCTTTGACAACCATATAAAGGGAAATATAAATACTGCTGAAAAAGAATATAGAAAAGCGATAGAGCTTGGCTCTAAGAACCATGCAGTTTTTGCAAATCTAGGGGTAATTTACACTAACAGTGGGAGGTTTGACGAAGCAATCATTCACTACGAGAAATCGATTGAGCTAAGTCCCGAGGATGCAAAAACTTACAGAAACTTAGGCTTCTTATATTTTGATCTTAGAAACTTTAAGCAAGCATCAGAGCTCATACGGAAAAGTCTTGACATTAATCCCAACGATTACCAGGCTCAAACCACACTTGGATGGAGCTATAAAGAGCTAGGGAAACTGGATCAAGCTCTTGAATTGACACTTAAAGCCATAGAGCTAAAGCCAGATAATATCTCTGCCTTAATTAACCTCGGTGGTATCTATAAAGATCTTGATGATCTTGACAATGCTATTACTGCAACTGTCAAGGCACTTGATATAAACCCTGAAAATGTAGCTGCACTAATTAATATAGCTGGAATCTATCAAGATCAAGGTGACCTAGACAAGGCATTATCTTCTATTCATAAGGCATTAAGCATTGAACCTAATAATCCTTCTGCACTAATTAATTTAGGTGGAATCCATCAAGATCTAGGTGAACTTAATAATGCACTATTGTATGTTTCTAAAGCCATAAAGATAGAACCAAATGACCATACTTTCAACTTAATTTTAGGCGGCATTTATAGAGACATCGGAGATCTCGATAATGCCCTTGCTTTCACCCTTAAATCACTCGAACTGAAACCCATTAACTCTGCAGCCTATATAAATTTAGGGAGTATTTATAAAGCACTTGGATTCTTAGAAAAGGCATTGGAGTCAAACCTCAAATCACTAGAAATCAATCCGCAAAATCCAGAGGCGCTCATTAATGCAGGAAGTGTATATATTGAACTAGGGGATATTGAAACTGCACTTGCGTATACACTAAAATCATTAGACTTAAGAGAGGACATACCAGCCACATATATAAACTTGGGAGAAATTTATAAAAGACTCGATCAGCTCGATAAAGCTCTGGAATTTACCTTAAAATCGCTACAGCTAGACACCAATAATTCAATAATACACATGAACTTAGGAGGAATTTATAAGGATCTTGGTCAACTGGATAAAGCTCTGGAATTTACTTTGAAATCACTACAGCTAGATCCCAATAATTCAAAAATACACATGAACTTGGGGGGAATATATAAAGATCTCGGCCAACTAGATAAAGCACTTCAATCAACCTTAAGGTCGCTTGAACTCGCCCCTGATAGTGCAGATATCTTTACTAGATTAGGTGTAATTTATAGAGAACTGAACATGCTTGATCAAGCTTTGTCTGCATACCAAAAATCGTTAGTGTTAAAGCCAAGTAACCCAACAGCTTATATTAATTTAGGGGTGATTTACAAAGAGCTCGGCATCTACGACAAAGCAACATATAATACAAAGAAGTGTCTTGATATTGAGCCAGAAAACACCAGTGCTCTATATAACTTGTCCAGTATCTATAAGGATCTTGGAAAACTCTCAGATGCTGAAAAGTTATGCAAACAGGCACTATCATTGGACCAGAATTTTGAGAAGGCACATTTGCTATTTGGAGCTATCCTCTTAATCCGTGGTAAACATAGAGAAGGATTACGAGAAAGCCGAAAAGGGGGTGGTATGATATCGTTTAATATAAATAAAAAATTTAAGATAAAAGCCGCCTAAATTATGCTCAGAATTCCCACATCTCAACCAACAGAATCACCACACTTCATTGGATCTTGGATAATTGAACCAAAATCATTGTGTGACGACTTGATAACCTATTTTGAAGAGAATAAAGAAAAGCAGAAACAAGGTGTTATGAGTGTAGGTAAAAATTTAGAGTCAAAAAACTCAGTTGATCTAACAATCACGCCAAGAGAAATTTTGCTACCTGGAAACGAAAGTATGCAAAAATACTTCGAAGAATTATTTAAATGCTATAAAGATTATACGTCTCAATGGCCCTTTCTCACGGAGCTTGGCGGAGAATTAGAAATTGGACAATTTAATATTCAAAGATATCAAACTAATCAACATTTTCAAAAGGTCCATACGGAAAGATGCGGTATTTCAACGCTTCATAGATTATTTGCCTGGATGACATATTTGAATGATGTAGATCATAAAGATGGAGGTACAACAATTTTTACACATTATGGTTTAGCAATACAACCCAAGAAAGGTTTGACACTGATTTGGCCTGCAGAATGGACTCATGCCCACAAAGGTAGCAAACTAACCAATAACTCAAAGTATATAATTACAGGTTGGATGCATTTTCCTGAAGTCGAACCAGAAGCTTGACCCAACATACGTGAATTCTAATTCTATAAATAAAAATTTTATATCTATAATGGTAGATGTATATGTGCCTGAACGATAGACTTCGCATAAAAAATCAATTTCTAATTTTAAGAAATTAAAATAGCCTAGTAGAAAATTAATCAAAGTACGAGATATCAATCTTTTTGCTTAAGATCTAACATTTTTTTACAACAGCCGATGAACGCATAGGTGGATCAGTAATTGGGTATTAATCAATGGGCAGCATCTACCATAGAGTGAAATGTATGAAGTATAGTAGTATAAGTTAAATTAACCCTTATTAATCCAGTGGCTGGTTTTGGAAACGCAAACCCAGAAAGAAATAAGAATGAGAATAAACAATCACAAAAAAGAGTCAACTTGATTATAGAAAGTGCCATTAAATACCACTTAGATGGAGATTTATTCCATGCAGAAAATGAATACAGAAAGGCCATAGAGATTGGCTCTGACCATCATGCTATATTCGTAAATCTCGGAGTAATTTGCGGCAATAGTGGAAGAATAGACGAAGCAATTGTTCTTTATAACAAAGCCATAGAACAAAATCCCGAAAATGCAAATGCCTATAGCAATCTTGGCTACCTATATTTTAATCTTGGAAATTTCAAGGAAGCTGCGAAACTAATTATAAAGAGTCTAGAGCTTAATCCAAATGATTACCAAGCACTTCTTACACTTGGATGGAGCCAAAAAGAACTTACTAAGTATGAGGAAGCCTTAAAAATAACACTTAAATCTCTGGAAATCTTCCCTGACAATCCATCAGCTTTAGTGAACCTTGGCGCAATCTACAAGGATCTCAACAGACTTGATCAAGCACTTGAAGTGACCATAAAAGCTCTAAAACTAAAGCCGGATAATCCCTTAGCACTCATTAATTTAGGTAGCATATACCAAGATCTTGGACAGTTTGATGAAGCTCTTGAATCAACCCTTAAGTCTCTAAAATTAGAACCACACAACCCATCTGCTCTCATAAATCTTAGTTCGATCTATAAGGATCTCGGACAACTTGATGAATCTCTTTCTACTATTCGTAGTGCACTTGAGATTAAACCAAATGACCCATATATCAACCTGAGCTTAGGTGATATCTACAAAGAAATCGGCCTTACAGATCAATCTCTTACCTATTACCTTAGAGCCTTAAAGCTCAAGCCTGAATGCCCTAATATTAATTTGAATCTTGGTCTCTTCTTCAAAGACATCGGGGACCTAAACAAAGCACTTTCATTCACTCTTCAATCACTAGAGCTTAAATTAGATAATCCCGGGGCTATAAAAAATATCAATAGTTTCATAGATCAATTAGGCTCAGGCCTATACGATACTCACAACATCACTAGAGCATATAATCTTCTACTGAATCGGACAGACGTATCACATCGAAGACTCTCTGGTTTATTTCGGCAAAAATACTTTAATATTATCCAAAAAGCATCTGAGCACACTACAATTATCTCAGAAAAAAATGATGCACTCCAGCAGCTTGCCAAAGATACTAATTTTCATAAATCAATTAGTCTTTTTGTTCCACCGATCCCAGAAGTAGAGATATTTCTCACGAGGCTAAGGGAAGAAATTCTTTTACAGTTTAACAAAACTGGGCACATACATCCCCAATTAGAATCTCTAACTAAAGCATTAGCAATGCAGTGCTTTCTTAATGAATACACTTACTATATCAAGGAAGAAGAAAAGGATTTAGTAAGCAAACTTATCACAAAAGCAGAGAAAGATAGAGAAATAATCGGTCAAAAATTGTTAATCATAAGCTGCTACAAAAGCATTTATACAGCATTTCCAGACACAAGAGGTGCTCAAGTTTACTCAGGCTTAAATGATAGCTACAAAGAGCTTCTCATGACACAACTAATAGAGCCCTCCCAAGAAGAAAAAATAAAATCTACTTTAGATAACCCATCACTTTTCTCCAACAAGATATCGCAAAAGGTTGAAAATATGTATGAATCTAATCCATATCCAAGATATAAATATGCCAATTTTACTAAAGCAACGCTATCACAGCCTATAGCAGAGTTTATTAAGCGTGAAACGACCAAACAAAAACTAAATTTTTCGGTAGAGTTAACTTCCCCAATCGCCAAACCTAAAGTTTTAATTGCTGGATGTGGTACAGGAAACCAAGTTATAAGTGCTAGTAGATATAAAAATGCAAAAATAACAGCAATTGACTTAAGTAGTAGTAGTTTAGCATATGCCTCAAGAAAGTCTAAAGAGTATGGCATGAATAATGTCGAATTTAAAAAGATGGATATCCTTAATCTCGACAAGATTGACAATTTTTTTGATATTATTGAATGTAGTGGAGTTCTCCATCATATGGAAAATCCACCTGACGGTTTGGCAGCACTCATACGACTACTAAAGCCTGGTGGGTATATCAAACTCGGGTTATATAGTGAAATTGCTCGTAGTGTAGTTATAAAAGCAAGGGATATAATCCAAAGATTACATATTGACAGTAGTGCAGAAAGTATCCGTGAGTTCAGGAAACAGGTTCTTGACGGTGAAATCAGTGATCTAAAAGATCTTCCAAAATTTGGCACTGACTTTTTTTCACTCTCAGAATGCAAAGATCTGTGCTTCCATGTTCAGGAGCATCTCTTTACGACAGAAAAGCTTCAAAATTTTTTGAACACTCAAAATCTTGATTTTTGTGGATTCATGGTTCCAATTCACATTAAACAGCTTTATCAGAAATATAATCCGGAAGACGGAGAAATGACCTCGCTAAAATACTGGGGTAACTTTGAAAAAAAATATCCTTCAACTTTCAAAGGTATGTATCAGTTTTGGGCGCATAAGCCCAAATCAATATAACCATAATAATTTACATGTAAATTTCAAAAGGGACTAAAAATCGATTGAATTTATATTTAAGTCTTTCAAGGTCCTTGCCTGTCAAAACAAAAGGCTAAGAACCACTCGGCTTCGCCTTATCCCAAGTTAATACATGGAAGATTTGAATTCTTTAAAGATATTTGGGTGTTTTAGGTCAAAATGCAATCAGAAAGTAATAGAGTGTTAAAAGCTAGATAAAACCCTATTAGTTCAGTGACTGGCTTTGGCAGAGAACCCAATAGAAAAGCAGATAAATCAACAAAAAAGCCGCAGCTGAACTTTCAGAAATGGTTCAACCAAGCCATTTATTCTCACAAGACAGGCCGGCTCAGGGAAGCCGAGGCGATGTACAAAAAAATGATTGCCGCAGGAACATCCGATCCTGCGGTGTTTTGCAATCTTGGGATCCTTTGCAAAAACAGCGGAAGGATCGAAGAAGCCTTAGAACACTATGAACAGGCCTTAGATTTTGAGCCAGACGACCCCCAGATCTATTGCAATATCGGAAATCTATACAGGGACATCGGAAAGCTTGATCAAGCGCTGCAATTCACACTGAAATCACTCGATCTTGATCACGAGTCATCAACAGTTCAGATGAATC
>MDTD01107960.1_pt1 | contig 11300 bp, 8 predicted proteins | sample 811221 | NCBI WGS metagenome assembly MDTD01 (sample SAMN05326646, study PRJNA326480) | marine metagenome | isolation source: seawater | place: Pacific Ocean: South West | collected 2011
TGCTGGAGAAGTTAGAGGAGATGGTGAGCTTAAAAATATTGATAATAATAAAATTGAAAGCATAGCGAGAAGAGTTATCAAGAAAATAGGTTATGAACAAGAAACTTTTCATTGGAATAAGGTAAAAGTCAACGTTAACTTGCATGAACAGTCGACAGATATTGGAAGAGGAGTTGATGCAGTTGAAAAAAATCAAGAGGGAGCAGGGGACCAGGGAATCATGTTTGGATATGCTAGCAATGAGACTGATGTTTTTATGCCATACCCAATAAAATTAAGCCATGATTTGCTTAAAGAATTAAGAAATAAAAGAATTAAAAAAGAAATATTAAATCTTGGACCAGATGCAAAATCACAGTTTTCTATAAAATATAAAAATGGTAGACCTGTTGGACTGCATTCGGTTGTTTTATCAGTTCAGCATGAAGAAGGAAATACTCCAGAAAAAATAAAAGAGAAAATTTTGCCCATAATTGAAGAAATTAAACCTAAAAATTGGAAATTACCATACGATAATATTTATGTAAATCCAACTGGTAATTTTGTAATAGGAGGACCTCACGGAGATGCAGGATTAACTGGAAGAAAGATAGTAGTAGATACTTACGGAGGAATATGTCCTCACGGAGGAGGAGCTTTTTCTGGAAAAGACCCATCTAAAGTAGATAGATCTGGTGCCTACATGGCAAGATATATTGCTAAGAACTTGGTAGCTGCTGAAATAGCTGAAAAATGTACTATACAACTTGCTTATGTTATTGGTGTAGCTGAGCCTATTTCTATATTCTTGGATACTCATGGTACAGGTAAAGTAGAAGTACAAAAGTTGATTAAAAATATAAAAGAAATATTTGATTTAAAACCATCTGGCATAAGAAATATGTTAAAGTTAGCAAATCCAATTTTTGAAAAAACAGCTACTTTTGGTCATTTTGGTAGAAAAAGCGATGAAGATGGTTATTTTACTTGGGAAAAGCTTGATAAAGTCGAAGAACTGAAGGCTCTATTATAACTAAATATAATTTTAAATATTACGGCAGAAGAAAAGGCTCAAAGTTTAGTAATAGAAAAAAAAATTTATTAGAAAAAGTATTTCCAAAGTTAGAATTAAATGAGCAAAATATAAATGACTATATATCAGAAATTTCTAAAAAAAAATATAATGTTAGTTTAGAAATTGGTTTCGGTTCAGGAGAAAATTTACTTAATTTAATCAATAAATCTGAAAAAAATAGAGTTTTTATTGGTTGCGAGCCGTACTTAAATGGTTTGGCTTCATTTATTTCCAATTTGGAAGAAGAAAAGTATCAGAAAATTAGACTATTTAAAAGTGATATAAGAGTCTTATTATTACATTTATCAAAACAAATTTTTGATGAAATATTTATTTTATACCCTGACCCTTGGCCAAAAGCTAGACATGAAAAGAGAAGAATATTAAACAAAGAAAACTTAAATTTATTCTTATCTAAGTTGAAAATAAATGGTAAATTTTTTATTGCTACTGATGTTAAAAACTATTTTGATTCCATTTATAAACTGTTTGATAAAAATGTAACCGTTAAAATTATAAATTTTAATAATTTCTATTTAAGACCAAAAAAAATTATTAGCACTCGCTATGAAATAAAAGCACTTAGCAAGAAAATAAAGCCTCAATATCTTGAGGTAAAAAAAATTCTGGATTAAATGTAAAAAGTATTTTAATGTTAATTTCTTTTAATACTGTGACGTAGACAATTAACTAATTATGCAATATGTTATTTGCTATATAGATTGTTAATTATTTTATTATAAGCGTATAATTTAATTATTTAAATTGAGTCAAAAGACGAGAGGAAACATGAACAATACAGAAGACTTATCTATAGTGAGACCAGAGCTTTTGCAAATTGCGGAAGCTGTTGCGAGGGATAAAGCTATAGATCAGGAATTAGTTATAGAAGCTATGGAAGAAGCTATACAGACTGCAGCAAAGAAAAAGTATGGACAAGAGCTTCAAATTAAAGCGGAGATAGATAGAAAGTCTGGTGAGATAAAATTAAGTAGAGTTTTGCTAGTTGTAGAAAATGTAGAGGTAGCCTCAGAACAAGTAACACTAGAACAAGGAAAATTTATAGATAAATCTGCAAAGATAGGTGATCTATTACATGATCCGTTACCTCCTATTGATTTTGGAAGAGTTTCAGCTCAGACGGCTAAGACGGTGATTGTCCAAAAGGTCAAAGAAGCAGACAAAGAAAGACAATATCAAGAATTTAAAGATAAATCGGGTCAAATTATTAGTGGGATAGTAAAGAGAGTAGAATACGGAAATATATTTCTAGACTTAGGTAAGGCAGAGGCCTATATGAGAAAAGACGATACCATTCCGAGAGAAGTTTTTAGACCAGGAGATAGAACTAGAGCTTTTATAACTGAGGTTAAAAAAGATATTAATGGCCCGCAAATTTTTTTATCTAGAACTAGTAATGATTTTATGGCAGCATTGTTTACACAAGAAGTACCAGAAATTTATGATGGTATAATTACAATCAAATCAGTCGCTAGAGACCCTGGAAGCAGAGCGAAAATAGCTGTAACTTCTAGTGATAAAACAATAGATCCAGTTGGGGCTTGCGTTGGCATGCGGGGAAGTAGAGTACAAGCTATAGTCAATGAGTTACAAGGAGAAAAAATAGATATTATACCTTGGTCTGAAGACCCAGCATCGTTTATTGTAAACACCTTATCACCTGCTGAAGTTACAAAAGTTGTCCTTGATGAGGAAGTCAAAAAAGTTGAAGTAATTGTTCCAGATGATCAATTGAGTCTAGCAATTGGAAGAAAAGGACAAAATGTTAGATTGGCATCACATGTTTCTAAATGGGAAATTTCAATTCTTACCGAAGGTGATGAATCAGATAGAAGGCAAAAGGAAACAAAAAAAGAAACTCAGGAATTAATAGATGCTTTAGTAATTGACGAAGTGATAGCTCATTTGCTTGTCTCTGAAGGGTTTAAAAAAGTAGAGACAGTTGCTTATGTACCAATTGAAGAATTAAAAAGTATAGGTGGTTTTGATGAAAAACTTGCCGAAGAGTTAAAAAGTAGAGCTATAACATATTTAGAAGAAAAAGAGGAAGAGTTAGAAAAAGAAAGAAAACAGCTCGGAGTAGAAGATAGTCTTAAAAGTTTAGAAGTTTTTGATTTAGAAACTTTAGTAATTTTAGGAAAAAATAATATAAAAACAAAAGACGATTTAGCAGACCTCTCTTCTGATGAATTATTAGAAATAGTAGGAGATAAGATACAGGATATTGAAGAGGCTAATAAAATAATTATGAAAGCAAGAGAAGATTGGTTTAATGATAAAAATTAAGGTTGGTTATGGAGAAAAAAAAGTTAGGTTTATCTGGTAAGAGTAAATTAGAACTAAGTAAAACTGTAAGAGGTGGAACAGTTAGGCAATCCTTTAGTCATGGAAGAGTTAAATCAGTTGAAGTAGAGGTAAAAAAAGTAAGAACTTTTAACAAAAACGGGCCTAATGTCAGTTTAAGTGAAGAAAATAAAAATATCTCTGAAGATAGTCATTTATCAGCCAAACAATTAAAAAAAGATGATAGTTTTAACAAAGATAAACTTCAAAAGTTAAAAGAAGATGCCCAGAATGATAGAATAGCTAGAGAAAATAAAATATCATCTACGGAGCAAAAGAAACCTATTGAAAAGCTTGTTGCTGATAATAAGGAAAAAAAACAAGCAAAAATTAACAGCCCAAATTCTATTGAAAAAAATAAAAAACTTGATGAAACAAAAACAACAAGTCTTTCTAAAGAAGAGAATGACAATAAAAAATCAGGTTCTAAAAAAAATAGAGCAGATTTAAAAAAACAACTTTCTTTGGGCAGAGTCAATATTAGAAGGCAAACAGGAAAAATTACAATTCAACAGGCTTATGATGATGAAGAGAGACAAAGAAGTCTCGCATCTATTAGAAGAGCTAGGGAAAAAGAAAAGAAATCTCTAGAAGTCAGAAATAAACTAGAAGATAATACTAACAAACCAATAGTAAGAGAAGTAAAAATACCAGAAGTGATTACTGTTCAGGAATTGGCAAATAGAATGGCTTCTAGAGTTGCGGACGTTATAAAAGTTCTAATTAAAAATGAAATAGCTGCTACTGCTAATCAATCAATTGATGCTGACACTGCTGAATTAGTTGTATTAGAGTTTGGGCATAAACCGAAAAGAATATCTGAGTCAGATATTGAATTAGGGCTAGACACTACCAAGGAAGAACAAAGTGATGCCAAAGAAAGACCACCAATAGTCACAGTTATGGGGCATGTAGATCATGGAAAAACTACATTATTAGACGCTTTAAGAAATACAAATATTGTTTCAAAAGAACAAGGAGGCATAACCCAGCATATAGGTTCTTACCAAATTAATACAAAAAATAATAAAAAAATTACTTTTATTGATACACCCGGTCACTCAGCATTTAGTGGTATGAGAGCAAGAGGTGCTAAATTAACTGATATTATTATTTTAGTAGTAGCTGCTGATGATGGAGTGATGCCTCAAACCGTAGAAGCTATACAACATTCAAAAGCTGCAAAAGTACCTGTTATAGTAGCAGTTAATAAAATTGATGCTGCTGGTGCTGATAAGGATAAAGTTATTAATGAATTATTAAAGCACGATATAGTTGTTGAAAAACATGGAGGAGATGTTCCTTTAGTTGAAGTATCTGCATTAAAAAAATTGAATCTAGAAAATTTAATTGAAAATATTCTTATTTTAGCTGAAGTGTTAGAAATAAAAGCAAGTATTACTCAGAGGTCTGAAGGCACAGTAATCGAGTCAAAAAGAGAGCAAGGCAGAGGAGTAGTTGCTTCTATTGTTCAACAAAGAGGTATATTGAATAAAGGAGATATTGTCGTTGCAGGTTCCCAATGGGGAAAAATAAGAGCCATAATAGATGATAAAGGAAAAAATTTAAAACAATTAAACCCTTCATCGCCTGCAGAAATATTAGGACTTAATGATGTTCCTGTGGCCGGAGATGAAATTATAGTTGTAGAAAGTGAAAGTAGAGCTAGAGAGGTTAGTGAATATAGAAAGTCAGTAATTTTAAAAGAGAGAACTAACTTATCTAGAGCCAACTCAATGGAGAATATTTTAAAAAGCATTAAATCAGGAGAAAAAAAGCTACTTAACTTAGTTCTAAAAGCTGATACCTTAGGGTCTAAAGAAGCTATTATTACATCTCTTGAAAAAATGGGTAATGACGAAGTTAATACACATATTTTACTTGCGGGTGTTGGAGGCATTAATGAGACTGATATTGCCTTAGCGTCTTCAAATGAGGCATTAGTGATTGGATTTAATGTAAGAGCAGACATAAATGCAAAGAAAGCAGCCAAACAATCTGGAATAAATATAAAATATTATTCGATAATTTATGAGATCTTTGATGAAATTAGAGATCTGTTATCTGGTCTCTTATCTCCAATTGAAAAAGAACATTTCTTAGGATATGCAAAAATAAAGCAAGTTTTCAAGGTTTCAAAAATAGGAAAAATAGCTGGGTGTATCGTTACAGAAGGAGTTATAAAAAGAAATACTAAATTAAGAATTCTTAGAGATAACATAGTAATACACTCAGGAGATTTAGATAACTTAAAAAGACATAGTGATGAAGCTAAAGAAGTTAAAGAAGGTGTTGAATGTGGTATTTCGATTCAGAATTTTAATGATATTCAAGTAGAAGATGTAATAGAGTGTTATGAGATTGAAAAAACACCAAGAAAGCTTGTTGAAAATAATTAAGGTGGATATTGAAAGCTAATGATAATAGGTTATTGAGAGTAGGAGAAAACATACGAGCAATACTCTCTAAACATATAATTTCTAATGAACTTTATATTAAACATTTAAAAAATGTTATTGTAACAATAACAGAAGTAAGACCATCTAAAGATTTGAAACATGCCAAAGTTTTTGTAAGTTCTGTAGGAGGAAATGAGGAGAAGGTAGCTGAAGAGCTTAATAATAATTCAAGCTTGTTTTCTAAATTGGTATCTAAAGAAATTAAAACTAAATATACGCCAAGGTTAAAGTTTTTTCCTGATTTAGTTCATAAGAGGGCTTCTTTAATAAATAAAATAATAAATGAAAAATGAATTTAGATATCTCAATAATTAATGGCTGGCTGAATGTGTTTAAAAAGCAAGGATATACTTCTTCCTATGTAGTTAGAACTTTAAAAAAAAAATTTAATATAAAAAAAATAGGTCATTACGGAACTTTAGACCCTTTGGCATCTGGTGTACTTCCTTTAGCTTTAGGAGAAGCTACTAAAACAATACAATTTATAACTTTTAATCAGAAGTCATATTCATTTTTTATAAACTGGGGAAAAGAGACAGATACTTGTGATAAAGAAGGTAAAGTTATTCAAGAAACAAATATTAGACCTAATATAGATGAAATAAAACTAACCATAAAAAAATACTTTATGGGTAATATTGATCAGACACCTCCTATATTTTCTGCAGTAAAAGTTGATGGGAAAAGGGCTTACCACCTTGCAAGAAAAAACGAACAATTTAAAATCAATTCAAAAAAAATTAAAATTTTTAAATTTGAATTATTAAAACTTATTAACAAAAATAAAGCCCAATTCGAGGTTAGTTGTGGCCCTGGAACCTATGTTAGGTCCTTAGCAAGAGATTTATCTAAAAAGTTAGGAACATTAGGGCATGCGTCTAATATAGTTAGGTTAAAAAACTCGTATTTTTGTATTTCAAAATCTATAAGTTATGACAAAATTATAAAGTCTAATAAGTTAAATTTTTACAATAAATTATTGCCAGTTGACTATGTTTTAAAAAACTTTGAAGAAATAAAATTGGAAAAAAAATATTCAGATATGTTAAAAGATGGTAAGGTAGTTTTTTTAAGTAAGTACAATAATAATGAAGAAAGAGATAATTTTTTTTTGATAAAATGTAATTCTAAATTAGTTTCTATTGCTAATTTAAAAAAAGGGTATATTATACCACGACGTAACTTTAACAATTAAGTTTTGGAGGAAAGGTGACAATGAGTGTCAATGGAAAGAAAGAAATAATTAAAGACTTTGGAAAAAAAGATAATGATACGGGATCAACAGAAGTACAAGTTGCTTTGTTAACAAAGAAAATAAATGAATTAAGTGAACACTTTAAAGTCCATAAAAAAGACCATCATTCTAGGAGAGGCTTGTTAGGAATGATTAATAATAGAAGAAAGCTTTTAAAATACCTTAAAGGTAAAAATGAAGAAGGGTATCAAGGGCTTATAAAAAAACTAGGTCTAAGGAAATAATATAAAATATAAATTAAGGAAAAAAAATGTTTGAAATTACTAAAAAATCCTTGCAATGGGGAGGAAGAGAATTAACGATTGAAACAGGAAAAATTGCAAGGCAGGCTGATGGCGCAGTGATTGTTACTTATGGAGAAACACAAGTTTTAGCCACAGCAGTGGGGGTTAAGGAAAATGATGGTGGTAATGATTTTTTTCCATTAACAGTTCACTATGTTGAAAAATTCTATTCAGCTGGTAAAATACCTGGAGGATATTTAAAAAGAGAAGGAAGGCCAAGTGATAAAGAAACACTTACTTCGAGATTGATTGATAGACCAATTAGACCTCTTTTCCCAGATGGCTTTAAAAATGAGGTACAGGTTATATGCCAAGTTATTAATTATGATAATGAAAATAATGCAGATATTCCTGCAATAATTGCTGCCTCAGCAGCTCTTACAATTTCGGGAATTCCATTTTTAGGGCCAATAGCTTCTTCCAGGATAGCTAGAATTGAAGATAAGTTTGTTTTAAATCCTACCAATGAAGATATGTTAAAAAGTGATTTAGACTTGGTGGTAGCTGGAACAAAAAAAGGCGTACTGATGGTTGAATCTGAAGCAAATGAATTAAGTGAAGATATAATGCTAGAGGCAGTAGAGTTTGGTAAAAAATCTTATATGGAAGTTTTAAATTTAATTATAGAATTAGCAAAAGAAACAGCAAAAGATCCTTGGGAACTTAATAATGTAGACCTTTCTAAAGAAAGCAAATTGATAGAGAATAATCTTACTAAAGATTTAGAGAGCGCTTATAATATTAAAGAGAAAGCTGATAGATCAAATGCTCTTAAAGATATCAAAATCAAAATTGATGAGTTGGCAGAAGAAAAAGAAGCAGATATTAATAGATTAAATCAAGCATATTATAATTTTCAAAAAAACTTTGTTAGGTCAAAGTTACTGAAAACAAAAAAAAGAATTGATGGTAGAGGGGTTGCAGATGTAAGGCAAATAAATTGTGAAACGGGATTATTGTCGAGGTCGCATGGATCAGCCTTATTTACCAGAGGTGAAACTCAAGCACTTGTATCTTTAACCTTAGGTACTTCAGACGATGAACAAATGGTTGATTCTCTAGATGGAATGTCAAAAGAAAAATTTATGTTGCATTATAACTTCCCCCCTTATTCTGTAGGAGAAGCAGGTAGAATGGGAGGTACAGGAAGAAGAGAAATAGGACATGGAAAACTAGCTTGGAGAGCAATAAATCCATTACTTCCAAGCGCAGAAGAATTTCCATATACGCTACGTATTGTCTCTGAAATTACAGAGTCTAATGGATCCTCTTCTATGGCTACTGTATGTGGCAGTTCTTTAGCATTAATGAATGCAGGAGTTCCTATAAAAAAACAAGTAGCAGGAATAGCTATGGGTTTAATTAAAGAAGAGGATAAATTTTTAGTATTATCAGATATTTTAGGTGATGAAGATCATTTAGGAGATATGGATTTTAAAGTAGCGGGTACTAAGGATGGTATAACATCCTTGCAGATGGATATAAAGATAGACTCAATAACAAAAAAAATAATGTCAGATGCCTTAAAACAAGCTAAAAAAGGAAGAGAGACTATTTTAAAGGCTATGGATAAAGAAATTAACAAGCCTAACTCTAAGATGAATAAGTATGCTCCTAAAATGATTACTATGACTGTAAAGAAGGAAAAAATTAGAGAGGTTATAGGTTCAGGAGGAAAAGTTATAAGAGAAATAGTAGAAACTTCAGGAGCCAAAGTTGATATTAATGATGAAGGAGTAATAAAAATAGCCTCAAGTGATCAGGAAAATATTGATAAGGCAAAACAGCTTATCCATGATATAGTAGATGAAGCCGAAGAAGGTAAAGTATATAAAGGTAAGGTAGTAAAGATAATGGATTTTGGAGCATTTGTTAATTTTTTGGGAAAAAAAGATGGATTAGTTCACATAAGCGCTCTATCTGAGGAAAGAGTAGAAAAAGTTTCGGACGTAGTTCAAGAGGGAGACGAAGTCTCTGTGAAAGTAATAGGATTTGATAGAAGAGGAAAAGTAAAACTAAGCATGAAAGACGTTGATTAAAAAATAGGAAAGGAATTTAAAGGTTTGCTCAAAAATTTAAATCCCGTATTAATTTCTGGTAAGGAAGTTCTTCCTTTGATAGAAGGAGGCAAAGGCGTAGCTGTTTCCAATGGTTTGTCTTCTGGTAGCTGGGCAGCTGCGGGAGGAGTTGGTACTTTTTCTGGAGTTAATCCTGATGATTACAGGTCTGATGGCAGTATAATTAGACAGATTTATAAAGGAAAGAATAGAAGAGATAGACATCAAGAATTAATAAATTATGGTATAAAGGGTGGCATAAAGCAAGCTCAAATAGCCCACGAATTATCTTCTGGTAAAGGAAGGATTCATATAAATATTCTATGGGAAATGGGAGGTGCTCAGAAAATCTTGGAAAGTGTTTTGGAAAAAACGAAAGGACTTGTCCATGGAGTTACTTGTGGTGCAGGGATGCCTTATAGATTAGCAGAAATTGCTTCAAAGTTTAATATTTTCTATTATCCAATAGTTTCTTCTGCAAGAGCTTTTAAAATTCTATTTTTAAGAGCATATAAAAACTTTATTCCTAAATTAGGAGGTGTCGTTTATGAAGATCCATGGCTAGCAGGAGGCCATAATGGACTCTCCAATGTTGAAGATCCTAACAAACCTGAAGCACCTTATGAAAGAGTAAGTTTATTGAGAAAATTCATGAGGAGTGTAGGTTTAAACAATGTGCCCATAGTTATGGCTGGTGGAGTATGGCATTTATCAGAATGGAGTGATTGGATAGATAACCCTGAACTGGGCCCTATAGTTTTCCAATTTGGAACTAGACCACTATTAACCAGAGAAAGTCCTATTCCAAAAGCTTGGAAAGACAGATTATTTACTTTAAAAAAAGGTGATATAAAACTACATAGATTTAGTCCCACAGGGTTTTATTCATCAGCAGTAAAAAATTCTTTTATTAAAGAGTTAATGTCTAGAGTAGAAAGAGAGTTTAAATTTTTTTCTAAAAGTAGTTCTGAAAAAAGCACAGAAGGTATACAAACTTTAAAGTTAGGAGATAAGGAAAAATCTTTTTTAGTTAATAGCAAAGATGTAGATAAAATTTTAACTCTTTCAAATCAAGGTTTTAGCGAGCCTTTAAAAACACCTGATGATACTTTTATAATGATTTCTAAGGAAAAAGCTGCAGAAATTAAAAAGGACCAGACAGATTGTATGGGTTGCTTAAGTCAATGTAAATTTTCTAGTTGGAAAGATAGTGATAAATATTCAACTGGAAAGTTAGTTGATCCTAGAAGTTTTTGCATCCAAAAAACACTGCAGAATGTTGCTCATGATAATGAGGTAGATAATGAATTAATGTTTGCTGGGCATAATGCGTGGAGATTTGCTAAAGATCCTTTTTACTCAAATAAATTCATTCCTACTGTAAAACAGCTTATTGAAAGAATAGTCACAGGCGCTTAACAAAATCATATTAATATGAAAAAAGCAAAAGAAATTTTAAAAAACCTAAATTTAAGACCTACATTGCAGAGGTTGGCAATAACTGATACGCTTATTAAAAAAAAAGAAGTTCATGTTACAGCATACGCATTGGAAAAAATGCTAGTAAAAAATAAAGTTTATATTTCTAGAGCAACTATTTACAACAACTTAAATGAATTATCTAGTAAAGGGTTTTTAAAAAAAGTTATAGTTAAAAAGGACAAAATGTGGTTCGACACTAATCTATCAAAGCATCATCATTTTTATGATGAAGAGGAGGATAAGTTAGTTGATATTCAAGAAAGTGATATTAATTTTTCTAAATTTCCAAAAGTACCAAAGGGTAAAAAAATTAAATCAGTTGATATTGTAATTAACATAAAAAAA
>MDTD01114382.1_pt1 | contig 11300 bp, 11 predicted proteins | sample 811221 | NCBI WGS metagenome assembly MDTD01 (sample SAMN05326646, study PRJNA326480) | marine metagenome | isolation source: seawater | place: Pacific Ocean: South West | collected 2011
TCCGGATAATCTCCCTCAGCCAATCGTCCTTGACGAACAATCCGGGTTAGATGAGAGGTTCAAGAGTCGCTTCGTGGCTGTAGCGAGTGTGATACTCCTGGCAGGGCTGCCGGGATCTGTTCCCTCATACGAGATGGAGGACTACATTGCGGGGATTTCTACTGAAGAGTGGCCAGAAGAGGTAGAGGTCTCCGGAGGTGAGTTGCAAGTAATTTCTCTAAATTTGGAGCCGGAAGGGGTGATGCCCGTCTCCGGATGGCTTCAGATGAGGATTGAGGGGTCCAGATCTCAGGATTGGGTTCTCAGCACTGATTGTTCTGGTTTACAAGACACCTGTCGATTCGATGGAGTTACGCAGTCAGAGAATAGTGTCGTAGATATCTCCATTACCCCCCCAGAGGGGAATTTCTCTAATCACCTGCTAAAGTTACTAGTCGAAGTCTCGGGCTTCGAGGTAGAGCATGTGATCTTGCTTCATGAGTTCTCAAGCCAGGGTTTGATTGGCCCGTTCTGGAGTCTTTCTGGAGGATTGGACAAACCGATAATTTGTACTGATTTTGATGCTGGAGATGGAGGGGATATTTTCGTCGAGGGTGCCTATTGGGAGACTATGAACGGGAGTAATCTAACCTCAGGAGTCCAAGAGTTGTGCCTCAGAGGAAACAGTGGCGCGATTCAGAGCTCGGAGACTTTTGATTCGCAGGGCAGATCCTTTGGCCCTGTTGTTTTCCTTGAGAGGGAGAATTCGACCGAAGGTCCATGGTTGATTTCAATTGATGGCTCTGAACCATCTATACAGGTCACGGATGGGCAATGGAAAATTCCTACTGGAATCGTTTCCAGCGGAGATATGCTCTCCCACTCCGATAGAGGATCCCCTTTCTGCCCATCTAGCGAGATTGCGGCACAAGTGGACACTGGGGAGAACTGGTCAGTAGAGATGGGTAACTACTCCTCGATAAGGCTTGAAGGCAATCTGAGCGGGAATGGTTCGATAGGTATCGGCGAGGAGGGATGGCTGGTAATTTGTGGTAGCGACGGTTCACTGACATCATTCAACATAATCGCAGGACCCGATGTGTTTGTCTCCACGGTAGATTCTAGTGGAGGACGCTCGGCCATTGGCCTCAATCAGAGGATTGAGGCAGATTCTTTCTACATTTTCAACAGAGGCTCTGAGAGGGTTGGGCTGTCTTTGGAGTGGCATGGCGACTCCCCTCAATCTGGAATCTGGGAAGTAAGCATTGGAGACTGGATTGACGCAGGAGGTTCGTCTTTCGTGGAGTCTGTAGCAAATGGCAGTTTTAGTCTAGAACGGGCTTTATGGGTAACTGCGGACGATTCCGGAGTCGTTGTACACCTTTCGGCAAGATGTCCATCGGAGGGTTGCGAGTGAGGATTGCTATTCTTGGGACCGGAGCGATCGGCGGTGTGCTCGCAGGATGTCTATCTGACACCAATGCTGAACTCGTTTGTGTTTCTAGAGGAAGTACTGCTGGAGATTTACTGGAGGGGTTGACTCTATTCACTCCGGAGGGATCTGTGGAAATGATTCCAGGGAAGCGTTTCGAGATTATTGATAGTGAGAAGGGCCCCCTGGAGGAGAAAATGTGCGGAACATGTGATGTGGCAATCGTCTCTGGCAAGTCTGATTCAACACCCCAATTGGCCTCTATCGCTGAAGATCTGATTAAGCAAGATGCATTAGTAATCAGCATTCAGAACGGACTTGGAAATTCGGGAATCATTGCCAGCAGAGTCGGTTGGGAGCGAGTACTAGGGGGAACTACAACTCACTCCGCTTGGAGAGATGGAGACGGTGCTGTCCACTGGACAGGGAGAGGGTCAATTTCCCTAGGTTCAATTAATTCCTCAGAGCCAAATTCTATTGCCACTGAATTCATTTCATTGCTTGATGAAGCGGGACTTGTACCTAATTGGTCGATTGACATCGAGAGAGAAATTTGGAGGAAGCTGATGATAAATGTAGCAATTAATCCAATCTGTGCTATTGCAGGAATCAGGAATGGGGCCTTGGCAGAGGTTCCAGAATTGTGGAATCAGGCTATTGAGGCAATGGGAGAGGCCGAGGCTGTTGCCAGGACGGCAGGGGTAGATCTGGGAAATTTGGACTCCGAGAGGTATCTCAGGAAGGTGGTAGAATCAACTGCCGACAATAGAGTTTCTATGCTTCAAGACCTGATGGCTGGAAGAAAGACAGAGATAGATGTCATTTGTGGAGCCGTGATTTCTAAGGGAGAGGAGTTTGGAGTGCCAACACCGAGGAATGACATTCTAATGGCATTAGTCAGGGGAATAGAGATGTCTCAGCAGTTAGACTAGTTATTCCACCTGAAAACCAAAGATGCTGCTCCGGCTCCAAGCAGTTGAGGAACAAAATGCAGCCAAAGGTCTGCAGCAGCCATTTTCCCAACCACCACAAGAGAGAGCGAGACTGCCGGGTTGAATGAAGCCAGTGATATTTTCCCCACTGTTACAGCCCCGGCTAGAACTACTAGTGCAATAGCAGCACCGTAATATCCGTTTCCTTCATTCGATTTTGAGGTTGCGACATTGAGAATTACGAAACATAGCGCGAAGGTGAAGAGTAGTTCGGATACTATGATTGATGTCCCCATTCCTGAAGGCTCGAACATCTCAATTGGGTAATCCTCGGAGATATCTCCGGTAACAATCAGATTAGCAGCAACAAGAGCAGCTAGGGATCCAGCTGCGAGTTGTGAGATAGCATAGGGTACTACCTCTGATTTCTCACATGCCCCCCTAATCCATATCGAGATGGTGACTGCAGGATTGTAATGAGCGCCGGAAATATGAGCGCCGGCATATATCATAACCATCAGTGTACCTGCTATGGCAAAAGGGGCGTTTTGACCTGACAGGTCGAATGCTCCGGCAATGCAAACTGTCAAGCAGAGAAAAAAGGTCCCAATGAACTCAGTAATCAGTTTGGCAGTCATATCGGATTGATTGGACATGAAGCTCTGCGTAGATAGGACGTCCATCAACGTTGGCAGGACGGGCAATAGAATGTGGATCTATTGGACTGAACTATTCTTCTTATCGAACCAGAGCAACCAACTTTCAGACACTCCTTATTTTCCCTCCCGTAGACCAGGAAATTGTGAACGAAGTAGCCCATAGCGTCATCTCCATCGACTCCTCTGAAATCTTGCAGAGTGGAGCCTCCAGCATCTATAGCCTCGGTGATAACATCGTGTGTTGCGACTGTTATCCTCTCGACCCTTCTGGAAATTCCGGATAATCCGGCGACACTATTCGCCTTTCTTTTCGGAGAAACTCCGGCTCGGTGAAGTATCTCACAGACGTATATGTTACCGAGGCCAGCGACAATCCTCTGGTCCAAGAGAGCAGATTTGATTGGCATTTTTCTATCCCTGAGTCCTTCAGCGAGATCTTGAGGAGTCAAATGATCAGGAGTAGGCTCTGGACCCAAATCTGAGAGGAGCTTGTTTTCTTCTTGTTTTGAACTGGGGAAGCAGTCCATAAATCCAAACCTACGATGGTCCGAGTAGACAGCCTTAGTCCCACTATCTAATTGGATAACTACCCAATCATGAGGTCCGTCACCAGTTCCTAGGGGAGCCCCACTAGAGAATTTTCCAGGCCTCCCAATTACTCCGTCTCCAATCAGTGTCCACCGGCCACTCATTCCCAAATGACAGAGCCAGGTCATATCCCCATCTAATCGAATCAGGAGGTACTTCGCACGACGTTCTACTGATTCTACGACCCTACCGTTAAGATTAGTTTTGAAATTACTAGGGAAGGGGAATCTCAGATCGCGTCTTCTAAGTTCTACTGAAGAAATTGTCCTTCCCAACAGGTGTCTCTCGAGGCCAAGGCGGACCGTTTCAACTTCTGGCAACTCAGGCATGTATTCAGGCTAGGATGATTAGGTCATTACCTTTCTTAGATAGGCAGAGTTAATTGATAATCCTACTTTGTATAATCATGGAGGAGAGTGACGTCCCAGATTGGGTCTCGACAGACAATCGGCCGGAATCGGAGGTTGTTCTCGAAGGAAGTCCTGCCGTGACAGAACCGGCCCCCCAGCAAATCTATGTCCAAGGAGGGCAGTATGGGGGCCCAGGTGCAATTTTCCCTACAACTAATGCGGTACTTGCTCTAGTACTTTCCATATTGGGAATCGTGATGTGCTCGATTTGTACAGCGATTCCGGGCCTAATCGTGGCCAATGGTGCTCTAGCAACTACCAACCAGTATCCCGGGCACCCGGATCAGGGGATGGCGAAGGCGGCTCAAATTATTTCTTGGATAGGCATCGGTTTGTTCATTCTTGTTGTACTATTCTATGGAGCAATGTTAGCACTAGTTATCGCTGCAGAGGCGTAGCTGACAAACGAATAGAAGGTGTTGCTCCTCTAGGCCCTTAAGCTCTATCTTTTCCAGTAAGGATAGTTTTGAGTTCTTCAGGATTATTTCCGCATTGTGAAATCTAGCATTGTCGTCGCCCTCTGAAGACCTCTCACTAGCTGCTTTTAGGGATAGAAGCCCTACTCCCCCCGGAACAAGGAAATTAGTAGCCACCTTTACAAAGGTCTCTGCCTGATCGGCAATACTTAGGTCCTGGTGCATCCAATCGGCTCTAGACCTGATGATAGGTGCGATCACATTACTTTTCTTTGCGTCACCAAGAACCGGGACCAATCCAGGACGAGATTCGGAGAGGGAAATCAGATCACGTGACATCCTGGGGGATATCTCCACTGCTACTATCTGTCCTCCATGGTGGTTTTCCGCTCCGCACACGAAATCGTGAATATGGCTGACGGTCCCGCCGCTGGATGCTCCAAGATATAGGCATGTTGAGCCTGGTGATGGGAGAACCGAAGATGGTTCAAAAGATGTCCTTAGAAGGGCTGCTGCTACCTTAGACTTAGTTGGATCCCACCTTCTCCATTCTATCCTCCCAATCCTCTTCCTGCGTTCCCCTCTGACCGATTTACCCTTGACTGCGTTCCTTGTCCAAAGGTTCCTTCCATCTCTCATGACGCCCCAGCAGATTTGAATTGGCTTTGCCAGGTCACACCCTCCTCTTTGGAGGTCTTGGAAACTTATCCTTAATCGACTCGATCTCAGTGTTAATTTCCTCAATTATGGATTCGTCCCAGCGTTCTCCTTCAAAATGGTCTACTCGAACTGCGATACTGGCCTTCCCAGCGAGATATCTTGCAATCTTCCCTCTGACCCATCTAGGTGAGCGGCTTACTTGCGGCATTGAAAATAACACCGCGCCATGCTTTGGCGGTGGGGCGCCTCTCCTGTGCGCCGACATTGCTGCATGCGCACCCAGAACCTGTAGTGAGCCCGAAGGCATTCGTGCCAGTCTCTCTCTGCCACCTGCAAGGGATATCAGTTTAGCCGCTGATATAGGGCCCAGAAGAGCGCTGAGAGAGGGGACGTAGGTATTCGAAATATCTCTGATCGAATTCTCTATTTGGTCTAGTATTTCTGATGAGGTTATCACTGTGTTGGCAAGAGAGGTCATGGACGACCACTCAGAATCAGAAGGAAGGTGTTTCGGAGAAATTACACCTAGCTTTTCTGAAGCTTCGGAGATTGTTCTTGAGGAAGATATAGCAACAGGAATGTCGTTCCTCTGAGAGTCGAGATTTGCTTCAGTGATGAACAAGCCTACCCATTCCACACATCGCGCCTCGAAGGTTGTCCAGGATGATCTAAGCTCATGTGCTGCTGAGACAAGCATGTTTAGTCTCCTATCCAAATCTCCCGATGAGTCTGCGACACCCGTTTTCGCTAATTCCAAAGTGGCCTTTTGGAAGACTTCCTTCAAATCTCCAATCTCAGGCCAATTCGGATCCGATAACGCACCCATATCATCGATGATTGCATCAGGAAAACGCTCAGAGAGTGTCGAGGCCTCAGTTGTAATCCTACCTCCCTGCATCGTTTTCAGTCTTTTTGAAAGTCTGTTAGGTGTGATTGGGCCGTCCCATTTCAGCTCATCCACAATATTCCCTTCATAATCCACGACCCTTGCTAATCTCCAATCGTAGTAGATTCTCATAGGAGTCCCAATGGGTACGATGGCTTGAACGGTGTGGGTATTGCCAGAACTTTAGACGAATAGTTGAATAGTCGGGAGGCTCAGGGGGGTTCGGTTCTCGTTAATACGGCAATGGTGAGAGAAATGTTTTGTCCGAAATGTGGCGCACTGAGTTATCCTGATGAACGTGGGTGGATTAAGTGTCCAAACTACAAATGTGGGTATGAGGGTCCACTTTCCGGAGAAGATGGCAAAGGTGCTGAATTTACGGATCCAATGACAGGGAAAACTATCGATCTTTCCAAGACTATGGCTTCCACGGACTCGAAATCTCTCAAGCATCTTACGGAAGTTGTGGAAGAGGACGGTCCTCGGGGGACTCTGAGAGTTGGAGACTACTTGTGCCCAAAATGTGACGGCGATAGAGCGTACGTAGAGCTCAGGCAGACCAGGTCTTCAGACGAACCGGAGACTAAGATATGCACTTGCGACGATTGCGGCCATCGTTGGAGGGAGTATCAATAATTATACAGGCTTCATGCCAATAATCATCAAGAGCCGCCGGTGACTGAGATCACAAACAGGGTGCGAACGTGCTAAGAATTACGGCCAAACAACAACTAATGAGAGAAATCGTAGACATCCTTTCAGTACTTACATCAGAAGCGAAATTGGTTTGGGGCCATAAGGGACTCAGTATTTCGGTTGTTGACGGTTCTCATGTAGCTCTACTTTCTGCGACAATTGCCGATGAGTGCTTCGAGACATACGAGGTAGAGCCGGTAGAGATAGGGCTAGACCTCCAGAAGATGCGCGATCTACTGACTCTAGCAGGACCAAGCGACCTAGTAGAGATGGATTATGATGACGCGGTGGGTGCCATAAACGTAAGAGTTGGTGAAGTTCTGATGATTCTGAGGGGCATAGACACCACCACGATGGATAATCCTAACCAGCCAAATCTGGAATTTAAGTCCAAGGCAACAATAGGATCGGAGAAGCTTTCGAGAGCCCTGAGAGCTGCAAAATTCGTTGGAGGGGAAGTGGACTTAAGCATGGACAAGAATCAATTAGCGGTTTCGGTAACTGTCGAGGCTGGCGAGGGAGTAAATGTGAAATTCGAATCTGGAGAGTTGAGCGAACTTGTCTGCGCTTCGCCCACACATTCGACTTATTCACTACAGTATCTAGGTGAGTTGACAAAGAAACTGGCCGGAGGCTTCACTAACGAGGTTTCGCTTGAGTTTGAAGAGAAGTATCCATTGAGGCTGACTTGGATGAGTAATGACGGCGGGGCTAGATGGACTTACTTCCTAGCACCAAGAATAGTCAATGACTGACCCGTGAACTCATCAATCCCCCCCTCTCCCGGTCCATTGTGCCGAGCAGAGTTTGTGTGATCATACCCACGGTAAGAAACTCAGATGAGTTGGCAATTGCTCTCGATGGTCTGTCCCATCAGACATATGAAGACATGGAGGTAGTTGTGGTTGGCCCTGAAGACGACAAGGGTAGAGTAGAGACGGAGAGTAGAGGATTCAGATATATTGATGACAAAGGGGCTAACAACAGAGCTGATGCTTGCAATATAGCAATAGAAGAGACTGAGTCTGATCTTGTCTTCTTCACAGATGATGACGTAATCGTGCCCGGAGATTGGGTCGAGCGGCTAGAGAGGTGGTTCGAAAGGCAAGATGTAGCAGGAGTCGGGGGGCCTAATTTTGCACCGGTAGGGGAGTCGACCTATTGGCAGAAGACAATTGACGTCGCTTTTTGCAATAAATTTCTAACAGCTGGTACAAATTATGGGAAAAAGGCAATGGGGGAATTAGAGGAAGTGGAGCAGCTTCCCGGAGTGAACTCCGCTTACAGAAGGGAGGTCTTAATCGAGGTAGGTTCATTTGACTCAGGAGCTATTGGCGCTGAGGATGTGATGATGGATCATCGTATCAGAGTGGCGGGGTACCGACTCTGGTCTGATGGCAGTGCAGTAATTTGGCACCGTAGACGTGGAGTCAAAAGAGTAAGGAAGCAAATACGGAACTACGGACTTGTCAGAAAATTGGCAGGAAGGAGATACCCTGGCCTATGGGGATTGAGTCACATAATGGTGTCCTCCTTTCCCATACTTGTGACTATGTCTACCATTTCCTTCATTTGGGGATGCTTTAACGGGGGACTGGCATGGCCCCAATTTTGGGATATTTCAACGGAATCAGTCCCCATGGGAGTTGAAAGAGTGATGGTTCACCAGTTCCCTACTCTAGTTGCCGTTTTCAACATCATAGCATGGATCGGTGCAGCACTAGGGCCCTCCCCTAGCAAGAGTGCTGCGACTGTCTTCTTGTCCCCGGTTATATCTTTCATCCTATTATGGGACTATGGGGTGGGAATCAACAAAGCAAGGGTTTCCTTGACAATGGGAATTTCTTCTTCACAGATTGATGACAGAGCACGCAATTAGAATATCCTCATTCGTTTGACATTCTTCCAGATTCAATACGCCATTTTGGTTGTTTAGGCCTCCAAAACAAAGATGTGAACAGACCCAAAAAAATTCCACCAACTGTAAGATTGAGCCAGCCCTCTCGTAGATAGCCGTCGCTAGCGTTATAATACGCCCATATGAAGGATGGAAACACTCCCAATAAAAGAGAGATTAGAACCTCCTCGAGTATGATTCTCTGATTGTCCTTCCTAATTGGAATAGTGGGTGGATTATCGGACCAGTCTGGATCTTCTCTAATTACTAGACGAACAGATTTCGTTTTTCCAGCCTCAGAAAGAGGTGAGCGTTGGATAGACACTGGTCCCTTCTTCGACCAATGTCTAAGACTATGCAGACCTCTGTTACCCCCGTAGTGAGGTCGGCCGTCACAAGCCTTCCCCCAGTAGTCATGGTACCTATCTTCCAGTCCCTCGATGAGCCCGATTTCTGCAGATAGGAGACCTCTAGAATTAGCAAGCTCCCATTCTGACTCTGAAGCTACGTCAGCCTCCGATGATTGGATGATCTCTAATGCCTCAATCGACGGAACGGGAGTTCTGGAGATTTTGAAACGATAACCGATTGAGACCTCGTGCCTCGGACCAATGCCCCCGAATAATATAGACCGGTTGGAAGAACCCATCGCAACTACGCCCGGCTTTACTTCGATCCACTCAACAGAGCCAGACAAGGTCAACTCTCCACTAAACCAAGTTCCCCAGTCTGTATTGACCACTGCGACGCGTAGACATTTTTTCTGGCAATCAGTTCTATATGTGTGCCCCTCTCAACTATTGCTCCGTCAACCATGGCAACTATCTCGTCGGCATTTCTGATTGTGGCTAGCCGGTGAGCCACTGCAATCGTAATCCTATTTTTTCCATCGTTTGAGCTTCCAAATAGCGATTCTTGAATACTCTTTTCAGTTTCGGCATCTAAAGCCGCACTAGCCTCATCGAGAACCAACAGATCGGGATCGTGGAGTAAGGCTCTTGCTAGACTGATCCGTGCCCTCTGACCTCCAGAAAGCATGACCCCCCTGTCCCCCACCATAGTATCAATTCCCTCTGGGAGCTGAGAGACGAACTCTAGGGCGCCTGCTGCTTCTAAAGCGCGATCTATCTCCTCATCTAAGCAAACTCGAGCATAGGCCACATTGTCCCGCACACTGCCGAAAAACAGGAATGGATCCTGAGAAACGAAACCTATCTTAGCCCTCACTGACTCTATCTGGAACTCATTGATGTCTTTACCATTGATAAGCACACGTCCGTTCTGGGGTTCGTAGAATCTTTCTATTAGTTTCAAAATTGTACTCTTTCCGGCCCCGGTATGGCCCATAAATCCCAAGAATTCTCCAGAAGATGCTGAGAAGTTGATGTCGTTGAGGACATTGGAATCTGAAGAAGGATATGCGAAAGAGACAGATTCAAATTTTATCGAGGTTATGGGACAATCCAAAGGCACGGCCCCCTCCTTGTCAAATATTGTCGGTTCTAAATCAATAATTGCGAATACTCTCTTTGATGCAGCCTCACCTTTTTGCAACTGGTTGAGTAGCATTCCTAGAATGAACATCGGCATTGTCATCCTGGTTGAAATTAGTAAGAAGGTGACGAATTGGCCAACAGTAATCTCCTCGGCCGCCATTATCCACCCTCCTGCAGATACCAGAAGGCCGAAGGAAATCCCTGCAACTACGTATATTCCGGGAATGAATCGGTTCCTTATGAACGCAGCCTGAATAGCCATGTCTCTGTAGTTACCGCTCTGAATGTCAATTCTGGACCTCTCGAACTCCTCTGTGTTGTAAGCCTGCACCACGGTAATTCCAGAAAGGACATTTTCCAAAATAGCAACTATTCCCCCCGTACTCTCTCTCTGCTTTCGATACTTGCGCTGTACTCTTGTAGAGAACCATACTACCATGGGAACTATTATGATTAGAGGCGTAAAAAGAATCACAGCAAGCTTAGGAGACATCCAAAACATTATTCCAAAAGCAGTAGAAAAAGTAATTGCGATTCTAATAATGCTAGTACTGGCATCCGAAATTATGTCCTCCAACTGAGCCACATCAGCAGATAGTACAGACATCAGATTTCCTGTCTGCCTAGTCTCGAAGTAGGATGCTTCCATCGACATTAGTGACTGAGTCGCATCCATTCTAATGTCATGCTGGGCTCTGTAAGCGGTTGCCTGCCATAGTTGGTTACTGAGGCCCTGAAATATTGCTAAGAAAGTGAAGCATAAAAGAATCAATAATCCGAAGCCTAGTTCCTCGGATTCGATTGGACCGAGGGTTGGAATCAAATCTGAAGTCATGAATTTCTCCACTCTTTCACTTGTAAACGTTCCAGATTGGTAATAGTCTGCAGCCATCCCTATGGCGATGAAGGGTATCAAGTCGAATGCCCGCGCTCCTGCGTTCGCTGCTATTCCGCCAACTGCACTTTTCCAGTATTTCTTGACATACGGGAATATTCTCCAAATTTTCCTTCCTACTATCTGGCGGTCGTCTGTCAGATCGGAGTTGTCCTTGCTGATTGATGTCACTCCAGTCACTTCAGCCCCCCACTTGAGTTCATATCATTTCGAAAAGCAGCTGGTGTTTCAATGCTTCAGTCATTGAACTCAGCTAGTCCGTATGATGGTGCGCCCGCCGGGATTCGAACCCGGGACAAGAGGTTGGAAACCTCTTGTGATAACCCCTTCACTACAGGCGCTTACATTATCCGA
>MDTD01177969.1_pt1 | contig 11300 bp, 8 predicted proteins | sample 811221 | NCBI WGS metagenome assembly MDTD01 (sample SAMN05326646, study PRJNA326480) | marine metagenome | isolation source: seawater | place: Pacific Ocean: South West | collected 2011
CCCATTATTTTTGCTTCATTGCCTTTTCAGCTTGCTTGTTCTCATCGTCAAACTGCTTACTGAGTCTGTCGAGAAACCATCTTCTAATTTGAACTGGCAAATTATACGCTTCCGTAAAGCTCCAACCTCCGTGATACTTCAGTAAAAAGAACTCTTCGTATACGCCTTTTATATATTCGTTATCCAGGCCAAAAGAACTCCCCAGTGATGGGGACCTCACTTTCCATTGTATGGCCACAATGAGTGCATTCGGCTTCCTGAATAAATCTTATGTTTGGCATAGAATCTTTATATGCATCTCTTATCTTTCTAGAGTCCAAGGCTGGCATGTTATCGACGAAGCCTGCGATATCATTACCATCCGTAACACCATTAACACTGTAGATCATTGCCTTTAGCATGTCAGTCAAGGCACTGTCCGGAAGACCTGCCTTTTCCTTCATTTCTCTTGTCTTTGTTAGCCTCTCGTCATCAGTACCTGTTAAGGCCTTGATTTCAACGAGGGCTCCAGTCTTTGGTAGTTCAACTTCTATCGTACCATTTGCTGTATATTTAACGTCCTCATTTTCTGTGTTTGTATAGCAATCTGTAAAGTTTCCTAAATCAAACGTGTGATCAAATTCCTTGAAGCATGCCTGGCAAGTCATCTTTACTGGATATGCAGTGCCATATCCTGTTATTCTTGCTGCAAACATCAAGGCGTTTCTGTCTCCTATCAAGAGATCTGCTACATCTACATTTTCCATGATGATGTTTTGCAACATTCTATCTATTGCAATACCTCTTTTTAGAAGAGCTTGACTTGCCAAAATATCTTCCTCTTTGGCAGTCATGTGACGTATCTCTACTTCTTTTTTCCCATGTAAAGGGTGCCCAACAGGATATAGCTTCCCTCCCGAAGGGAGTTCCACTATTTCCGTTGGTACTGAAAAGTTTAGTAGAGAGCCACCTTGAGGAGCGGTGGTTTGATGGAGGAGATGTTCTGCCGTTTGGCGTCTCCTCTGTTCATTTCTGTCTGACAACTTAACCTCTCTTTCTTATGTTGTATTATAGCACATCTAAATGGCTATTTTATCAATTATTTATCGCGTAGCGCCGCCCTGATTAACACCCTGGCGCTTTGCACCAATCTCAGACTTTGCTGCCAAATGGACGCGGCTCTGATCGGGTGACTTAATTGATGCCCAGTCATACCTAACGGTAATTGTGAGATTCAATAGGTCATCAGATGTATAATCAAGCTCGTCGAAGTCAACAGACTTTATCCAAGCGTTGTAGAATGTCCACTCCTCAACTGGTGCGCCTTCGGCGTCCAGAAGCATCAAGTACATTCCATTTATAGCGCTTGTTGCTGCCTTCTTTGTTATAACTCCAATGTTGTTGGAGTCGCCTCCACCCAATCCGAGGTTATTCTGAGCAAACTTATCTGGAGTTCTATAGCCGGACTTTTGAAGGAGTTCATACATCGTGAGAGATGCGTCCGGATTTATAGGATCAGCCATTGTCATAGTCAACTCATCGTAGGAAACTCTTCCGGGATAATAAAACTTATAATTTAGAAAATCGTGCTCTGCCTCAGTTAGACTGATCTTTGGACGTGAAGCTTTCTTCATGATCCAGTGCGGAACACCGTTGAAGCCCATTATCCATCGAAACTTTCTTTTCGGTTCGACGTCAACGCTACTCCAAAAATTGTTAAATCCGGTACTCATATTGTAAATTCCTCCTAAAAAGTTAGTGTCACAACTTTAATTAGTTGTGACAACTGTTTTATTTATTTTAATCTTCAAAAGCCGCGCCATTGTTCGTGACGATAAAATCAATAGCGATGAACTCTAGAGCCTTTGTTGGCTTCAAGAAAACCTTCGCATACATGATGTTTCTATCAATAAGATCAGCAGTCGTAGTAGAAGAGTCAAGAACAACCTTAAAGTCATCCAATCCCAATCTAGCCTTGAGCGAAGCCAAGAACGGCTCGATCTGACCCTTGAAGCGATTCCAAGTCGACTGTACGTTCTGGTCGAAGAGCAGTACGGAAGCAGTTCTCGAAATCTCCTTCTTGACGAAAATCATAAGTCTTCTAACATTGATTCTGTCAAGAGCGGATGGCATTGCCATAAGCGTCTTTTGCCCGAAGATCACAATGCCCTCTGCAGGGAACTGTGCGATCGGGTTGATGCTGTGCTCATAAAGCTCATCTCTATCCTGAGCGGAAAGTCTCTGTGAAACTCCCAGAACTGGAAGACCTGCAGCTCCATTAGAGAGGCCGCCGCGAGTGAACCCTGCAGGAGCAAACCAGAGCGAGTGATTACGCTCAGTGTTTGCAAATGTTCCAAGTGCCACGACTGAAGGTGGTACCCAAACCTGCTGTTCTGCGATCTCATCCTGAATCTTAACCCAAGGGAAGTACGCACAACCATAACTGGTGTTAAGTCCTCTTGTCTTGAGGTTGTTTACACAGTCAGTTACGTTGTTGTTTGTTATTCTTGTCTTGAAAGAGTCAGTAGTCTCAGTCGAAGGCTGGTAGCCGTTATTTTCGACGTCGATGATTGCCAGAGCGTCTCCTCTGTCTTCACAAACAGTAAGCATGTGATCGGTGATTATCGGCGCTCTAACACCTGGGACTACCAATCCGTTAATGTCTACAACCTCTGGCTCTGCGACAGCGTCTATCGCGAGCTTGAGTGAGTTTGCCGCATAGTTACTCTTCAAGGTGAGTCCAGAAGCACCGAGAATATGGTGACCAAAGGGCTCTCTCTCCTTGATGTCTAGGCCGTCAAATCCGCCATACATTGGAGAAGTAAACTTAGTAAACCCACTCTTAATCAAGTCGGTGTATCCGCTTCTAAGTGCTGTGTACGATGTTCCAGCCTTTCTAGAGCCGGACGCGTAGTGTGCCTTTCTAACCGAAGTAGCTGCAGCATTGGTAGCAACAAGATCGTCAAGAGTAAATATGAAAGAATACTCTGTGTTAGAGGCTGCGTCCCAAGCGTCAGCAGCAATGCCTTTACCGCCAGCAACAACGTCCCAATAAGATTCTTCAAACCTCTTGCTAGATGGTGATCTTGTGGTAGTGATACCAAAGTGAGCCATCTTGTCAAAGCGCAAGCTGTCGTCCGAACTCGAAACCCTCAAAGGAAGCGAAGGAAAAAGGACCGTCGCTCGTGGGTGTGGCTTACTAGCATCTGCTGGGATACCGGCAATAACGCTGGCGGATGGGTGAACAGCAGCGAATATTGCTGTTGTCTTAAATGGCGAAGCACCAACCGAGCCCGACATGACACCGTTATTACTACCAGACAAGAAAACAGATCCGGTAGCCAAGGCGCTCTCTACGTCGCCAATTCCGACTCCACCGTCACTGGTACTAGACGCGTGAACCGTAGATCCAGTTATCTTGCCGACCGCCTGACCGGATAGATCAATCCTCTTGTATCTTGGAGGTCCATAAAAACCGAAAGGAAGAAGTGCTGGATCCGTAATACCCTCTTCAACGTCAGAGTTAATCTCGACTCTTACGAATCTTGAATTATTTGGATACTGTCCATACATTCTGAAGCGCTTTTCGGTATCACTCCACTCCTGATACATATCACCAATCTTAATTCCAACATAGTTTCTAGAGTTAGGATTAAGATTACAGTTTGAAAACTTTTCCAAAGTCTTTATTGCACCGTCGTGGTCTCTTACGTGACGAAGAGTTACGGTGAACGACCCATAAGGATCAACCTCGGTGGGTGCTCTAAGGTCTGAAATTGAAACCTTGATATTTCTAGAAGCCCATGCGCCGTCGTCCAGTGCAGTTATTCTGAAGAGCTTTTGCTGCTTTGCAGCATCAAACTTTGTTGTATTGCTTGAAAGGTCCTGGCCGAAGAACCAACCAGTCTTTGCAGGCTGAGTGCTTATCTGGTTTGATCCCCAGTTTGTTGTACCATCCAGACCAACGATAACACCATACAAGGAAGGATCTGCTGCAAGGTTACCCTGGTGCAGAGTTCCACTACTGTGAAGGTCTCTTACATGTCTGTCGAAGGTTTCACCGAGCCAGTATCCGCTTGTGTTAGAGATAGCCGCTGTGTTACCGCACAGGGTCGGATTTGTATTAAAAACTTTTCTTATGTACTTGTCGGAACTTCTATCGAAGTTGAAGGAAACCTTTTTACCAACATTCGAGGCGTCAAAGAGAACTGCTGTGAATTCCATTGTCGCGATATTGCTCGATTTAAGGGCGACACCGTTTCCGGCCATCTCCGTACGGCCATCGCCTAGGGCGGCTTTATCCAAATAGCCAGCTCGTATTCCGTCATGCAGTGCTCCTGAAAGCTCTATTGCGCCTTCATCAAAGTACCAAACCGCTGCCAATGAACCAGTTGCTCTAGCTCGACCTCTTCGGACAACGGGGTGTGAATCACCCACGAATGCTCCCTGCTGGTCGATCTGGTGTGAGCCCGAAGAAAACAAGAATAGTCCGAATGCGCCGCCGTTGTCGACTGGAGTTACATCCGTGTTTGCTGCGTGTGAATTATCTACCTTCCAACCAGCTTCACCACCGGATACTGCGTCTGGGTGTGCTTCACCCAAAACTCTGACTACGGTTATCGGTGAAGAGTTTCTTAGATAAGCTTGCGCAGCATAGGCCGCGTAAGTTGGAGCAAGGTAATTACCCTCTCTCCAAACATCACCTCCCCTTCCACCGGGGATCGGATTACCGAAGATCTCGATAAACTCGCTGAAGCTCTCAACGGTGACGGGTCGGTTTCCTGGGCCTCTTTCCAATCGGCCAATAATAGCTGGTCCTCTCGCGCCTGCATCGGCATCTGGTCTTCCTGTGTTATCGATCTCGTTAACAAAGACTCCTGGCGAGACGAACTTAAATGAATCAACGGACATATTTTGTTTCTCCTTAAAGCGATTAATTTATAAAAGAATCGTGCGATCTTTATACTTCTTACTTAAATAAATAGTCTTTAAGAATCCAAAAGGTATTGGAAATAAATCTTTAAACAACACTATATAGACACAAAAAAAGAGGGGCCCGAAGGCCCCTCCAAGATATCATCACAATATCTATTCTCGGATTACCAGCTTCCGCCTGAACCTGAGAGATAAGTAACCGTCAAGATATCATCGCTGTCCAACGCAAGATCCTCATTAAGAAGAATCTTAAAAGCGTTAGCAGAAGCAGTCAACATGTGATAGTCGGAACTACCAACGTTACGGCCGGCGTCTGAGATCTGGTGATGGTCACCGTGGAGCAAAATACCGTTCAAGTAAACCATAATGGTACCCGAAACTGGCTGTGCGCCAAGTGATGCTGTGGTATAAGGTGTCGGAACAGCCTTAGTAGCAAACATACCGTGCGTAGGCACAGTACCACTGATGTTAGATCCGTCAGAGCGCACAAAGACGTCCTTTCTGAATCCAACGCTCAAACGACCAGAACTAATAACGAGACCACCGTGGGCATCGCTGTTGTTCTGGATGATGTCATCGTTCAACTTAGCTTTGGTAACTGAATCGTCAGCCAACTTAGCTGTTGTGATGTTAGCATCAACAATTGCTGCTGTAACAATAGATCCAGTCTGTACATTGTCCTGAGTGACGATTCCTGTACCGTGTAGCTTGTTAAGCTGAATCTGGTGGAACTGACCCATCGAGCCAGAAATAACGGCACTAGCTCCAGTCGACTGAATGGAGCCTGCAGTGGTCAAAGAACCAACAGTTGCTGCTCCGACAATACCGACAGCGCCCGCAATAGAAGCAGACATTGCGCTAATCAGTGAGTATCTCTTAGTTGCAGAACCAAGAGCGACCTTGTTGTCATTCTGTGGAACCAAGTCAGTAATCTGACCGCCCAAGAATCCCAGATCATCAGCATTAGATGAACCAAGCAACACACCGTTTGAAGCAGTGATACTAGAGGCGGAAATACCACCTGCAGTAACATCTTCAGCAGTGAGGTCGTGTACAGTAGCTGTAGAGCCAGAAATGGTTCCTGCAGATGTCAAAGCACCAACAGTAGCAGTTCCGACAATGCCGACAGCTCCTGCGATAGACGCTGACATTGCACTGACAAGGCTGTATCTCTTGGTTGCAGAACCAAGTGCGACCTTGTTATCATTCTGCGGTACAAGATCTGTAATCTGACCACCCAAGAAAGCAAGATCGTCGGCGTTAGACGAACCAAGCAACACGCCGTTAGACGCTGTAATGCTGCTAAGTGTCAAACCACCAAATACCGCATCATCTGCTGTGATGTCGTGCGCATTAACCGTAGCACCCGAAAGGTTTGTCGAAGTGAGTGCACCTCTCAATGCAAGGTGTCCTGCTTCGATTCTCTTAGCCTGGACCAAAGAACCAGAAATAGAACCTGTAACGCCAAAGCGCATACCAGGGGTTCCTAGGACTCCCATTGTAACGCCACCAGACATGAAGCTTGCGCCTGCTTGTCCGTCAACGTTAACAATCAAAGAGTCACCAGTCAACGATCTATTTCCTAGTGTCATCGACATAAGCGGTGCAGAACCAGTGCCAGAGACACCAACCTTACCACCGAGCTGGAAACCAGCACCGACGAAATCACCTGCAACCGAACCAGAAACACCTGCGATGATCAAGTTATCCTTAATCTCCAAGGAGTCCTTGGTAACGGTTCTTGACACGATAGTGTCAACATCCAAGTTTGTGATTCTAGCATGTGATGCAGTAAGTGCAGTTGCAACAACTGTATCAATATTACCAGTATCAATGTGTGCTTCAGCGAACTGCTTCGAAGAAGTACCCAAGTCAACCTGACTGTCGTTCTGTGGAACAAGGTCTGTAATGAGACCACCCAAGATTGACAAGTCATCTGAGTTTGCAGTACCAATCATTACTCCATTTGAGGCAGTCAGGCTACCTACTGTTATCGCAGATGCAGTCAACTGACCCGTGGTGCCATAAATTGCTGCAACACTGCCAACGACAGTATTTGCGGCGGCGCCGTCAAGTAAGTTAATTTCTGCAGCAGTTGAAGTAACCGCCGTACCTCCTAGTGTCAAAGCACCAACAGTAGCAGTTCCGACGATACCAACATCCCCAGCGACAGACGCTGACATTGCACTAATAAGTGAGTATCTCTTGGTTGCAGAACCAAGGGCAACCTTGTTGTCGTTCTGTGGGACGAGATCGGTGATCTGGCCACCCAAAAATCCCAAGTCGTCAGCATTTGAGCTACCAAGTAGAACGCCATTTGAAGCTGTGATACTAGAGGCGACAATGCCACCAACAGTTAGATCATCAGCAGCAAGGTCGTGAAAAGTAGATGCAGAACCAGAAACGGTAGCAGCCGAAACTGTATCCGAAACAGTTAGATTATTTCCAATGCCAACATTGTCACTGAAAGATCCAGACTCTGCAAAAACAGTATTCCATGCAAGGGCATTGCTACCCAAGTCATTCAAGCCATCAGTCTTTGGAATAAGGCTTGAGATGATGCGAGCGGTGACATTAAGAGAGTCGCCGGTTCCATCACCGATTAAAACATCACCAGATGCGGTAATGTTTGTAAGTTGGGAAGCAGAGATGTAACTCTTAAGTGCTCCCAGCGTGAGACCACGCATACCCGCAGATTGACCACGGGACGACGAAAGCGCCAAAGTATCTGCATCCTGCAGATCTGTAACGAAATCGCCTGCACCCAAGTCACCAAAACTTAGGTGCTTAACCTCTATTGAACCTGAACTAACGTTGTCTTTGGTTAACCCGCCAATTGCGATGAGTTTTGATCCAATCCTTGTTCTAGCCATAATTGATGTACCTCCATTGCCCCCTCCTCCTCCGGCATTCGACATACCTGAGACGGAAAATAGGGAGCCTTCATTTGTTGTTGTTATTGTTACGTTACCAACATCACCATCTGTGTCATTAGTTAAATTAACTGTACTGTCTGAGCGAGCGGCAGTAATACCTAGTCTAGAGCCGTTAACCATATCTTTTAGCGCTTCGGCAATATCTGCCGTGCTAAGAGCTGCTCCGGTTCCAGCTTTGGTGCCACCCTTAAAATAGACCTCATTGGTCAAGTTTGTCGCCCAATATTGAGGACTGTTTGCATCTTCTTGCGGAGAAGCATGCCTAGCGATGTTCATGACATCTGAAGTGGCATACTCATCATAACCCCAAGAAATCGCCTGCTGTCTCGTACTAGCCGATGCAGCCACTGCTTGAGGATCATTAAATATCAAACTACAAGCATTGCCTTTAGCACCAGCAGTCTCATACGATAGCAAAAGACCAAACAGCTCTGCACTGGTATAAGTGTCATTAGCAACAGATGCTGACATCAGGTTTCCGGTTTGGCCGATACCCTGAACATCCACATTAGTTTGACCAGTTCTATACGCGTACTTGAAAGCTCCGAAAAGTGCCTGATGGAGCTTCCAGCCGTTAGTACCATTATTGACGACTCTGATAAAGTAGTTTCTACTACTTGAATTTTCCCTATACAACCAGTATCTTGGCGATCCGGTGGAACCGTACTTCGCGAGCAATACTGCACTGTTGTTGGTAAGGGAGGTTGCGTTTGAAGTACCAAAACCAACCTTGATTTCATTACCATCAGCATCTCTTAGTACCCAGTGAGGGCGAGCACTGATGTCCCTGAGACCAGAGTTGTCAGATTTGTTACCTAGCGTGTTATTCCAAAATGTACTTGCATTGCCGGGGTCAGACGCGATGATCGAAATCGATCCCTTTGTTGCGCTGCCAAGGTCATACGTTGGAACTGCTAGGCGACCTCTCTGAGAGTCCTCAAAGGGCAACTGACTAGAAGCAGTATATGCTGTTGCATATTCTCCATCATACCTAGTTTGAAGCCTTGTCGCATCCTTATCTAAAACAAAAGTTAAAGTATTAGTACCATCTCCTAACACAAACCTGGGATAATCGGCCGAATCAAAATCTCCTCCTGCGGATGAGATAACGACCGTTCCGGTTGCTGCAGCCATAAGCTGTACCTCCTCATTGTTAGATGGAATATTAACTGTTTGAAATTAAAAATAAACCAGAACAGGTTTAAAAGAAAATATTATAAATTGGGGCTTACTGGAACAATTAAGAAAATAACAACTTTTTGAGATTCCTAACATTGTTATCGAATCTACAAAATTCTGAACTCAAAAACTCTATTGATCTTTTCTTACACTCTTCTGGATTGTCAAATTCGAAATGAAATCTTCCGCCAGGTAGGCGGTGGCACTTCAATAACTTAACATCAAACATCTGAAGATAAGCGGCTATGCCGATATCTGATGTCACGTATGTTTGATTTTCTTTGCTTTCTTCACTCAATTTCTTGACTCTCCCTTTTCGTATTATATAATATATAGGTTCGCGCGACTGTTTTCGGCCGGGTGATTTTTTTAAATATTGATCATGGTTATCAAGATCGTAAGATTTACGCAAGGCCACAGACAGGACTTAGTCTGTCTTTGTAAATGTCGCTTTTTCACCCTCTTTTTGGGGGAAATTTATAGCATACTCCTTACTAGGATCGAGATCGTACACTTCCCTAAGCTTTGAGATGTACTCAACTAGATATTTCTGCTTTTGTTCGATATACTCTAATAGTCTTTCTTTGTCTGATTCGTAATTTTGCAGCAAAAGTCCTAATTCTGATATTTTCTGAGCTATTGCTTTTTGCTCGTCCTGAATTTCTTTTAGGTGGAATCCTTTTACTTCAACAACATCCGGGTAGACTTTCTCTACAGGCTGCTCTTCCTCTTCTGGCTCCGGGAGCGGGGGAGGCTCTGGAGCCTCGGCTTCTATGTCCTCCTCTGATACCTCTATAGTTTCTTCCTCGTCATCACCAATAAGTGCGTTCAGTGCCTTACCAGCCTTTTTGGTGAAAGACGGGTCTGTTTCTTTTATTTGCTCCAACAAATCAATTAGTTTATCTAAAGCAGCCATTAGCTATCTCCTTTTCTGTTGCTAAATATAAATAGATATTTATTTTCTAAAATTACGCCTTAACGTAACTTATATGCAGATTTTCATCTGCTCTTGGCGGTTCTTCATCATTAAATTCTATCGTCCGATTGTCTGTCACAGTATAGTCGTTGTCTTCTCCCGGAGACATCAAAACACCGTCCCTAAATACTTGCTGGGTACCTATAATGAAGGCCTCTGAAACTGTAAACGTTGTCCTGCTTCCGTCGCCCGTCTGCTGAAACTCCCCATTTGGAGTATAATTGGTAGTTGTAATTGATCCTGCCACTGCTACTGAAGTAGTGGATCCTCCTCCACCACCGCCTCCTGAGCTTTCTGCTCCTCTGTCAAACACAAACGGACTTACCTGAAAATCTGCTTCGCCTTTGTCTATTAATCTGACGACTCCAGCGAGGCCATAAAATCTACCGTGCTCATGCTCCGGAGATTCACTAAAAACAAGCCTTTCTCTGGGCATTTTGATATCCACAGCATTCTCTCTTATAGAATAAGTCGGTTGTGCTGCGTTAGGGCCCTCTCCTATTAAATAGGCAAGTATTTTTATGTCTATCGTTGTTTCTAGTCTTCTCTCCTCTTTTGAAAAAGAGGTATAGTTGTTGTTGTGAGAGAAGTCCTGCTGAATGAAGCCCTCATATCGGTGGCCATGGCGAGATATCAGAATATAATTGACTCCCCCGGGGGTTGTAATAAAGGGAGTTATTATATCGTTCATTTGCTGCTGGTATTCTGTCCTGATTGTTATCTTGTATGTCATCTCGACATATACCGGCTGAGGTATACTCAGGGTCTCATACACTACCTTATCTTTGTATTGGCCAGGAAAGTTAATTTGGCCTCTTTTCTTCTTTGTTCGTGCATTTACAAAATTTGATGTTTTGTCTTGCTTTATTCTTCTTGCAATTCTTATTGATCCGCCCTTTTCATCAAAGTGTGGGACGATATTTGCCCAAACCGCGCCCTTCTTATTCAGGTCCTTCACTATACCTGTGCGCTCAACAGCAACTATAGGCAGAATAAGAGCACCAGAATTGTCTCGAAAATGTAGCTCCCTCTTTGCAGCCATGCTTCTTTCTGGAGAGACCCAAACGAGCGAAACAGGCTCAAAACCACGATGAGTGGTTGTACTTATATTTAACTTTTTGATATAGTCAAACATTGCCGAGTCCACATTCTCGATGTTTGATGCCTGAAAGGGTATTGGCGTCTGATAATCGTGAGGTATGAACAGGTCTGCTGTAGATACGCCTAGACGCATTGCTTCCTTTCTCCCTACATCCTTTTCCCTAATCATAATATATGTCCTCTACTCCAGATAA
>MDTD01065849.1_pt1 | contig 11299 bp, 13 predicted proteins | sample 811221 | NCBI WGS metagenome assembly MDTD01 (sample SAMN05326646, study PRJNA326480) | marine metagenome | isolation source: seawater | place: Pacific Ocean: South West | collected 2011
CATATTAAAAGACCCATCAACACCAATTGCACTATTACATTTTGAATCATTGGAAATATGTCTTACAACCCAGCCATTTCCACATCCAGCATCAATAAAAGAATATTCTGGTAATCCATTACACGCAAAATCAATCATATTCATTACTGATCTGTTATGATTTCTTTCCATGCCCTCATCTTTACCATTTTGGGCCCAATCACTAAAAACATTAATAGGAGTATCCATTAATCTACTTTAATTAACTTATGTGATATACTAGAATCACACAGGCTAACAATATATAAATTGGAGTTATTCAAATCATCTATCTGAGCATATATCTCATTATTAATTAATTCGTTTACAAAGTTTGGAATTGTATTACTATGTCCAACAACTAAAACGATCTCACCTTTATTTGATAAAATGAAATCTTGGTAATCAATATTGGAGGGGGAATATAAAATTGTAGATAAACCTCTTGCTTCTTGAATTGGTTTCACTGTCTCAAGAGTTCTCTTGTAATTTGTTGAGTATATCTTTGAAATATCTTTATCCATAAAATATTCCTTCCAATTTAGTGCCCTAATAATTCCATTTTCATTTAATTTGGGGTCCTTATCAGAGTCATTAGATCTAACTTTTTCCGCATGTCTAATTAAATAGAAAGTTGAACAATCATTTTCAGGGATTGAAAAAAAAATAAAAAAAATAATTATTAATTTCACAGAATTAGTTTCCTTCTACTTATTGAGTACACCATGTAAGCAATTATTAAAATAAAAACTTCCCAGAGAAGAAGGTAATATGGCCAATCACCAATAACTAGTGGGTTTTCTACCTCCGGGGGCGCGTTAACATACATATAATTAGAACCAAGTAAGAAGTTTATTGGCATAATTATAGCCATTAAAATATTAAGGTTAATCCATAACTTAAACCATGAAAGTCTTGGTAGCTTCATATCTAAATTAAGAAACATAAACATCGGTAATGCAATTATAAGACTATGAGAAACATAGTAATTAAGATAATATCTAATAGTACCGTCAAAGTAGTTCATTTGAGGCGTCAAAATAGCCATAACACCACCTATAATTCCTGTATAGTAAACAAATTCAAAAAGTTTTTCCTTTTTTTTTATAAAAGGTAAAACACAGCAAATCAAAGATGAAATTCCACACAATTGAATAGGTAGGTTGTATTGTATATCCCAAGTACCTGAAGATACATAACCGATATTCTCAGCAAAAAAGTCAATAATTAAAAGGCCCCCCATTATATAGGAAATCATCCTCTTTTGACTTTTATTAAGAAATCTTGCTATAATTAGGGGAGTAGAAATAAATATCAAGGAAAATAAAGACCAAGTAATCCACTCTTGACTCATAAATTCTACTAAGTAAATTGGAATTGGACTTTCTTGCATCGAAAATGGTTTTATTCAAATTTAAAAAAAATATATATTAGATTAATGAAAGCGAAAAGTCTTTACCTAGTATTTCTTTTTTTAAGTTTTTCCTGTACTTATCCAAAACTTGATAATGATGATTTAATATTATGGGGTAATCCAATACAGGATTATATAGAATCTGCAACACTAATATTTACTGATTTTGAAAAAGGGATTTCATCATTAGAAGTATTTGAAGATGTATTATTTATTGGTTATGGTGATGCTTCAGTAAATGTTGGATCAGAATTTCCGATAGAGTTTAGAACTTTAAAATCACTTGACCAAAAAAAACCAGATAAAATTAAAGTACTTGGCTATGATCAAGGCGCAGCTCAACGATCTGAATACGATACTGGTGAAGAAAAAATAATAAAATTTGCGCGGATTGATAACAACTTATGGCAACCGGGGTATGACTCTAATACTCAAGATGAGCTATATACTCAATCTCTTCCTGGTGAAAAAAAATTAATTCAGGGAAATGTTTTTAAACTTCAAAGATTAGACGGTGAATTTGTATTTAAAAAATATAGAAATATTTTAGGTGGAGAACATGTAATTGACATTGACCTATTCAAAGATAGAATCTTTGCTGTTGGGTCTGGAGCCAACAATAGAGAAGAATGGGAGTCAGGCTTCGTATATAGATATATTTGGGAGAGTAATGATGGAGGAAAAAACTTTAAAATCTTTCACAGGAATACGTTTGACATTGAAAATTATGGAGATACTAGATTTAGAGCTTTGTTATCTATGGAAGATAAATTATTTGTTTTCGGGTACATTAACCCCAAACCTTATAATTCATCAATAATTCCAATAAATAAAATTATCGATAAAAGCTTGACCATATCTGACAATTTATCAATCCTTAAAAATCAATTAATTTGGAATACCTTTCCTCTTGGAGAAACATCAGGCCTTGCTGTTTCAGATTTTGCTGTAGAAGCAAAAAAAACTTTTTTCATATCTAGTAAAGGAATAGAAGACTTATCAAATTGGAGGAATAATAATGTTATTGGGCTTTCAGGGATGAATAAAACACAATCAATAGTACTTTTAGAGAAGGACGATATATCTAGTGTATACATTATTGAAAACAACGACCCAAATAACTTAAAAAAAATAATTAGTACGGATTTTTTAGCATGTTCAATAGCATACTGGAAAAAACACATTGTAATTGGTTCATGTACTGGAGATTTGTACCTATTAAAATATTACCCTAAATTATAGTAAAAAGATTCTCTTAATAATTCTAGACTTTTTGGGACTGCATTATTAGCATCTTCATTTCCTTCAAACTCAAGAGAAATATACCCTCTGTAATCATTATCTCTCATTAATTTTCCTATTTCAGGGTAGTTAATATTTATCTCATTAAATGCTGGCCATTTAGCCCCTCCAAAATATGTTTTTGCTTGAATCAAACAAGTGTGAGGTGCAAGGTCTTTTATCTGCTCCTCCCTATTTTCAAAAAAATTACCAGTATCCAATGTTACGCTAAGCCAAGGTGAATTTATTGAATTTACAATTTTCATAACGCCTTTAGATGTTAGGCCTAGCCCCCAATGATTTTCAAGACCTAAAACAACTCCATTCTTTTCTGCTGTAGGAATACATTCAGCAATCGAATCAATCACCCATTTAAATCCTTCATCTTCAGTATATCCTTCTATTACAGATTCAACACCTTTATTATCCATCAAAACATCAAATTCAGATTTATTATCTTTTGGCTTAGTAGTTCCCCATCTACCTGTATTTATTCTAATGGTTGGAATGCCGAGTGAATGAGCTATTTCTATCTGATGCTTAGTTAGGTCAATATTTTCTTTTCTTTTTTTTGAATCAGGACTAACGAAGCTTTGATGAGTTGACAAGCCCATTAAATCTAGCCCTGAGTCAAAGGCTCTTTTTTTTATCTTTTGTAAATAACTATTTTCCTCCGACTCCATTTGAATTAACAACAATTCAACCCCATCAAAACCAAATTCTGCAGCTTTATCTATGCAATAATCTATTGGGGTTTCCCTTCCATTAAATTGCCAGAATGAATAAGTTGACACAGCAATTGGATTATGTTTTATTTTTTTAAGTGATTGATTATCAGTGTTGCTATAATTTACACAACCTAAAAAAGGAGTGCCTACACCTGCTGTAATTACCGACTTAATTAGAGTTCTTCTTTTCATGATTTTATTATTTAATGAGTGTGTCTTTCTATTTTTTGATTAAATTTAAATAATTCAAATACAAAAAAATCAAATAACTATGAAAGCATTAAAATTTTTTTTAGCACTTACAATAACATTGACAATTTCTGCTCAGTCTGAAACTGTCATGAATTTATCATATCTAGATGTACCTATTCAGAAAATAGGTAGGTTTATGGAATTACATGAACAAGTTACTAATATGGCTCTTGGGGAAAAAAGAACCCTTCAAGGCCAGTGGGTGATGAGCCACTATTACGGTTCAGGCCCATCTATTGTTATTCAAGACAATTATGCCAGCGCTAACGACGCTGTTAATGATGACCCATGGGTCCACATAAGAGAAAAATGGCAAGTTTCAAACGAAGAAGAAAGAAAAGAAATGGGAGCAATAGTTCAGGAGTATCAATCTTTCTGGAATGGACATACTGATGAAATGCGAACAATAGATTGGCAGAACAACCATGTTGTAAATTCTGAGTTAGCAGAGTCAGGTGCATGGGATACCTATTTTATTCTTGTTATAGGAAATTACAATACTGCAGGAAATCAAGGAGAAATGGGTAAAGCTTATCATGATTGGGTAACAAAACCATCAGTTCAGGCTGGAATTTCTATGGCTGGAAACTATAGTTTCCATTTAACAGGATCAGGGTCAGATGTTATGGTTGCAAATGCTTATAAGAGTATGCATGATTTTGCAACGGGACTAGAAAATGCTACATCTGGACCAGCAGAAGCAAGGCAAAAGTTTTGGAGCCTAGTAGAGGGAGATCATGAGGATCAAATTTATATTCATCAAGGTCATATAATTGATGGTAAATTTGTAAGAGCCAAATCGGAATAATTTTATTTTATTAATCAAAATCATTTTATATGAGAAAACTATTTTTATTATTTACTTTTTTTGCAGTTGGTAGTATAACTGCACAAGGCAATGGAGATTACGTAAGTATGACCTTTGTCAAAACAACTCCAGGAGAAGATTATTGGACTATTTTAAATGAAAAGTGGAAAGATCTTCATCAAATGAGAGCTAATGAAGGAACCATCACTGGTTGGGATGTTTGGTATAGACCAAATACAGGATCGGAATCTGATTGGGACCTTCTTATTGTAACTGTTGCGAAAAGCATTGATAGTTTAAATGCAAATGCAGGTGTTGCAAAAATGAGACCAGATTACAGTGAAATGGATATTGAAATATTCCAACAGAAAAATATAAAGGCTAGAACTTTAGTCTATGATCATTTATTAGTTAATAAAGGTCTTGTATTTGCTGGTAATGAAGGTGAGACACCTGTAGTTCCTCAAGTAGCAGTCATAAATATGATGAAAGTTGGCTATACAGATGGTTATAATTATGAACAGGCTGAGAATAATTTAGTCAGTGTAAATAGTCTTGGAAATAGGGCGGGTTGGGGTCTTTTAAAAAGACTAGATGCCCTGGGGTCTGATGTTTATTACGATTATATGACAGTGGATTTTTATGAAGACTGGGACAATTGGTTGTTAGATAGAGAGTCATCTGGTTCAGGATCGCCAATTAGTAGACAATTAAGAGAAATATATAATCTTAGAGATCATAAACAGAGCGTACCTCTTTGGTTAGCTATATCTGTGCGACCTGAAGAATAAACTCTTTTTATTTTAAATTTAAAAACCTCTAGAAATAGGGGTTTTTTTATTTTTGATTAATGAAAAAAGTAATCTGTTTTTTGATAATAGTAATTATTTCAGGATGTTCAATAGAAACAAACCCTATAAAATCATCTATTTATAAAGACAAATTTTTAAAAGAGGTCTCAAAAAATAAAAAAGAGTATGAGATTCAAGTTCTGCTTACCAAAATTGATCAAAAGAATGGTGAGCTAAAGTTTAAAACATTCAGTTATCAATTAGATGAAGATAGATATTTCTATCCAGCAAGTACTAATAAGCTTCCTATAGTTATTCTAACACTTAAAAAAATAAATGATTTAAGATCGCAAGGTTCAAACATTACACTAAAATCTAAAATAAGTCTAAACATAAATCATAAGGACCCTCTATTAAATGTAAGAGATAGTATAACTTCATTTCAAAATATTATAGCCGATGTTTTCCTAATAAGTGATAATTCTGCCTCTAATATTCTCATTGATTTTATTGGATATAATTATTTCAACATTGAAATGAAAAATGCAGGTTTTGATAAAACATATGTTAATCATAAATTTAATCCAGATCCATATTTCTATAATAATTGGCAGATATTAGATATAGATAATAATATAATTTCTTCAAATAATGATATGCAAACAATTGTTAGGTCAAATGATAAAACAAAAGGTCTAAAGAAAGGCGAAAAAAGATTTCATGATGGAGAGATATTAAAGGAGTCATTTAATTTCACTGAAAAAAACAGATCTTCCCTAACTGACATGCACAATCTGATTAAAAGTATTTTTTATCCTGAGGTATACGATAGAGATAATAATTTTAATTTAACAGTTGAAGACTATGATTTTCTTCGATATTGGATGAGTAGATTTACACATGAGGATCTAGGAGAAAAGTTTATTGGAAATGAAAATTTTTTTGAAACTTACAATAAGTTTTTTATTTATGGCGATGAAAAGATTATTTTAAATACAGATACTAGAGTTTACAATAAAATAGGCCAGGCCTACGGAAATTCTGTTGATAATGCCCTTATTAAGAATTACCAAGATAACATAGAATTTATTTTGACAGCTACTATATACACAAATAAAAATAAAGTAATTAATGACAATATTTATGAGTATGAAGAAATAGGAATTCCTTTTCTAGCTAGGCTATCTAGATCTATATATAATCAATTCTCAGACTAATCTTTGACTAAACCCAGATCAACTAATCTTTGATATAAAAAATCCCCTGCTAAAATATCCTCAAATCCTTTTGGATTATTTTCATCTATACATGATTCAATACAATTAAGGGGCATTTCTAACCTTGGATGTAAAAAAAACGGGATTGAATATCTTGAGTTACCCCATAATGCTTTAGGTGGATTAATAACCCTATGAATAGTAGACTTCAATTTATTATTAGTATGTCTTGAAAGCATATCGCCAATATTCACAATGATTTCATCATCATCAGCAATTGCATCAATCCAATTTCCTGTGTTATCTAATACTTGAAGACCTTTTCCTTGAGCCCCCATCAGTAATGTTATTAAGTTTATATCACCATGAGCCGCTGCTCTTTCAGCATTATTTGGCTCTTCTGTAATTGGAGGATAGTGAATAGCCCTTAAAATAGAATTTCCATTATAAATGTGTCTGTCAAAATATGTTTCTTCGAGATTTAAATAGCATGCAATAGCTCTTAGAATCATTTTACCTGTTGATTCAAGAAGTTCATAGGTTCTCTGTCCTACAGCATTAAAATTTTCAAGCTCATCAACTATAACATTCTCAGGATATATTTTCTTTAATTTAGGCTCGTTTTTTACGAATTGACCAAAGTGCCAAAACTCTTTAAGATCTCCTATATTTTTTCCTTTAGCACTTTCTTTTCCAAATGGGGTAAATCCTCTTTGACTAGCTAGACCCTTAATAATATACTTTGATTTGACTTGATCAGACAGATTAAAGAAGCTTCTAACTTCGGTATATAATTCATCTTTGGTTCTATCATCTAAAAGATGACCCTTTATTGCAATAAAGCCTATTTCACTAAATCCCTTTCCAAGTTGTTTAATAAACTCATTCTTAGTCTTTAAATTACCGGATAAAAAATCGTTTAAGTTTAAATGAGGAATATTTTTCATTAGTTTGTCTTATTTATCATTTTTGATATGTACTTACCAACTATATCAAACTCAAGATTAACTTTAGTTCCAACGTTAATCTGATTAAAGTTAGTATTATTATAGGTATAAGGAATAATTGCGACAGAAAAAGAATTTTCGGTAGAATCAACAACCGTTAGACTAACCCCATTTATAGTTATAGAACCCTTTTCAACAGTTATGTTATTTTTTGAGTGTTTGAATACATATTTCCAACTTCCATCAGTTTCGCTAACCTCTGTACAGACTGCAACTTCATCAACATGTCCTTGAACTATATGCCCATCAAATCTTGAATTAACTGACATTGATCTTTCTATATTAATAGTATCACCAGGCATAATCTCACCAAAATTAGACCTTGCAATACTTTCAGAAATTACATTTACTGTATATACATCATTCTCTATATCAACAACGGTTAAACATACACCGTTGTGACATAAGCTTTGATCAATCTTAAGTTCATTTGTAATTACTGACTTAAGGGAAATATCTAGATTTCCCTTATTTTTTTCTACCTTAATTACGGTAGCCATGCATTCAATTATCCCGGTGAACATTATTATCTTTGTTTTTGCATTAGTAAAATTAGCAATTAATTAAAGAGTGATAAAATCAAGGAAAATAAATGTTGGGATAACTATTGGTGATCCAAATGGTATTGGTATTGAAATAATATTAAAATCACTATCTGACTTTAGCTTATTTAAGGAATGTAATTTTATAATATATTCTTCACTTGACTTAATTAAAAAACAAAAACAACATTTTCAAATTGACACTCCTTCATTAACAAAGACTGATAGTTATGAAGATTTGTCAGATACAAAGATAAATGTAAAAGAGGTGTTCTCTAACTCTCAATTTAATTTTGGAGAATCTGATAAACAATTATCTGAACTTGGAATTATTTCTTTAAAAGAAGCTATAAAAGCTATAAAGGGTAATAAGATAGATATTTTGGTTACGGCCCCTATAAACAAGGATTTATCTTATTCTAACTCATTTAAATATAAAGGTCATACAGATTTTCTAAAAAATTATTTTAGCACTAACCCCTTAATGTTAATGATATCAAAAGAACTTAAAATAGCTTTATTAACAGACCATATCCCATTAAAAGATGTATCAAATGCTATCACTGAAAATATCGTTGAGCAAAAAATCAAAGCACTCGAAACCTGCTTAATAAATGACTTTCAGATAAAAAAACCTAAAATTGCTGTTTTAGCACTCAATCCTCATTCAGGAGATAATGGTGTAATAGGTAATGAAGACAAATCAATAATTACACCAGTAGTTAATAGCTTTAAGGAATCCTTGACTTCTGTATATGGCCCATTTTCAGCAGATACTTTTTTCGCTAATGAGAATTATAAAAAATATGATGGTGTTATCGCTTCATACCATGACCAAGGGCTAATACCATTCAAAACTATTTCTTTTGGAAAAGGAGTAAATTTTACTGCAGGGTTACCAATTGTAAGAACATCACCAGACCATGGTACTGGCTTTGATATAGCAGGGAAAGGAATAGCAGATTATACCTCATTTACAAATGCAATAAAATTAGGTATTCAAGTGTTTAAATTAAGAAACAACTTAGATTGACATTAAATAGATAAATTTTTATAAATTTGCCGCTCAATAGTTAAGTGATGAAATCGCTTTCACCATATTTGGTTAAATTTTCAGGACTGAAAGAAGGTGTTCATATGTTTGACTTTGATATAGGAAACAAGTTCTTTAAAAATTTTGATTATTATGATTTTGCTGATGTTAATATTAAAACTATTCTTGAGTTAGAGAAAAAACAAACTTTACTAAACTTAAAATTTACATTTAATGGAGAAGTTGAAGTTCAATGTGATCTCTCAATGGAAATGTTTTCATTGAGTCTAGAAACTGACTACAGTGTAGTTGTTAAGTTTAAAGATGATACAATATCATCTGATGATAAAGTAGTCTTTTTACCAACTGGATCAAACACCATTGATGTTTCTCACATTATATATGAGAGTATCATTCTTAGTGTTCCTCAGAAAAAAGTTCACCCAGGAATAGAGAACGGATCATTAAAATCTGAAATAATTGAAAAGCTTGAAGAATTAAAACCTAAGAAAAATTTTAAAGAAAAGACTGACCCCAGATGGGACAAACTAAAAGATTTATTATAAATGGCACATCCAAAACGTAAAATATCTAAGACTAGAAGAGATAAACGTAGAACTCATATTAAAGCAGAGAAAAAGCAAGTTTCAATATGTAAGGCTACAGGTGAGTCACACTTATACCACAGAGCACATTGGCATGAAGGAAAACTTTATTACCGAGGAAAAGTTTTAGTTGATTCACTAGAATCAGAATAATAACTAACTTAGTTATCAATCTAATTGTTAATAGATACAATTGATGTTAGTATGCAACCTAACAAAAAAACAAATATAAAAGCCGCCATTACTGCTGTTGGAGGCTATGTTCCAGAAGACTTTATTTCAAATAAAGATTTAGAAAAGATGGTTGATACCAACGATGAGTGGATTACAGCCAGAACTGGAATAAAAAAAAGAAGAATTCTTAAGGATAAAGGTAAAGGCACTTCATTCTTGGCTATCAGTGCTGCAAAGGATCTAATATCAAAGAAAAAAATAAAACCTGATTCAATAGACCTAGTAATTGTTTCAACTATAACACCTGATTTTCATGGTGCATCAACTGCTCCTACCGTTGCTTCAGCAATTAAAGCAAAAAATGCATATGCCTTTGACTTAAGTGCTGCTTGTTCCGGATTTTTATTTGGTATGTCCACAGCTACTAGTTACATTGAATCAGGAAGATATAAAAAAGTTCTTCTAATTGGCGCAGATATGATGTCTTCAATTGTAGATTATACAGATAGGTCAACGAGTATTCTTTTTGGAGATGGAGCAGGGGCTGTATTAGTTGAGCCAAGTATTAATGGATATGGTTGGGAAGATGAGTATCTAAGATCAGACGGTATTGGTGCAGAGTGGCTAAATATTAAATCAGGAGGGTCTCTTTACCCGATATCAAACGAGACAATTGCAAATAAATGGCATTATATAGCTCAAGACGGAAAAACTGTCTTTAAATCAGCTGTATCAGAGATGGCAAATGCCACGGAGCAAATTATTATTAGAAATGAACTTAAATCTGAGGAGATTAAATACTTGCTACCACATCAAGCAAATAAAAGAATTATTGATGCTACCGCAGAAAAGATTAATTTAGATAAAAATAAGGTTCTTATGAACATTGAAAATTATGGCAATACTACTGCAGCAACAATACCATTGTTAATGTATGATTATGAAAACAGTTTAAATGAAGGTGATAAATTAATTTTAGCGGCCTTTGGAGCTGGTTTAACATGGGGTGCAGCATATTTAACATGGGCATACAACTAAATTTACTTACATGGATATAAAAGAAATACAAAATTTAATCAAGTTCGTTCAAAAGTCTGGAGTAGAGGAAGTGAAGATTGAAAGGGATGACTTCAAGATTACGATAAAAACTAAGTCTGTTTCACCACAACATATAATTGTTGAGGATGTTCCAACGCCAGTTTCAATTCCTTCTAGTCAACCAATTACTCAAGCTGATCAAGAGGCTAACAAACAAGAAATATCTGAACCAGTAAATCTGGAAAATGACAATCAAGTGATAGTTAAATCACCCATAATTGGAACTTTTTACAGGAAACCATCTCCTGATAAGCCATCATTTGTTGAAGTTGGACAAAGTATTGAAAAAGGAGACGTTTTATGTGTAATAGAGGCAATGAAATTGTTCAAC
>MDTD01142210.1_pt1 | contig 11298 bp, 10 predicted proteins | sample 811221 | NCBI WGS metagenome assembly MDTD01 (sample SAMN05326646, study PRJNA326480) | marine metagenome | isolation source: seawater | place: Pacific Ocean: South West | collected 2011
TACATGATCTCGTTCAATTCGGTATGCAACGTAAATATGGCAGCGATCCTGATCTGGGCTGTTGTGGCCCTGCCTGTTCGCGTGTAGGGTATGCTCACCAACAGGTGCCGACCCCTTCCAATTGCGGTGCCTTGTCATCCCCTCACTTTTTAATGATGCAGAAAGGTGCTGATCATGGCTGACCTTCAAGCAGGCGATAGCGCTCCCGATTTCAGTGGTAAAAACCAGAATGGCGAAACTATTTCTCTCGGCGATTATACGGGCAAGACCGTTGTGCTTTATTTCTATCCCAAAGATGATACTCCCGGCTGTACCAAGGAAGCCTGTGGATTTCGGGACAACATCCAAGTCCTGACGGATAAGGATGTTGTCATTATCGGTGTCAGTGCCGATGATGAAGCGAAGCACCAGAAATTCATCGATAAATACGAGCTGCCGTTTGATCTCATTGCCGACACTGATAAGAGCATCTGCGAAGCTTACGGGGCCTGGGGCGAGAAGAAAAATTACGGTAAGACTTACATGGGGATCATCCGCAAAACGTTTGTGATCGGTCCCGATGGCAAGATTGTGAAAGCTTATCACAAAGTACAGGCCGCGGCTCATCCCGCTCAGATTGTGGAATTGCTCTGCAACTGAGTCTCTAGTGGGTGACGCTCATGGTCTTCCATTTGCCTTGCTTGTACCGTAGGTAGAAGACAAAGGCGAGCAGGAACATATAAATCGTCATAATGAACCAGACGGTGTAGATCCCGCATGACCGCACTTTGATGGCGTACCAGACTGGAAACACCAGAAAAAGTGCGGACATGATCCCCTGCATGACCATGACGAACCGGGTATCACCCGCTCCTTTGATGGCAGACGAGTAAATCAGGTAAAAGCCGTCGACCAGACAATAGACACCGACAAAGCGCAGCAATATGACCGCAATGGGAGCCAGGCGTGAGAATTCTTCCGGGTCTGCCTTGGCGGCAAACGGTGCCAGATAGAGATTTGGGATGACCACATATGAGAGGGCAATGATTCCCATGTAAAGCAGGGTCAGGTGCAGGCCGGTGGAGGTCGCTTTGACTGCCAGTTCCGGCTTGCCGGCACCAATCATCTGCCCGACCAGAATGGATACTGCGATGCCGGTGCCAATCATCGGCATGAAAGCGAGCGTATTGATGTTGAAGGCAATGGTGGATGCATTCAGTGCATCGGCTCCCAGATGACCCACCAGCAAAATGAAACTGGTGAAACCGACGATATCGATAAAAAAGTGGAAACCACCCGGAATACCGTATTTGCACAGCTGTCGGCAGCGCTTCCAGTCAAAGCGCCAACCAGACAGAATATGAAAGGAGGCTTCATATTTGCGTCGGAACAGAATCGCCATAAACAGGGTGCACATCACGACGTTGGCCAGTACGGTTGCCCAGGCTGCACCTGCAATTCCCATAGCAGGAAATGGACCTTTGCCAAAAATCATCAGATAGTCCAGGATTACATTGGTACCATTACTGATCAGGCAGATGATCATCACAGTCCGGGTTTGTCCGCGTCCGGTGAAGAAGCTGTCGAGGGCGCTTCCGATCAGTATTGGCAGACCAGACCAGCAGAGAATACGGAAATAAACCACTTCTTCTTCCATCACTTTCGGGTCATGGCCGACCCATGAAAAGATGGTTTCCGAGAAGGGGATCAGACATAAAACAAGGATTCCCCCCACGATACTCACGTAGAGGCTTTGCCAGATCATCGGCCCGATCTGATCCGGCTTTTCCGAGCCGATATACTGGGCTACAAAAACACTGACGTACCGCACCGTCCCCATAAAGAAGCAGACAATGGTGAAAAAGAGCATGCCTGAGGTCATCGATGCACCCACCGACACCGCCGAATGCCAGTTCAAAAAGGTGCGGTCGCAGAAATGCTGCAGGGAGATTGCGCCTGTGGTCACAATCATCGGCCCGGCAATCTTCAGCACTTCAGCATAGCTGCACGGCGCATGCCACTGTTTGTGAAGAGATTGTCGCCAGTTGGGAGACGTTGGGTCTTTTTGCATGCTCCCCCTGTCAGTCGCAGGTACTGTATTTGCGGTAGAAATGGCGGAACTGGTCGTAGGTCATCTGCAATTGGCGAGCCGCTTCCCTTTGATTCCCCTTGCAGGTTGCCAGCGTGTTCAGAATCAGGTGCTGCTTGAAAGCCTCAACCTGCTCGTGAAAACCTTCCACTGAGTTTGCAATGGGTCTGGGGGCTGTAGTCGACGAGGTGATTTCCGGCGGGAGGGCTTCTACCCGGATTTCATCATCCAGGCCAAAAACATAAACCCGCTCTACCACATTTCGCAGTTCCCGGATATTTCCCGGCCAGTAATAGTCCATCATCGCTTCCACCGCCTGTCTGGAGAAGCGTTTTGCCAGCAGGTTCGGAATCTCGGCATGGAGCTGTTTGACGATATGAACCACCAGATGGGGGATATCTTCACGGCGCTGGCGGAGTGGTGGCAATTGCAGTACCGCAAAGCTGATTCGATCATACAGGTCCGGGCGAAATCGACCATTTTCCATCATTTCTTCCAGATCTGCATTAGTCGCAGAAATCAACCTCACATCCACCTTGATGGAACGCGTTCCGCCAACCCGGTGAAATTCCTGGTATTCCAGTACTCGCAGGATCGTTTCCTGAAACGACATCGACATATTGCCGATTTCATCCATAAAAAGCGAGCCGGTGTGCGCCTGTTCCAGACGGCCTTCCCGAGATGCTTGCGCACCGGTGTAGGCTCCTTTTTCTGCACCATACATCTCGGCATTGAGCAATTCATCGTTAAAAGCGGCGCAGTTGATCGTCACGAATGGTTTCCCGGTGCGCGGACTTTGCTGGTGGACATAGCGTGCCAGCAATTCCTTGCCTGTCCCCCGCTCTCCGCGGATCAGGATAGGCCGGGGAACTTTGGCAAACTGACTTGCCTGATCCAGCAACCGCCGTATAGCGGGGCTTTCAGCTACCCCTTCAAATCCATGCATGAGATCGTCCTTTCCTGTGAGTGCAAAAGCTATGGCCCAAATGATCTCCTTGCAAGGTATTGCACCTCAGTGTGTTTTGCGGTTATGTTTGGGGGGCTTCGTATCAATTTCGATGGCCAGGCATTATTTGGTCTCGACCTTGCCATGTTCACCCTGAGTTTGAATTAAGTATGATTGGATGCAGCAATAGCTGAATTATTCTCTACGATAAATCAACATTTTAATGCGTCCTGGTTGTCAAGTCTTGCATAAGGCTATATGTGATATACTATTTGGCACGTCTCAGTTCTCCACTTGTACAGGAGAACCGGAAGGATTGCCCCATTTATTGCGAGTAGTCATACGATCAGAATACTCAAGCTGGCCCCCATGGTTGACAGTCGGGGTGGCTGTCCACACCAGGTTTTCAGAGGAAGATCCACGATGACAAAACGAGATCTAGTAATACGAATTGCAACCGAGACTGGTATCAGTCAGCGTGAAGTTAATGAAGTTGTGCAGCGTACCTTTGACCATATTTTAAATGAACTAGCTTCCGGGCGTGGCGTGGAACTGAGAAATTTTGGTGTCTTCATGCTGAGCCAGCGCAAGGGGAGGCTTGGCCGCAACCCACAGAAGCCCAAAAGCACCGTGGAAATACCAGGTCGCACCATCGTAAAGTTCAAGCCTGGTAAGAATATGCGGGAAAAAGTGGCGAAGCTTGATTGAAAAGCATGCTGCTCTGGATATCCTAAATCCCTCACACGCTTCAAGGTTCTATCTCCGGCATAGAACCGTTACTTGTCCTGCATAGGAGGCATTATTTTGGCTCGCCGCACCGAACCACTCCCCGGTACATCCGATATTTTCCCTGAAGAAGCAGCCCAATGGCAATTTCTGGAGCGTACGGCTCATGATGTCTTTTCCCGGTATGGCTTCGGAGAGGTGCGCACCCCGGTTTTTGAGCGTACTGATGTCTTTTTACGCTCTATTGGCGATGAGACTGATATCGTGCAGAAGGAAATGTATACCTTTGAAGATCGTGGTGGTCGCAGTCTGACTCTGCGCCCGGAAGGTACTGCCGGTGTCATGCGTGCGATTGCCAATCAGGGTATTCAACAGGGTGACGAATATCGTCTGTACTACATGGGGCCCATGTTTCGCGGTGAGCGTCCAGCAGCAGGGCGTAAAAGGCAGTTGCATCAGATCGGTACTGAATGTGTGGGCAAGGTTTCACCCCTGATTGACGCCGAAAATATTGCCATGTTGATGGATTTTCTGCTCGCGGTCGGCATTGATGAGCAGAGCATGACTCTCAAGCTCAACACCCGTGGTACAGCTGCGGATAAAGAACCAGTTGCCAATGCCTTGCGTAGCTATTTTGCGGATCACGTCGATAAGATGTGTGAGGATTGCCAACGCCGCCTGAACACCAATGTCTGGCGCATTCTTGACTGCAAAGTCGAAACCTGCAATACCATCATTGATGGTGCCCCTGATGTCTCGACCTTATTCTGTGACGAATCGCGCTCCTATTTCGATCAGGTGACGGCAAGTCTGGGGCGCCTGGGTGTGAATTTTGAGGTCGATCCTCGTCTGGTACGTGGTTTGGATTACTACCGCCACACCGTTTTCGAAGTGCTGTTTGCAGGTATTGGTGCTCAGAATGCCCTGGCCGGTGGTGGTCGTTATGAAATTTCCCTGCCCGGAGTATCTACGCCCGTGTGCGGAGTCGGTTTTGCTGCCGGCATGGAACGCCTGTTGATTGCTCGCGAAGAACTCAGTAAAGATCCGTTGGCTGCACTTGTGGTGGATGCTTATCTGGTAAGTCTTGGTGAAGAAGCCATGCTGCACAATCTGGAAGTGGCCAATTCTTTACGGCAGGCAGGTTGTATCGTGATGATGGATCTGGAAGGTCGTGGCATGCGCGCCCAGATGAGGTCCGCAAACAAGTGCAATGCGCGCTTCGCCTGCATACTCGGTGAAGATGAGTTGGCAAGGAAAGCCATTGTTGTTAAGAACCTTGCCACCTCGGACCAGGTAGAACTGCCATTGGATGATCCCCAAGCCCTGGCGCATCATCTGAAGCAAGGCTGATGACAGTATTTCGCACCGTTATCAAACCACCTTTCCCGGCTCCAGATATGGAGTTGGGGGAAGGGATCGTTTGCATTGGCTCCTGCTTCGCTCAACGAATTGGCCAGTACTTTGAAGATCACTTTCTGCCCTGCCTGATCAATCCGAACGGAACCTTGTATCACCCCATACCGATTGCTGACCTGCTCAATCGTCTGGCAGATCCGACTTCTGTATATGAACCGTCAGCTTGTTTTGAACTGAATAACCGTTGGTACTCCAATTATCATCAGGGACAGCATTCGGCGGGTACGGAGTCTGAACTTCTGTCAATACTCAATGATACTTTGAGTCACACGCGGTCTGCGCTGAACGATGCAGATGTGATCATTATCACGCTCGGTACTGCATGGGGGTACATTCTGAATGCATCAGGCCAATGTGTGGCAAACTGCCATAAGCGTCCTGCGACCTGCTTTACCCGGCACCTGTTTGAGCCTGAGATCCTCTATTCTGCTCTGAAATCAGCATGTGAATGCCTCAAGGCACATTATTCGCACCTCAGTATTATCCTGACTGTCAGTCCCGTGCGTCATCTGCGTGACAATCCTTTCCATAACAGCGTCAGCAAAGCCCATCTGCTATCTGTGGCTTATAAACTGCAGGAAGATCATCTTGTCACCTATTTCCCCTCTTACGAGCTGATGCTTGATGATCTGCGGGATTACCGTTTTTACGATCCAGATATGGCGCACCCATCTATTACCGCAGTGAGTTATATTGCCGATGTTTATACTGAGTGGGCCTACGGTGAAAAAGGTCTCGCTTACGTGAAGCAGGCAGAGGCCCTGAGAAGGCGATATGCGCATAAGCCAATTGACACTCAGAGTGACGCTGCTCAAAGGTTTCAGAAGACCACCAAAAAGGTTGCTACGGAGCTGAAAAGGACCTATCCTTTTGCCTGTGTGGAGGTTGATCCGTAATGTGCGAGCCTGAAGAAATGAACCTATCCATATCAACCCACTGGAATGCTGGCAGGCATGATTGTGGGGAAGCCATGGTCGATGAAATCCTGGCATTGGGCTTCAATCAGATTGAACTCGGCTATAACCTTCATGACTACCACTTACCAGGCCTCCGTCGTGCCTTGAATGAGCACAAAGTTACAGTATCCAGCGTCCACAATTACTGTCCGGTACCACCAGGAATCAGCAATGGTCATCCTGAAATCTATACCCTTGGTGATCATCGCAAAAGTGTCAGACAGAAAGCCATCAGTCAGACAGCTGAAACTATTCGTTTTGCTGCTGAATGTGGCGCGGGGATTGTGGTTATGCATTTAGGTAATGTGCGGATGCGTAACTACAGTCGAAAACTGTCTTCGTTCATCAAGGCAGGTAAGCGCTATACCGACCGCTATGATCGCATCAAAATGAAAGCGGTTCTCAAGCGTGAAAAGAAAGTGACTCCACAAATTCCCTGGGTCATTGAAGGATTGCAGGAACTGGCAGGAATCGCTCAGATGCATGGTGTGGTTCTGGGTTTTGAAATCCTTCCAACCTGGGAAGCAATACCCAATGACCAGGAAATCACCCAACTCATTCGCACATTGAATCACCCTCACATTCAATATTGGCATGATACTGGCCATGGACAGATCCGTGAAGAGCTGGGTTTTGCCAATCATCTGGCGCGGCTACGGGAGCATTTACCCCATCTTGCAGGTATGCATATCCATGATGTAAAAGGACAACTTGCTGATCATCACATGCCGCCCGGAGGTAAAATTCACTTCAAAGAACTGATCAAATCCATGCCGAAAGATTGCCTTTTTGTTTTGGAGCCATCATCTTCACTGCCTTCAGAGAAAGTTGTACGTGGAAGGACAGTATTTAGTGAAATTTGGCACCAGATCTGGCACCATTCCGAATCCGATGTAGAGCGTTGATAGTGAATTCTGATCGTCTTTTGTCTGACATTGAGCTCAAGAATATGGTCATTAGAATGTGACTTTACAGTTGACACCTCATTTCATGCGATCTACATTGACGCAGTTTTCATTGGCAGAGTCCGTGGAAACTGCCTGTAAAGTGTTCCCTGCAACGCATCACTCCGTGTGCGTACCCTGTACACAAACTAGCCCCCGCAAACAATACGAGCTCCGAGGTCCCCGCCATGACACGCATTGCACGTTGCATCGCTTTGTTCATATCCGCGTTCGTCGTGATCAGCGCAAGCGCTAAGATCGAAAAGACAACCGCGACTGATAAATTCACTGTCACAGTTACTGCTGCCAATGGAGAAGTTGTACGTACTGAAGTAACAACTCCTGTAGATGAAAAGAATCTCCAGACAGTTATCACCGCTGGTGACGGCAAAGAGATCGGGCGCGTTGATCGACTCGTGACAACTATCACTGAAAAAGAGAACAGTAAGATTTATGCCACTCGTAACACCCATTACGATGACGCCGGCACTTACCAGTTTACCTCCTATTCTCTGATTATTTTTGATGCTGAAGGTAAAATTATTGACATCATTGAGACTTCTCGTGATGAAAAGAAACTCGACTTTGGCTTTGATATGGATTCAACTGGCATACCTGTGGACTTCGGTGGTGTGACCGAAGGCGCACGTTAATCACTATAAAATTTGCTCGAAAATAGACTTTTCAGGGAGGATATAAGCAACATGAAACTACGGACCTTACTGGCTTCCGTTATTGGTCTGTTGACCTGCTGCCATTTAGTATCTGCTCAGAGGCTCTCAAACGGAGGCCTTTCTTTTCAAACCTACGAAAAGTCAGCAGATACAAAAACCGACTACAATGTACTGCTTGGTGATCTGGCTCTGGAATTCAACTACATTGGCGGTCTCCTTTACGATGACAATTCCAATCGGTCTCCCGATGTCTCTTATGACCGCTTCGGTGAAGAAAACATTGATGATGACGATGCTTTTCAGACCACAAACGGCATCGGCACCCGCCTTTTCTACCCGATCACACCAGGACTTACCTTTGACGCAAGTTTCTTTGTGAATTATGTCTGGACCATCAATGGTGACGGCAATGATGGGGTATTCCTCAGTGGTGCTGAGCTTTTAGGCGACACCGCTGCCAGCTTTGACCTTACCCTTGTTGCCAATGACCAGCACACCATCATCCTTTCCGATCATTTTGGTGTTTTTGATGATGTCATTGACTATGACTTCGGTCGCGCTCATGAAGATTTGACCTACTTCGAAAACACACTGGCTCTGCAATGGGAATACGCCATTTCACCCCTGATGACGTTCGGTTTGCGCGGCGAACGTGTCAATGCTTTTTCTAAAGAGAGCGATCTTGATTTCGTCGATCATATCGATCATACCATCACGACCAAACTGGCCTTTCAGCTTCAGCCGGATTTAACCGTCGCTCCTTTCCTGACCTATACCGAAACCGATTTTGATGATAATCTCGTCTATTTCGAATTCGGCCCAACCAGCAGTCGTTTCGCGGGTAACAATGATGCCCGTACTTACTCTGGTGGTATTACTGCTGACTACCTGCTCAGCCCGGCGATTCGTTTGATTGGTGGTCTGGGTTGGACATATGTCGATGCTGATGATAACCGGAATGCCAAGCGTGATGACAAAAACGAAGGTATTACTACCTATATCGGCCTGCAGCAGGATGTCACCGAGCTCTTCAAGCACAGCCTGAGTTTTGAGATTGTGCGGGAAGCTGCACTCGCAGTTGAAGTGAACACCCGCGAAGTCTACAGCACCGCCTATGAGTTTGACTGGCAGTTTGCTCCCGAGTTCATCCTGACAGGTCGTGTTTACTGGCAGCATATTGATGAGACCGACAAAGGTGAAATGGGCGATGAGTTCCAGGAATCATTGACTCTTACCTATTTGCTCAATGACAAAGCACAGATCGCGATCTGGGCTCGTCGTACAGATCGTCAATCCGATTTAGAACTCCGCGAATATCGTCGTAATGAAATCGGCGTTCGCTGGGCCTATAAATTCTGATCAGGTCTTAAGCTGATCTTATTATAAATTCAGGTGGCCGGGCAACCATGTCCTATATGGTAGCCCGGCTTCTTATTAAACCACATGGTAGATCTCCCATCGACATGAATTCCCCCATCACGAAGCTCTTCCTCACCCTTTTTCTGTTGTTACACTTGGTCTCAGCTCAGGAACAAGCAGAAAACATGCCGGCCAAAAGCACGGCTCTTGTTTCAGAGACTGTTCCTTCGCCAGAGATAAATGAATCCATGGTATTACGACCATCTGATCAGATTGTGCTTATGCTGCTGGAAGATCCAGATGTTCACTACGAAGGGCCAGTTAGTGAGTCTGGAGCAATTGTGATCCCGTATCTCGGTGAATTTCGTGTTGCCGGCATGACATCAGAGCAGGCTTCAACAGCAATTGGTAAGGCCTTGATAGAGACGCTTTACCAGAAGGCAACCGTATCCCTTCAGGTCACAGGCAGATCGCCGGGGCGGATTTTTGTCTATGGTGCAGTGAAAACACCCGGACAGATAGACCTTGAATGGCACCAGCCTTTGACACTTGTTCAGGCAATTTCGCAATCGGGAGGGTTAACCTCTTATGCAGATGCTAATGCCTGTTATGTCATCCGCATGGTAGATGATGAGCGCATTCGCAAACCGGTAAATGTCATCAACGCATATGGAGATATCGGTGGGCCAGATGACATCATGCTGATGAATGGGGATGTACTGTTTGTCCCAACAGCAAATCGTGCCGCACAGCCAGTGTTGACCTCCGAACCCAGTGAGGTCATCGTCGTGGGTGAGGTGAACAATCCAGGTATTATCCTCTTTGCACCCGGCGAGACGAAGACGATCATGCGTGCTATATTCAAGGCTGGCAATTTTTCACGGTTTGCCAAATCGAAAGATGTCCGCCTTATACGACAGGCCAATGGCAAGCGTGATGTCCAGGTTATAAATGTTGAAGAGATTATCCAGGAAGGCAAGCTCGATAAGGACATCGGATTGCAGGCTGGCGATATGGTCATTGTCGACCAGAAAATGTTCAGCTTCCAATAGGCAGTGGATTTACGACTCAATCGAGTTTGACTATTCTTGAAAGGAAAACATTCAGACGATGAGATTCGCTCAAGACAGCGTTGAGCCTGCCCAACTTGGTGCAGATACCCCCACGCCAGCTCCACGTGATAGCTATATCCCAGATCAGCAGCAAAATCGGGTTTCCTCACAACCCACAGCACCTGAATCAAGCGAAGGCTTTGATATCTTCCTCTACATCCGTGTGCTGCTGGCACATTGGTATGTCATCCTGATACTTGGTCTTTTGGGAGCAGCAGCCGGTCATCTTTACTGTGAGCAGGCAACTCCGTTATATCGTTCTGCTACAGTCATTGAGTTTCTGAAAAATTACAATGTAAATCGGGATAATGTCGACGTTCTGGGCCAGAACTATCGTTGGGAATGGTTGAGTCGCCACAAAGTGATCCTTCAGGGTGAAAAACTCAACAGTATTGTACGTAGGAACGTTCAGGATGAAGCCGAGGATCTTGGTATTCCTGAAGATCATCGGTGGGGAACACTGGAAGTTGATAACTTTCGTGAAGCCCGCGCAACTATGTTGAACATCTCAGTTCAGTCTCCCAGCGCACTTTATGCGTACACCTATATTGGGGAGTTGATGAAGCAGTTCAATATCATCATTGATGAGGAAACACGCAATGTGGGTGAAGCATCACTGGTCGATGTGAATATTGAAATGGACAAACTGGATGCCGGTATCGCTGATCTGCGAGAAGAAATGCAGCGTTTTCAGCTGGAAAACGAGCTGATTTACCAGGAAACATTAGCAGGCTCTCAACAGGCATTGTTATCCAATTTGGTGGACCAGAAAACCCGGATCGAAGCACAACGACAGATGATGGAAAAGCAGTATGATGCTGTTGTCAGTGCAGACACCGCTACTTTGCAGGAAGTATTGAGTCTTTCCTTGAAGCTTGAGGGGATGACCCTGGAGTCAGGAAGCATGCCAAATTCCATCGCCGATGATCGATATGGTGGAGGAAATCTGAACCCCATTATTGTACAGACACCGAGCGTCGGGGGATTGGCAAATGACCCGCAGGATACGCAGTTGTATGACCAGTGGCGTGAAAAGGAGATGTCTCTGACCCGACTCCGCAAACAGCATGCGGATATGATTAAGATTTATAAAGAAA
>MDTD01063317.1_pt1 | contig 11297 bp, 12 predicted proteins | sample 811221 | NCBI WGS metagenome assembly MDTD01 (sample SAMN05326646, study PRJNA326480) | marine metagenome | isolation source: seawater | place: Pacific Ocean: South West | collected 2011
AAGGAACCAGAATCATCATAAACAACAACATCATTAAAATAAGTTGTTTCCTCTGGACCAGTAGCACAGCCAATCCAGAAAATTGTAGGTTTTATAACATCGGATAAATTTACAAAAATTGGAAATATTAAAAAGAATTCAATCCTGCTTCTTTTTTCATGATTTACAACTGCCAGCAAAGATGCCTCCTCAAGCAAGGGGCTTAGGTCGTTGCCAGTTATTTTAATATGTTCATAAATATCTATGCCATGAGGGTAAAATTCATTGTAGGGCTCACAACCATCTTCACCAATTCCAAGATTATTTCCTTCTAAAAACTCGATATCGAAATCTTGAACCTCATTAGTTTCAAGATTTAGTTTTGATAATTTACCAATAAGAGTTTTGCCTTTATTAAGTGCAGGCAGTCCGGCAAACTGGGAGACAACTACTGAATTCTCTCCCGGGATTTTAGCAAAATCTTCTGGGTTTTGTAGATCGCAGATTAACTCAAGAGTGCCAAGGCTTTCACATTTATTAATATCTTTGTAATCGCTGGCACAGCCAGCAATTACAAATAAAACAATAAATAAATATACGTTCTTAAACAAAGACCATTGCGAGGTTTTCTGCCACAAATCCAGGCTTCTCTACCCCTTCTATTTCTAATTCAATTTTAGTTTTTAGCAGCCATCTGCCGTCACCTTTGTCAGTAGCTTCTAATAGTGATGATTTAAATCTGCAATTTGAATCGACAGGCACAGGTGTAATAAATCTGATTTTATCGTAACCATAATTCATTGCCATTTTTGTGCCCTCAACGGGAATTGCATTTTCATAACCTTTTCCAACAGATAGCGACAGCATTAATGCGCCGTGGGCAATTGTGCTGCCAAAAATTGGTTTAGCTTTTTCAGGGTCGACATGAATAAACTGAGGATCCTCTGAAACATCTGCAAAAATGTTGATTCGCTCTTGGTCAACAACGAACCATGAAGTGCATTTCTCTTTGCCTATCATGGTATGTAAATCTTCAGGTTTAATAGCTTCCATTCTCCCTCCTATTTTGTTAAATGATTAGCATATTGCTCGCGTAAATCTGTTTTAAGTAATTTTCCTGTTGCGCCATGAGGCAATTCATCAACAAAGACAATATCATCCGGTTTCCACCATTTTGCGATCTTGCCATCTAGAAAATCATAGACAGATTCCTTGGTTAATTCCTTATTCGCAGGAATTACTATCAGCAGAGGTCTTTCATCCCATTTTTCATGGGCGACACCTATCACACAGGCTTCTACAACTTCTGGGTGACCTACGGCAGCATTTTCTAAATCTACAGAACTTATCCATTCGCCTCCCGATTTAATTACATCTTTAGCTCTGTCCACAATTGTCATGTAGCCATCTGGATCAATTGTTGAGATATCGCCAGTGTCAAACCAACCGTCTGCATCTACAGCATCTTCATCATGTTTGTAATATCTTTTGATAATCCATGGTCCTTTAATGAGAAGCTTTCCAAATGCTTTGCCATCTTCAGGGAGCCTGTTGCCATCGTCATCAACAATTTTTAGCTGTACTCCATAGATTGGTTTACCCTGTTTTGTTTGAAGCTGATACATTTCATCTTTGGATAATTTTTCCATATCAGGTGTCTTTAGATTTGCAGTTGCAAGTGGGCTTGTTTCAGTCATACCCCAACCTTGAACAACATTTACATCATGATCTTCATCGAACTGTTTAATCATTGAATACGGAACAGCCGACCCACCGATAATTGTTTCTTTAATTGACTCAAGCTTTATATTGTTCTCTTTACAGTAATTTAATAGACCCAGCCAAATTGTTGGCACTCCAAAGGCGAAGGTGACATTTTCGTTTTGAATTAGCTCAGTTAATGCTGCGCCATCCATGCCCATGCCAGGTAAAACCAACTTGATTCCATTCATTGGCGCAAGGTATGGCAGCCCCCAGCCATTAACATGAAACATTGGCACAACCATTAAAATACAATCGTCTTTCTTTAGGCCTAAACCATTTGCAGATGAGCCAGCCCAAGCGTGAAGTAGCGTTGATTTATGTGAATAAAGAACACCTTTTGGATTTCCTGTTGTTCCAGATGTATAACAAAGTCCACATGGAGCATTTTCATCCAGCTCTGGCCAGACGTATGACTCGTCCCCATCCTCAATAAATTCCTCGTAAGAAACTACATCTTTTAGTTTTGATTCTGGCATTTCCTCTTTAGCACAAAGCAAAACATATTTATCAACTGATGGGCATTTATCTTGAATTGCCTCAAGTAATGGGGCAAAAACCGGCTCTAGAAAAACCAATTTGTTCTCGGCATGGTTAATAAGATAAACAACCTGTTCAGGGTGAAGTCTAAAATTAATTGTGTGCATAATTGCACCCATACCAGAGATCCCATAGAACATTTCCATGTTTCTAAATGTATTCAAGCCCAAAGACCCAACACACTGTTCCTTCTTAATCCCATGCTTTTCTAGAGCAGACGCTAACTTTCTTGCTCGGATGGAAATGTTTTTATAATTTGATTTAGTTATTTTCCCTGATAGTTCTCTTGTAACAACTTCTACATCAGGGAAAATATGTTCTGCATAATCAATAATGCTTGCGACATTCTGACTCCAATCTTGCATATTCATATTTTTTACTCCCAATTTTTTAAATTATGTAAATAAGGATACCATTCATTCTTAATTGGGTGAAACCAAGAATACATAATGTTGTGCAATTTTTTCTTATCCCTTTCTGACAAATTTATTTTTTTTAGCGGATCAAAGAGATCAATCATCTCAATTAAATCATCACTTAATCCATGCTCAGATAGAATTTGTTCAAAACTACTGCTTTGTGATTTTAAATTTGCCATTAAACTGACCAAGAGTTGATCGGTTCTAATCATCCCTGTCATATTTATTAAATAGGATTTTTTTGATTTTACGTAAGCTTGATCTAAGTGGCTAAAATTGGTCAGATTAAATTTTCTTGGGCAAGAATCTATTGTGAAATAATTATCCCATAGGATTAGGTTGCTGTTATTAATACCAACCAATCTATCTTCGACCTCTTCAGATATTGAAGTCGAAATAACTTTTTCTCCTGTCCAATAAAAGCAGCAATCTGTTGGGAAATTTTGCAAGAATTTCTCAAAATATTCATTATGTGCAAGGTCTTTTTCAATAAGCTCATTACAGTAAACAGAGGGACAAAAATCAAAGTGAATTTCAGGAAATTCTGTTATGCTTTTGCTTAAGAGATTAAGCTGTTTATCTAAATTAATTTTTTCAAGATCATCAAAAAGCAAACTAATGTTTTTGCAACCCATGTTTGCAAAGAAATTAACTTTAAAATCAAATTTTTCGATGTGTTTATCTTTAAAAGGTGTGAGTCCAACACCAATATTGACCCCACAATCCTTGGCGTGGGATATAAATTCTGTGAACTTTACTTGCCAGGATTCGTTTGGCGTAAGATCAAAATTATTTCTTAAAAAAGGATCCTCTTTTGGAGCATATAAATAAAAATTCAAATCTGTTCCAGCCATAGAGGAAATTAATTCATGCCTTGCGGTAAAGTCATAACTTTTGCCATAAAAGCCTTCAATTAAACCAAACTTGCTCATTTACTTAATTTTACAAGAAGAATCGGGTAATACTTTATTTTTATTTATCAAAAATTCCTTGGTATTTATTCTATAAATATGATCTGAATGAGATTTTTGCTCAAGCAAATAGTCCAGCGCTATAAGACTTTGAAGGGATGACACCAAAGCCACTGAGGGTCCAAGAACACCAACATCAGCACAATCATTAGCATCAAGTTCACCCTCACTTGGAAAAACACATTCAAGACAACAGTGTTGAGAGTCGTTACTAAATAATAGAATTTGTCCGACATGGGCAGCAATTGAGGCAGTAAGAAAAGCAGCCCTTTCCTTTGAACACACTTTATTTAGATCGTAGCTAGTTCTTAGATTATCTGCACAATCAATCAATAAGTCTGACTTGATATTATCATAAGATAATTCCCAAGATTTTTTGTCGTAAATTTCAGTTGTGGTGTTGGAATTAAGATTTTTTAGATAATCAGATAGTGCTTTAACTTTTTTTATTCCTATATCATTTTCACTAAAAAAAACTTGTCTGTGAAGATTTCTAAGCTCTACAGTATCATCATCAACTAATTTAATTTCCCCTACCCCTGCTCCTGCAAGATACGCTGCCAAAGGGGAGCCAAGTCCACCACAACCAATAACAGTTATTGACTTTTTTGATAGCATTTCTTGCTTCTCTACACTTAAATCATCTAAAAGTATTTGAGAGTAATACCTTTTGATTAACTCATCTTTTTGCATATGTATATCTAGCCATACCTTTTAAATCTAAACCATATTGTATATCTTTAAATTGTGCTTTTTCTAAGGCATCTTTTATGGAAGAAACCTGCTCCGGTGAATGCTCCAAGAAGATTGAGCCTTTGGGGTTAAGGTGCTCCCTGGATTCGTTGATAATCTTTAGAATGTCTTTTAATCCATTATCTTTTGAAAATAGTGCTTCCTTCGGCTCAAACAATAAATCAGGTTCTATTTTGTTAGTCTCACAAACATAGGGGGGATTTGAAACAATCAGATCAAATTTACCATTAACATTTGCAAACCAATCAGACTGAAAGAAATTCACCTTATTTTCCGTTTGATAATTATTTCTTTTTGCAGTTTCAAGAGCAGAAGCAGATTTATCAATTCCTAATACTTCAGCTTGTAAAAAGATTTTAGATAGCTCAATTGCAATACATCCTGAGCCAGTTCCTAGATCAAGTATTCTATTACAATTTAATTTAGATACTCTTATTTTTTCTATAATTGCCTCTGTTTCAGGTCTTGGAATTAAGACATTAGAGCCAAGAAAATACTCTCCGTTGTAAAAACTCCATTTCCCTATGATCTGTTGCAATGGTTTTCCTGACTCAATCTCAATTTGTAATGAAGCTAAATTTTTTGAAGCGACCTTATCTGAATCTAGTAAAAATCTGAGTCCCTCATCATATGTTGAGCCAAACTTTGCTTTCCAAATTTTTTTAATTTCTGGAATATGTTCTTTAAGAATTCTCAATTTCTAGGAGTTTTTCGGCGTTGTTTTGTGCTTTCAGAGAATCAATCATTTCGGTAAGATCTCCGTCTAAAAAGTTTTCAATATTATGTTGGGTGAACTTAATTCTATGGTCTGTGATGCGACCTTGTGGAAAATTATAAGTTCTAATTTTTTCACTGCGGTCTCCGGTGCCTACCAAAGATTTTCTTTCTGACGCTTTCTCCATTTCCTGTTTTTGCTTTTCAATGTCATAAATTTTTGAAGACAATAAGCCTAGTGCTTTAGCTTTATTTTTGTGCTGGCTTCTATCATCCTGACATTCAACAACTATTCCTGATGGAATATGAGTAAGCCTCACTGCAGAATCAGTTTTATTGACATGTTGACCACCTGCTCCTGAAGCTCTAAATGTATCTACTCGTATTTCGCTCATATCAATATCTTTTTCCTCTATATCATCCATCTCAGGCATGATAGCAACCGTAGCTGTTGATGTATGAACTCTTCCTTGTGACTCTGTGAGAGGCACTCTTTGAACTCTATGAACTCCTGACTCAAACCGAAGGTTTCCATATACGTTCGAACCCACTATTTTTATGACTACCTCTTTGTAGCCGCCTGGGCCTGAATCAATTTCTTTAATTTTTTCAATTTTCCAATTACTTCTTTCAGCGAATCTGCTATACATCCTGTAGAGATCACCAACAAATATTGCTGCCTCATCTCCTCCCGCCCCTGCTCTAAGCTCTAAGAATGAATTCCTTATATCATCCTTGTCTTTAGGAAGAAGTTGAATCATTATTTTCTCCTCAAGAATTTTAATTTCATTTAGTTTTTGTGCTTTCTCTTCCTGAGCTAAATCTTTCATATCCTCGTCTTTAAGAAGCTCTTCAATAGATTGGAGCTCTTGCTCTATTGTCAAAAAATTATTCCAGTTTTCAACCACATCTTTTATTTCCGAATATTCTTTATTCAGTTGTGTTAGCTTTTCAACGTTTGTTGTTAGCTCAGGGTTTGATAGATCCTCAGAGATTTTATTTGCCTTAGATTTAATTGAGTTCAGTGAATCTCTTATATTTTTCTTCATAGCAACTTATTTTTTGATTTGTTCTGAAAGAGTTTTGGAAATGTGATAAGCATTTTTTGATTTAATTTCATCAGCTAACTCATCTAGAACTTTTTCAACATCCCTTCCTTGATTTAGCTTTTTCTTTGCACTTTGAATAGCCTCAACTTTTATACCTTCAAGTACATTGCGAAGCTTCTTTTGCTCGCTGTTTAAAACTTTTTTATTTTTTAAGTTATAAAATTCTTTTTGTGATAAAGCCCTAATTAATGTTTTTGCTTTTTCAACTGATTCCTTTCGACTGTCGAGATTTTTTGAAATTTTTTCACTTAGCTGGTCAAGAGTGATTACATTAACAGATTTAAATTTACTGACGTCATAATCAATATTTCTGGGTATTGCTAAGTCAAAAATAGTAATTTTTCTGTTTAAATCTAAATCTTCAAGCTCTATAAATGGTTTTTCAGAAAATGCTGCGATCACAAAGGTATCTGAGGTTTTGGTAGAGAATTTTATTTCGGATAAGCTTCTTGAAACTATTCCTTCAATCTCAATACTTGAACGATTGTAAAGATCAACTTTAAGTTTTCTTTTTTTGAATCGACTTAATAGTGCTTTGGAAACATCTCCACCACCAATTAAAGTAATTGATTTTGAATTTTTGATCTCCGAATCGACAACAGACGCAATAGAAATTGGATTCTCTGAAAGCTTTGTTTCTGTTCTAACATTTTTCGAAAGTTTTATTGCTCCACTAAAAATACTTTCAATATCATCAGTCATAAAAGAAAAATTCTTTGAATTCAGAAAAGATTTTTTGACTTGCCCAAAAATATCAGGTTCACCAACAATCATTGAATCAATGCCAGTCATTACCTCAAGTAAATGATTAAACGCATCAATACCTGAAAAAAGATACTGATCATTTTTTCTTATTTCAAATCTATTGCTTGTTGATGCTAGAAGGAATTTATCAAAATGTTTAATTTTTGATCTCTCAGAAATTGTATAAAACTCTGTGCGATTACAAGTTGACAAAAATATGCCTCCCCGAAAGCCCGAGTTACTCTTTAGAATAGATAGCATTTCGTCAATTTGGTCTTTATTAAAAGCAAATTTTTCTCTAATCTCTAATGAGGTAGATTTATGACTAATGCCCCAACACTGAAAATCCATAATAAATTTTTTAAAAAATCTTTAAGCTTAATATGCTTATTATCTTTGTTTAGTTGTGCAAGTTTAAATTTATCTGAAAGTAGATACAATCTTCAAGGAAAAATTTTGTTCACCGAAAATAGTGAAAAGAAAGATTTCCGAATAATAATTATTAAAGAGGATAAGAAATTAAGAGTTCAATTTTTGGATACTCTGGGATTAACCATTTTAGGAGAAATGTATGCCTCTGGTAACAGTTGGACATACAAAGATAATTTAATTGGTTTTAGAGTTGATTTCTCACCTAATGAGCTAAGATTTTTATTAAAAAAAAATTCTTGTGCAAAACAGTGTAATATTGACGCGACCTTTGGAAATATAAGGATTCTTCTAAAAAATGTTTAAAGTCCGATGTCCCGCAAAAATTAACACCTACTTAAATATTTTACATAAACGTGATGATAACTATCATGAAATATCTAGTAACCTACAATTGATAAATCTTTTTGATGAAATCTCTTTTGAACGATCAAAAGAAATGAGTCTAATTTGTAATGAGAAGAGTATAGAAAATGAAAATCTAGTTATTGATTCAATTAAATGGTTTAACAAGAAATACTCAAAAAACCATAGATTTAGAATTAATCTTCACAAAAATATACCATTACAATCCGGTCTTGGAGGCGGAAGCTCTAATGCTGGGTATACCTTGGTTTTTCTATGCATTATTAATGAAATACCTATAGAATCATTAAATTTAAATGAGATTTCCACAGCAATTGGAGCCGATGTGCCTTTTTTCATCAATAGTAAAAGTTGTAATATTTCTGGTATTGGAGAAAAGATTGGTATGGATGTCTCAAGCAATGATCACTACCTATTAATCTGCCCCGACATAAAAATAAAAACTTTTGATATTTTTAATTCTGCAGATCTGGAACCTAAATACAGAATAGACCATCAAACAAATGACTTACTTATTCCACTTTTTTCTGAAAGCAAAGAGTTTAAGAAAATCTATTTAGACCTTGAAAAAACAGTTAAACATAGCGAGAGAAGACTAAAATTAAGCGGATCTGGCTCATCAGTATTCATAATCAATCCAAGTGAAGAAGAAAAACTGATATTTAAACAGAAAAAATACAATAACTTTAGAATTTTTAACGTGAAAGGATTAGAATACTATGACTTTGTTTCGGATTGGGGTGTGGCCAAGTGGTAAGGCAGCGCCTTTTGGTGGCGCCATTCGTAGGTTCGAATCCTACCACCCCAGCCACTAAATAACTATTATGGAAAAGCAAATAATTTTCTCTGGAAGCTCAAATACAAAACTTTCGGAAACTATAGTAAAAAAGCTTAATAAAAAGCTTGGCGCGATATCACTTTCCACTTTTAGTGACGGTGAAATTTCTGTTGAGATAAATGAAAATGTTAGAGGAAAAGATACATTTGTAATCCAATCTACCAATGCACCTGCAGAAAAAAATTTAATGGAGTTAATTTTAATTTCAGATGCACTCAAAAGAGCATCTGCTAAATCTATTACAGCAGTAATGCCCTACTTTGGATATTCTAGACAAGATAGGCGGGTAAGATCAGCGAGAGTCCCAATAAGTGCAAGAGTTATTGCTGAGATGCTAGAAAGTGTAGGCATATCAAGAATAATTACTCTTGATATTCACTCAGAGCAAATACAAGGGTTTTTCTCATTTCCAGTTGATAACATTTATACCTCCAACATAATGAGTAAAGCCGTTTCAAAAAAATATGATGTCGAAGATTTACAAGTGGTCTCTCCAGATACTGGTGGGGTTTTGAGAGCAAGATCTGTAGCAAAAACTCTAGGTGTACAAGATTTAGCAATTATTGATAAAAGAAGAGAGAGGGCTAATGAGTCAGAAGTGCTAAATATCATTGGTGATGTTGACGGTAAGGTCTGTATAGTTCCTGATGATTTGATAGATACAGCAGGCACACTAAGAAATGCAAGTCATGCTCTTAAAGACAAAGGGGCAAAAGAGGTAATCGCCTTTATAACTCATCCTGTACTTTCAGGTAATGCCATCGAAAACATCAATTCTTCTGCAATTGATAAACTCATTGTGTCAAACTCCATAGATATTGGTGACAAATCAAAAAAATGTCCTAAAATAGACGTTTTTGATGTATCAGAGGTACTATCAGAAGCAATTAAGAGAATAACAACAGGTGATTCGATAAGCGAGCTATTTAGGTAAAAATGATTAATTTGAAAGTTGAGAAAAGAGAGAAGGTCGGAGGCCTTTCTGCAAAAAAAGCCATTAAAGATGATAAAAAGGTCCCAGCAATAATTTATGGTGGAGACAAAGAACCAATGCCTGTTTTCCTTCAAAATAATGAACTTATTAAAGCAATCTCCTCTGAAAATGTTTTTGGTTCTGTTATTGAGATAGATATTGATAACAAAAAAGAGATGGTAGTTTTTAAGGAAGTGCAAAAACATCCTTCTAAAAATATTTTTACTCATGTTGATCTTTTAAGAGTCATGCCTGGCAAAAGAGTTGCAGTAACTGTGCCAGTAGATCTAATAAACGTTGATAAATGTTATGGGATAAAAATTGAAGGTGGCGTAATAAATCATGTCATTAAAGAGATTGGTGTTATTGCTAAAGCTGATAGCATACCTGAATCAATAGTTGTTGATATGGAGGAAATTAAGTCCAAAGAAAAGGTGAGACTCAGCTCACTTGGAGATAATGCAGATTATGATTTCCCAAGTTCTTTGAAATCTGAAGATCCCGTACTTGTTTCAGTTCTAACTGCAAGAGGAGGAGCAATGCTCCTTGAGGATGAGCTAGAAGAAGATGTTGATGCAGAGGCACAAGAAGGTGACGAGTCAGCTACAGACAAAGAAGATGATAAAGCTGCTGAAGAGAATAATTCAGAAGATTCTGAGAAAAAAGCCGAATAAATTGCAAGATTTATGCATTGTTGGTCTAGGAAATCCTGGAACTAAATATAACAAAACTAGACACAATGCTGGATACGACTTTTTAGATCTAATTGCTGAAGAGTTAAAAATCGAATTCAAAAATTCAAAAAAATTTGACGCACTTATTGCTGAGACAACTTATCTGGATAATTCAATTTCTCTTATAAAACCAAATGAATTTATAAATAGAAGCGGGAAAACACTCAAACTAATAAGAAAATATCAAGTAAACAGCAACAATAGCATTCTTATCCTCCATGATGATATGGATTTAGAGCCTGGAGAGGTAAAACTTAAAATTGGAGGGGGTCATGCTGGTCATAATGGTTTGAGAGATATTTCTAAAGATATCGGCAATGACTATATTCGTTTGCGTTTTGGCATTGGTCACCCACCAAATAAAGCTCAAACAAATGAATGGGTTATAAAGAAGCCAAATCCTGAAGAAAAGATAAATGTTCAGAAATCCTTTGAAAAAGCTTTGAGTTGCTTAGATGATCTTTTGCAAAAGAAATGGATGATTGTAATGAATAACCTACATAGCGATGAGCATTAAGTGTGGAATTGTTGGACTTCCTAATGTTGGAAAATCGACACTATTTAATGCTTTAACATCGCAAAAAATTCAGGCCGAAAACTTTCCTTTCTGCACAATCGAACCAAATGTAGCAAGAGTAAACATTCCTGATGCTAGACTCAAGCTGCTGGCAGACATTAACAATCCCGAGAAGATAGTTCCCTCGTATATGGAATTTGTCGATATTGCAGGATTAGTCAAAGGTGCACATTCTGGAGAGGGTTTAGGCAATAAATTTTTGTCGCATATTAGAGAGACACAGTGCTTTGCTCACGTTGTAAGGTGCTTTGAAGATCAAAATGTAATTCATGTAGATGGAAAGATATCTCCTATCAATGATCTAGAAACAATTGAAACCGAATTGATGCTCAGTGATCTTGAAATTGTTGAAAAAAGAATTGAAAAGCTTGAGAAACAGTTGCGTAATGG
>MDTD01169627.1_pt1 | contig 11297 bp, 7 predicted proteins | sample 811221 | NCBI WGS metagenome assembly MDTD01 (sample SAMN05326646, study PRJNA326480) | marine metagenome | isolation source: seawater | place: Pacific Ocean: South West | collected 2011
TAAAAAAAATATGAAGGTGATTAATGCAGGAAACAAAAATAGTGAACTTAAGGCAAATATGAATTACATGGATGGAGGAAGTTGCGGTGTATATAGTGGAGATAATCTATCTGATCCGCTATATGAGATACCTGCTGGATCATTAGGGGGATCGGTACATACATTTAAAAATTTACTGAATAATACTAATTATGCAAGACCCGATATTGATAAGTACGGTGCAAATTATGGATTTTATCCTAATTTTTTTGAACAAAATAATAAAGATGATCAATTAATTATTAGACCACCTATGAATGGTAATCCTTTCTATTCAGTTAAGGGAAATATAATAAAATATAAAGGAAATATATATAATGTTGATTCATTTGGATTGGTTAAATCAGGTGAAAATTTTGGTAATGGAGGAAGTGCTGTTGATGAATATATATTCACAACTTCTAATCCTGTTATAGATAAATGGGGTATAAAGAATAATACTATTAATTATAGGAAAAATTTAACTAGTAAAAATTATAGAAATTACATAACATACTCTCAAGGTGGAGGAGGTGGTGGTGGATTTGGTGGAGGAAGTGGAGGTACATATTTTTTCTATCAAGCGGATATAAATAATAAAGATGTACAACAACTAAATAATGTACCTCCAGGTGGTGGTGGAGGTGGAAATAGCTTTTATAATAGTAATTTTAAAGGATTAACATATGGAATAAACAGTCAAAATATAAAAAGTAATGATAAACCAATTCCGTCTATTTTACCCCAAATGTTAAAATTAGCTTTACCTAAAAAGATGAAAGGATTCTCAAATAATGAATATCTTAAAGGTCAACAAAGAATGTATATGTACATTTATACTGGTAAAGGATCACAAAAAAAATTATAATATAGGATACCTAAATAATCAATGACTTTTATCTAAACAAAATTGCTGAATTTCTTTTATTGCACCTTCTAAAGTTGAACAACTTTTACAAATTTGCTCAACTTGACATCCTGTCATAATATTATTAGGTAATACAACAACTGGAGGAACAGTCTTTTCGTAATAAATCTCAAGTTGTTCCTTAATAAGGGAGGAAGAGTGATATTGTAGTTCTATCTTTAGATCAAAACGACGAAGAACTGCAGGATCAATATCTTCGATATGGTTTGTTGTGGCCAAGAAAATAACATCTGTTAGCTCATGTATACCATCAAAGATTTTTAAAAAATCTTCAACTGACAATTTACTATCATTCTTATTATTTGGCCCCATCTGTCCCATCTCATTTAAAAGTTTCATACTTTGAAGTAATTCTTCCTTATTCATTTTTGACATTTCTTTCATGTCAAATTGTTTTTTGGTATGAGTACTTTTTGTTTCAATATTATCTTTCCTCCTTTTTACACAATTTGCTTGATCAAACTCTTCAAGAACAATAATATTTCCTCTCATTCTATTTGAGAGAAATATACTATTTGCTTCTTCCTTTGAGTTTAGTTGTGAAAGATCAATATCATATACATGACAGATCTCATTAAATGACCTAGCATGTTGAATAGTAGCCTTAATCACCGATGTCTTGCCTGTTCCTGGAGGACCATATAGCAAAATACCTAGCTTATGAGGTGTACCATATTTTTGGTACATATCTGGCTTCGTAAAATAATTTTCAATTCCACTCGTAATTTTATCCTTATGTTTTTTTTCTAGAACCAAGTTCTGAAATGTTTTATTTGTTGAGAATAAACTACCATTATAGTTAGCAATAGAATCTTCCCCATCTTTTACATGTCTGTAAATTTGAGTTTCTTTGTTTTCCTCTGCTAATGTATGAGCTTTGTAATTCTCTTGACAAACCCTTATGTATTCATCCAAATGATCCATACTATCGTAAGAGTATAATTCAAACTTGAAAGAAATTCTTTCCTTTGACTTTTTATCCTTAAGAGAGGTTTCTTCATTTTCATCTGAGGAAACATTCCTTAGATAAATGAAAGATTTCCCAAATTTGAACCTAATCTTTTCAAATCGATTATGATCAGGTACATAAATAAACATTTCATTATTGTAATCACTTGATAAAATATTATATTCTGGAATATCGTATTTTGTTTTGTTTTGTTCCAAATCAAAAAAGATAGCCTCGTTAATTATATTTTTTTCAATTTTCCCAGGAAGATAACTTGTCGGTAAAATATAGATGAGTTTTAAATGATAAATATATTTTTTACCATTTAATGATAAATAATGCAATATTTCATGCTGATATTCCTTTGCTATTTTATAGATTGAATATATTAATCCAATCATAATAATACTATAAAAATCTGTATTATCATTCATCATCGAAAATATCTTGAGCTGAATCATATTGGTCATCATATTAGTGTCCATTATTCTTAATGAATTCTTTATTGTGGAACTTATATCAGAGGAATAAAATTTTCAATTTTTAATGAAGATGTCATTATGTCATACATAATATCTATTCATAAATAATTGAATTATTTACTAGCTTAAAAATATGGTTTTAAATAAAAATCAAATAATGGCTTTTACATTCACTGCTGATAATTATACATTTACGTCTATTAATAGACAATGTATTACTACATTCAATGATAATACTAAAATTATTGTTAAAATTGACGTAAATGGTTATACTGTATTTCCGTCACAATATATCGATAGAAATGGTAATAGTATATTATTGCATAATTGGAAAGATATATTTAATTGTCAATCACGCCCTCTTATTGGTGGAAGTGAATACAATGATTTTGTACCAGATGATTTTTAAAATAAAAAAGTGTATTACATTATAAAATCGACGATGAAAAAACCTAGACCAATATTTTTAGTAAAGCTGTCTTTGGTATACAAAAGCTAACCAACATGCTGTTCACTGCCATCTTCCTTAGTGTTGCTGCATCTGCAGCAGAGCCCAACGTCCTTCCATTGGATCAAGCCCCTCTTCGTCTGGAATTCCAGAAAGGAAGGTATTCTTCCACAGGAAGATTGCAATACCATTGCTACGTCGGAATTAACTGTCCTTTTAGGATCACCTGTAATCGTGATAAAGGCAAACTCACAGAATCAACCAACTGGGAATGCGTATCGGATACAGAGAAGCTAACAGGTCATTCGGTCAAGTTTGAGCTTAGCAATGACGGCAAATCATTTGTTAATGACAGCTTTTACATCAGTGCCAGTAGTCTGAACAAGCCTATTTCAACTTACAGCGATGACACAGCTTACAGCGATGACACAGCTTACAGAAGTTTGTTGTTTTGTATTGTAACTTTCATTATGATCAACTTTACGTTCCCTAAGCTCAACTTTCACAATTTTTCTTTACCAGGATCTTTTGTTGACTTTTTCTTTGCCTTTGGTGAATTTAAAGCAATGAACGGCTATGAGGGAGAGTATTTGGCTTGGAATATAAATGAGTTTATTGATGAAATAATAGGACTATGATTTATGATGTAAATCTTTTATAAAATATTTTTTAAAATAGAAAAAAAACATATTAAATAATAAAAAAATCGATGATGCAAAAAACCAATACATTTTATGAATTAAAGTCCTTTTAAACACTGCTACCGTAAATAGTATGGTGTTCATTGCCTTTGCCTTCGTACTTAGCGTTGCTACCGCGGCTGTAGAGCCAGAGGTCCTTCCACTGGATCAAGCCCCTCTTCGCGTAGAATTTCTACGTGAAGGGATCACATCCACTCGTATGTATCAATATCAGTGTGAAAACCCTGATGACTGGTCAGATCGTATCATCTGTAACCGAGACAAAGGTATTCTCACCGAATCGACTCAATGGACGTGTAGCTCTCGTAGTAGGATACTTCGAAGCTTTTCGATCAAGTGGGAGCGCCGTAATGACGGAAACTCCTTCGTTGCAGGTAGCTTTTACATAAGTGACGAAGATTCCAATAAACTTAGTCCAAGTGACACTTGGACTGAGGAAAGAGGGATTTTCTGCAAAACTGTATACGGTATTGCTGTTGTTCTTCTCATCATCTTCTTCTTTTTCGGGTTAGATATCATCCCTCGCGAACCACTTGCTTTAGCGGTATTGTACGTGATGATGTACTGTATCTGGGATCAGTTTGATGGAATGATGGGAGGAACAAAGACTTTCTGGATTGTAGCTAAAAGTGCTCTATAGTAACTGAGTACGCTACATACCATTTATAATATATCTTAAAATTAATTTTTATATAGACGTAGTATAATTATATGTTGATAAAATAGAAAATAAGTATTTTGTATTTTATATAAAATCGACGATAAAAATAACAAAGACAATTACTAAAATTAGCTGTTTTTTTTGAAAAACGAAACCAAAGCAACATGCTATTCATTGCCATCTTGCTGTGTACTGCTACTGCATCAGAGTCTAATGTATCCTCAATGGATCAAGCCCCCTTTCGTCTGGATTTTCAGCGAGGGAGGTTGACATCTACAGGCAGGTTGCAATACCAATGTGACGAGCGTGTTACAGTCAAGTTTGAGCAGAGCACCAACGGCAATTCTTTTATTGAGGACAGCTTTTACATCAGTAAAATCGGTCCAAATAAAAAGGAGGATGGAATTTTCGAAATAGCTTTGGATTGTATCGGATCTATTCTGTTTTTCTTATCGATCTGTGGGATCTTATGTGGATCCTTTCTTTCGATCGGCCTTACAGCTTCTCTCCCAAATAATCAAAGAGTTCCTATCTTTTTTTTTATTGCACTTCTGTTTCTAAGTATGATGTAAATACAGAACAGGGAGACATATGTGTCGGCCTATGATAGTGCTTTGCATTAATAGTGTAGGTCAGATACCTTTTTATAACATATCTTATAGATGATCCGTAAATAGACGAGGTGTAATAGACATACTCATTAATTCTTGTAAGAGAAGCTTACTTGCATATGGGATTTGAATCTGCGAATAACCTGTCGAATGATCACAATATGTGCATTTGAATATGTTTTTCTCTGAATTTGCAACTGCTAATAAACCACAGTTTTGACATACATAAGCGAGATACTTATCTGAGTTATCAAAGAATCTCTCCTTTAAGAATTGAACTGTACCGTGTGCAAGCATACAGTCACGTTCCATCTCACCTACACGAAGACCTCCATCTCTAGAACGACCTTCAGCTGGTTGTCTTGTTAGAAGTTGGTATGGACCAGTAGATCTTGAATGCACCTTATCTTCCACTAAATGCTTAAGTCTGTAATAAAATGTTGGTCCAATAAAGATATTTACCTTCATCTGTTCACCCGTTTTACCACAGTACATTACTTCTGTTCCAGATGAATGTAGTCCACATTTTTCTGTTAGAATTTTACCAATTTCATATGGATCTGCTCCAGTAAATGGAGTTGCATCACAATTTACACCTAGTTGTGAAGCGGTTTTGCCAAGTACACATTCAATTAACTGTGCAACAGTCATACGACTAGGAATGGCATGAGGATTGACAATGATATCAGGTACAATACCTTCTTTGGTGAATGGCATATCATGTTGTTTGTACGTGATTCCAATAGTTCCTTTCTGCCCGTGTCTAGAGTTACCACACCATACAGCCTTACCATTTCTCCTTACATAAATAATACCATCTCCCTCTACACTACAACAGTGTACTTTTCCTTTATAATGAACATATCCATCATTCCTTCCTTCACCTGTTTTGGATTTAATGTTTTTATTCATAATGGGTTTATTTTGTGTATTGATTCTAGTCAGTCTCCATGCATCGGCCGTTGATTTAAAAATTTCATCTCTTGGTTTACAATATGATTCATGACCGGCTTCGTATTTTAATATCATTGAAGCACTATATCCAGCATGAAAACATAGTCTTTGATAATCATTTGCTAGTTTTATACTAGATGTATCATACCTTGGAGTTCCATTCTTCATAATATGGCCATCTCCGCATTCCATACCTTCAATTAATACTATACATTGATCTCTTGTTAGAGACCATGTCCATTTCGGTAATGATTTATTTACTGCACCTACTGATAGAGGAATCATATACTTAACAGCACTCTTACCGTAATATCTCCAACTTGCATAATCACATTTTGCTTTTTTGTCGTGACAAATTGACCATTCCCAACCTAATATCTCTGCAATTCTTTTTAATTCATTCTTTACACGATCTTTTTGCGCTGCAATACGAATACCACCACCAGAAATACACCCCTCCGCCATCCAAATCCCAAAGAATGTTAGCCATGCATTTATTTCCAGTTCTTCCACTGTACCATCTTCATTATGAAGAAGGAAATGTGTAGCTGCCGTATTATCCTCATTCATCTTGAACTCTGGTGGAATATAGTTTGTAAAATCTGGCTCCCATTTCTCACAATTCTTCATAAACTTGAGTCTCTTACCATAACATTTCTCTGCCTCTCGGATTGAGAATTTTTTACCCGTGCGATCACCTACCCACATACGATGATTCTTCGTTACCTTAAGTGACACTTGAGTTGTTTCCACTTCATATACCTCTTCATCGCAATCATAACTCATTACATCTTTAGGATATACATATTTGAGTTCTTTGCCATCTTGAAGAGAAGCAACTCTATCTCTCATCGTAATATCTGCAATTGATTTCCAACCTTCTTCGGTAAGAACATCATGATCTGGTGTATAGCATGCAAATTTATCACCTAAGACGGGCTTTCTGTTTGAACGAACACGAACTTTACAGAAACGATAGCCATCTCCATTCTTATTACTATAGACCCAATCAACTGTACCATTTTCATTTTGACGCATTGTTGTACTTGCATCACGATATTTAGGTCCATTATCGGCATTCTTTAGAGGAATGACTTTACCAATAATAATATCTGAACCACCTACTTCAGATCCTTCTTTAATAAAGCCATTTTCATCAATATTTTCATAGGAACCGAATTTCATCTTCTCCGTCTTTAATTCACCATTTGGATAAAATCTCTCTGGTTTACAGAATTTTTCTTCCTCTAGTGTTGATTGATTCTTCTTCTCCTCATCAAAATGCTTTCTATAGAAACTTGAAACAAATAGACCTCTATCTAGTGCACTTTGATTAATAATTAGTGAATCTTCTTGATTGTAACCTGTGTAACATGCAATTGCAACAATTACATTCTGTCCTGAAGGCATCTTATTCGCATTTACATAGTAACTTGGTCTTGTATTCACTAATGGTTGCTGTGGATAATGTAAGATATGTCCCATAGTGTCAATTCTTTTTCTGAAATTAGTCGCATAAATACCAACAGCTTGTTTACCCATAGCACACTGGAAAAGATTACGAGGTGCTTGATTATGATCAGGGAAAGGAATATTAGTTACTAATACACCTAAAATCATTGATGGATGAATTTCACAATGTGTAAAGTTATAGTATGAGTCATTCTCTTTACTATTATTCTGTACATCAGTAATAGTCATTGCAAACATAGATGTATCTGCTTCCTGTTGATCAATATATTCAATAACAGCAGAATCAGAATTAAGTTCTACCGAATCTTTGCATGTATCAATATTATCATCCATATTTTGTACCAGAAGATTATGCCACTCTTTTTTATTATCTTTTAATTCTTGAGCAATCTTATCAGTCATTAAAAATTTATTATCTTTAATAATGTAAAGTGGTCGACAAATACGACCTCCATCAGTCTGAATATGAATTTCATTGATTTCAATGTACCATGAAATGGATGTGTAAATATTAATAATACCATTTCTTCTTAGATTTCTTAATTGATTAACTAGAATATTTGGCTCCTTATGAACACCTAGCCACATACCATTCACAAAAATCTTTACATACCTACTTACATCTAATGGTCGCATAGTTTCTAACTTTACAATTCCTAATTCTTCCAAACAAGAAATAACTATGTCTGGTTTTGAATGAATTGTGATATGAGACATTAGCGATAAATTTTTAACAATACCTGCACTTTGACCTTCTGGAGTTTCACAAGGACAAATAATACCATATTGTGAATTTGCTAATTTTCTAGGTGCAGTAGCACGTGTTCCACGTGGAATAGGTGATTCTACACGACGAAGTGCAGAAATAGTTCCCATGTATGCTAATCGCGCTAATACTTGAGCGATACCAGCTCTATCAACTTGATTTTTCATACCCCAATTACCTGTTGCTAAGGCATATTTCATTCCTGTATCAATAGTGGTAGATTTAATTTTCTTTGATAGTGTTGAACCAAAGATTTCATAATTATCCACACGACCTGACTTAAAATCTTTGTCAATTGCACCTTTCATTTCTTTAATCATTTTACTGAAGTTATTTCTAAATAAACCTTTTAATAGTTCTCCACTTGTTTCAACTCTTTTATTAATAAATGAATCTCTATTATCAGGTTTGATTTTTCCAAGAGCATTAAGCAAAAGCTTATTTGTCATGTGACCTAGGTAATAAGCTTTCTTCTTTTCATTTTCACCAATGTGAGGGAATAAATGTTTAATTAGAATTCCATGTGTATAGATGAGTTTGTCTTCTTCTTCTTCAAATGTTTTATAATAATTATTAATTGTTGTATATTTAGATATATATTCCAATGCAACTTTCTTACTTTGAATTGGAGATGCCTCTTCAATAGAAGCCTTTAGCATATCACATACTTCTTTATTTTTCTCATCTTCAATGTCCAATACAATATGTTCTACAATTTCTTTGTCAGATAGAACACCTAATGCTCTAAACATAACAAATAGCGGAATATCTTGTCTAAGATTTCTAATTTGTACTTTAATTGTTCTTCCAGAAAAATTATCTTCTTTATCTTTAAGTTTTACGTGAACTGTACTTACAGTGTAAGGTTTAGTTGTCATTGAACAAGTTACTTCTGCAATATGTGAGTATTTTGATAGAGTTTTCGTTTGTGGAAAAATAAAGATTTTGTTATCACACTTCTTCTCTTGGCAGATGATTACTTTTTCACTACCGTTAATAATGAAATAACCACCTAAATCATACTCGCATTCCCCCATCTCTGTTCTTGTTTTTGAACTTTGCTCATTTAGTACACAATATTCAGAATTAACCATAATAGGAATTTTTCCAATATTAAATTTCTTTAATTTTTGAAGTTGAATCACTTCCTCTTTTCCTTTTGATGATTTTTTAATAATTTTTTGATCTACATCGACATAAATATTACCAGAATATGTTAGATTTCTAAGACGAGCATCATATGGATACATCGGCTTTGTACTACCATCATTCTCATATATTACTGGTTTACTAATATAAACATTATTTAGATTAATATGGTATTCATTAAAGTTTTTCTCACCATGATTTTCATAGGTAATAATTGGATTATGCTCTCTAATAATCTCACCTAAACTTTCTTTAATAAAATGATTATAAGATTCTAAATGATGCGATACTAATATTTTTTTATCAGTAAAATATGAATCAAGTACATTCCATGTGTTATCTTCCCAATTAAAATTCATTTCTTGTTTAGACATAATATATATTATATAATTTTATTCTTAAATTTATTTTCAATTTTTTTGTTTTATTATAATTTTAATTTTTTTATAATAAAAATTCATATTAGTTTTAATATAAAAATTTAAATATAATATAATATAATATGATAGTTAATTACAATACCAATAATTGGCCTTATGTAAGAATTACATTTTTAAATGATTCTGTTACAGAAGAAGGTTTTAAAAATCATTTAAATAATTTTAGAAATTTATATAAAAAATGTCAAGAAACAAATACAAAAATGATTGTTATTTTCGATTTAAGAGAAGTACCTAGTGGTAGTATAAAATATGTAAAACAACAAGTACAATTTAATAAAGAGATAAAACCATTATCAAAAATTTGGATTGAATATTCCCTATTCTTAACAAGTTCTATAGGAAAGGGTATACTTGATTTAGTGTTTTCTTTTGAAAAACCTGTTTCATCGTATAATGTATACTCAAATGAAAAAGATTTGATTGACTTTTTAAAAGATTATGATACAGAAAAATCTTCTGATAAAGAAGATATAATTATTAAATAAATAAACTTTTCATTTTATTTTATTAAACTTAATTTTTTTAGTAAAAACTTCTGATAATAAATCTTCTATTCGAGCTACGGGTATTACTTTTAATTTATTCTTTGATTTTGAATCATACTCTTCATTATCACTATATTCATCACTTGAAATCATTGTTTCATTTATCTTATTTAAGTATTTCAAATAATCATCTTCATTATCCTTGGGAATAAATACTTTTTCAACACCTGCATTTAATGCTCCTTCCAATTTAGATGATATACCTCCAACTTGACCTATATTACCATTAAGATCAATTTCACCTGTCATAGCAACAATATTTCTAACATTGATATTACACATTCTTGATATAATTGCTATGGTAATTGCACAACCTGCAGATGGACCGTCCTTAGGTGTAGCACCTTCTGGGCAATGTATATGTAGACCCCATTGACCATTTTTATCCCAATCTTCTTTAATTTCTTTTTTTATATTTTCTGGTATTAAATTCCATGCTAATGTTTTTGCACAGTACATACTTTCTTTCATTACATCTCCTTGTTGACCTGTTAATTGTAAAGAATAAGCCCTTTCTGAAGGAGTTTTTAATACTTCTATTATGGTTAGTCCTCCAAGACCTGAATTAGTTGCATATAATCCATTCACTAAACCTGTTTGAGGTTTTGGGAATATCTTTTTATTTTTAATTAATTGTTTTTCAGAAAATACCTTTTTAATATAATCTTCTTTTATAACAAATGGTAAAGTTATCTGATTCTCTCCCATGATCATTAGTAAGTTTATTTCTCTGACTAATACCAATAAATGTTCATTTAATTTTCTTACCCCTGCTTCATAAGTGAAATTATCTATTAAAAATTCTAAATCTTTATTTTTAATTTTAATATCATTTGGATTGAATCCGACCATATTTAATATTTCTGGTAATAAATAATTTTTAGTTATTTTTATTTTTTCATTTTTATTCAATGATTTGATTGTTATTTCATGTATTCTATCTCTTAATATTCTATCAATTTTAGAAGCATCATTATAAGAAAATACAAAAATAGCTTTGGATAGATCTAGTGGAATTCCTGCAAAATATCTATCATTAAATTCCGAATTTTGAGATTGGTCTGTCAAATGTGTAAGTATAGATATAATCTCTTTTCCATTCTCTGTAGCACTTACTTTATCTAATTCATCTATATATATTATTGGATTCATACATTTTGTATGTATGA
>MDTD01004430.1_pt1 | contig 11296 bp, 6 predicted proteins | sample 811221 | NCBI WGS metagenome assembly MDTD01 (sample SAMN05326646, study PRJNA326480) | marine metagenome | isolation source: seawater | place: Pacific Ocean: South West | collected 2011
AGTCCGGGTCGAGGTCCCCGTAACAAGCGGTCACCAGCCCGTAGCCGCGAGCGATGATCTGCTCGACTGGCCAGCGTCCTGCGACGCCGCCTCGGCCCGCCTCGGTCGCGCGGTTGGCGTCGACGCCCAGCGCCTTGTTGTTGCGGACCCAGCAGGTCGCGACGCGGACGCCAGGGTCTGGGCTAACGGTGTGGTTCCCCTGGAAGTTCAGGGCGACGAACACGGGCGCGGGCCCCTGGCGTGTCTTCGGGAGGTAGGCGAGCACCCGGACCGCGGCGTCACGGTCTGCGCCGTAGCGCAGGTCCCATTGCTTTCGCGTCGCGGCGCCGTCCAGCGCGTCCGCAGACGTGATGTGCTCGACGCGCGCGCGTTTGTCAGCCGGTGTGCGACCGTAGACTTCGGCGCGAAAGAGCTCGAGCACCTCAGGTCGACGCTGGTCGAACCATTGCGACGCGGACGTGACGGGCGCGCCGTCCTGCATCCGCAGCGGGTGCGGCTCACAGGTCGGGGCCGCTTGGCCGGAGGTGGCGGCGCTGACGAGAAGCGTCAGGATCGTCGGGGTCGCGGTCTTCATAGGTGGGGCGCGAACGTATGTTCTACGCACGAATGCGTATCCCGGCGGCCGCTGCGGACTTCACGGCGTGCAAGTTCGCCGATTATCGGGTCGTAACTACGCACAACAGCGCAGGAAGAAAAGGTGCAGGGTCTCTCTATGTAACGATCTTGAAACTGAACGACTGGTTTCGCGTTCCCTATCATCACCAACGTCTCGTCGCCCGTCCTTGCCACCCATGTCTGCTTCTTCCGGATCCCTGTATCTCTCCGTCTCGAGTCAGCTGTCGGCCGGCTCCTCACCTGAGCAGGTCCTTCGTTCGCTCGCGCAGCAGCTCGAGCAGTCGCGCCCGCAGGCCTGCGTCAGCATCTGGATCTGGAAGGACGGCGCCCTGGGAGAGCGCCTCGTGCACGGCGGCGCGGACGCTGCGGCCCTGTTCGTGGGGCTCCGGGCCTCTGGCTTGGACGACGTGGCCGGACCTGCAGCGATCGCTGAAGCGCAGCCTGAGCGGGCGCTCTGTCTCGACGAGGTGGTCTCCGCGCCTTCCGCGCTGCTGGCCGGCGAGATCTCGAGGCTCGGCGTGCAGGCGGTCTACGCGGCGCCCATCTCGTTGAGCCAAGGCGCACGCGTCGGCGTCGTCTTGATCAGTGACGCGGGGTCGAAGCGGCCGGCAGCCGAAGCTAGCTGCGTCGCCGAGACCGGCGCGCGGCTGGCCAGCTTTGTGCTCCGCGCGGACGGGCCCGGGCGCGCGCCCAGCGGTGAGCGTCGCGAGGCCGAGTCGACGCGCAGCGAGCGGGTGCGCGCAGCGGATGAGCCGACGACGAAATCGGCGCAGACGAAATCGGCGCAGATGAAGTTGGTGGCCGGGCGGTCCCAGCAGCTGCCCGCGCGCGTGCTCGTGGTGGAAGACGACCCTGCTGTCGGCGACGTCATGCGTCGCTCGTTGACCGTCGAAGGATACGAGGTCGAGCTGGTGCCCGACCCGTTCCGTGGCTTGGAGCTGATCCGCTCCTCGCCCGCTGACTACGAGCTGCTGCTCGTGGACTACACGATGCCTGGGATCGATGGCTTGGAGCTGGCCGCGCGCGTCAGGTCCGGTGGCGTCGAAGTGCCGATCGTGATGATCAGTGGACTGGGTGAGGACCGCCTGCGCGCGGCGTCCGGCGCCGAAGCCGTAGACGCGTTCGTCTCAAAACCGTTCACGCCGCAGGGGCTCCGCGATGCCATCGGCGATGCGCGCTGCCGTCGGTCGGCCTCGTAGGAGAGAAGAGACGCCACGCGCCGCTTCTTCGTGTCATGCTGTATTCGTGAACGCCATCCGATACATCCGCGCGCTCGCGTGTTTGTCCGCTGTGCTGGTCGCGCTGTCGAGCGCGTCTTGCGGAAACAGCAGCGGTTCTGCGACCTTCGCTGGATTGAGCCCCGAGCTGCCGGCGCAGCTGCCGCTGGGTTCGGGCGGCGTAGCGATCGACATGTCCGGTATGTGGTCGATCGAGGACGCGGTGATTATCGAGTCCAACAGCGTCGCGCCGACGCCGCCTTTGAACGGGACGCTCTTTGAGATGGAGCCGACGCGGATCGCTGCCATCGGGGGGCTCAGCGTCGCGCCCTCAGATCTTGCGATCCTCGTTGGCGTGCCGTTAGTCAGCTACGTCAACGTGGTGGACTCGTCGACGGTGTTCTATGGGATCATCGTCGATCAACGCGCGAGCGGTGGTCTGCGCGTTGAGACGGCGTTGGCTGGCGGCTCGGTTGGGCCCGACACCATCTCGGTAGAGGCCTATAACAGCACCCAAGCGCCGAACGAGGTCGTGCCTACGTTTACTCGCGCTCGCTATCGACTCGCTCGCGTCGCTGGGACGACGCCTCTGCTGCACAGACCAGAAGAGCTAGACTTCGTGGACTTCGTAAGTGTGGCGTTTGGCGACAACTGACCCTGCCTTCTCGATCTTCGGAGCAAGCCCGGCGGGAATTTTTTTGCGCGCATAATTTTTGTTAGCGAAGCATCCCGTTGGGTGAGCGTGAATCCACGCGGGCGCGGGCTACGATTCTCTGACGCGCAATGGAAGTAATCACCCCCGTAGCCTGCTCTCTCGAGCAGGTAGAAGCTCTCCTGCAAAAGCCGCTGCTCGATCTCGTCTTTGAGGCGGCTGTGGTCCACCGTGAGCACCACGACCCCCGGCGTGTGCAGTGTTCACAGCTGCTGTCGATCAAGACCGGCGGCTGCCCGGAGAACTGCGGCTACTGCTCTCAGAGCGCTCACCACAAGACCCCGGTCGATCGAGAGCCGCTGATGGACGTCGACCAGGTCCTCGCCGCGGCCAAGGCCGCATGCATGAACGGCGCAGAGCGCTTCTGTATGGGTGCAGCGTGGCGTTCGGTCCGCAAAGGCGAGCAGTTTGACCGCGTGCTGAAGATGATCCGCGGCGTCAAGGATCTCGGCATGGAGGCGTGCGTCACGTTGGGGATGCTCGACGAAGAGCAGGCGCATCAGCTGCGCGAGGCAGGGCTCGACTACTACAACCACAACCTCGACACGGGACGGTCGCACTACGACAAAGTGGTGACGACGCGTACCTACGATGACCGGCTCGAGACGATCGACAACGTGCGCAAGGCGGGGATCAACGTTTGCTGCGGCGGGATCCTGGGGCTCGGCGAGAAGCGCCGCGGCCGCGCCGAGCTCCTGCAGGAGCTCGCGAACCTCGACCCGCAACCAGAGTCCGTCCCGATTAACACGCTGGTTCAGGTCGAGGGCACGCCGATGGACGGGGCCGAGCAGCTCGACTGGACTGAGTTGGTGAGGACCGTCGCTGCCGCGCGAATCCTGATGCCGCTGACTGCTGTGCGGCTGTCGGCGGGCCGGACCGATCTTGACGAAGCCACGCAGGCGATGTGCTTCCTCGCTGGCGCGAACTCGATGTTCGTCGGCGACGAACTGCTCACGACTCCAAACCCGGCGCCTTCGACCGACGCGGCGCTGCTTCAAAAGCTCTCGATGAACGCGACGCCCAAGTGCGGGGGCGCGTAGGGCGCTTGATCGGTGACTGACCCTCGGCTCGATCACGAGCTGGAGCGATCGCTAGAGGCGCGCGCGCGGCGCGGGCTTAGGCGTGAGACGAAGCTCGACGGAGTCGTCCCTGGCGTCGACTTCGGCAGCAACGATTACCTCGGGCTCTCTCGAGACGGCGCGATCGCGTCCGCGCTCACCGCAGCCGCTGCGCATGGCGTCGGCGGTCGGTCGGCCCGCTTACTCGCGGGTGGATCGATCCTCCACGAAGAGTCCGAGCGCGCCTTCGCGCGGTGGCTCGGGTCAGAAGCTGCGCTGCTGTTCCCGTCCGGTTACCAAGCGAACATCGGGCTCGTCGGAGCCCTGGCCGGGCGCGGGGACGTGATTCTGTCGGACCGTGACAACCACGCCTCGTTGATCGACGGCGCGAGGCTGTCGCGCGCGCGCGTAATCATTCACGACCACTGCGACCTCGGCGACCTGGAGCGCGCCCTCAAGTCGGCCGCGGGCGCCCGTCGTAAGTTGGTGCTGACCGAGGGCGTCTTCAGCATGCGCGGAGACCTCGCCCCGCTCGCGGAGATCGACCGGCTCTGTCGTCGTTATGACGCGTGGCTGGTCGTGGACGAGGCGCACGCTGCAGGTCTGCTCGGCCCAGGCGGCGCCGGCGCGTGGGCCGCTGCAGGCATCGAAGGTGAGCACCGGCTGTGCGCCCGGCTGGTGACGTGCGGGAAGTCGCTGGGTGTCGCCGGCGCGTTCGTCGCGGGCAGCGACGTCCTACGTCGGCACCTCATCCACGCGGCGCGGTCGTTCCTGTTCACGACGGCCCCGCCGCCGCCTATCGCCGGCGCGCTGCTGGCTGCGGTCGAGCGGTGCCAAGCCGCTGACGATTTGCGGGCCGCGGCGCTGGGTAACGCGCGCCTGCTCGCCTCGTCGCTGGGTCTCCCCGAGCCCGCCGCGGCGATCGTGCCGTTTCCGGTGGGCGACAGCAGCGAAGCTGTAAGGCTCGCGAGCACGCTGCGCGATGCAGGCTTCTACGCGCCGGCCGTGCGACCGCCGACAGTGCCCGTCGAGTCAGCGGGTCTGCGGCTCGTCTGTCGCGCGGACCAGACTTCAGCGCAGGTCGAGCAGCTGTCGGCCTTGTTGCGCGAGGCGCGATCGTCCGCGGTCCCTGCGCCCGCTCGTGCTCCTGCACAAGCCGAGGTCATGTGCGTCGCAGGCACCGACACGGACGTCGGCAAGACCGTGGTCAGCGCGCTGCTGATGCGCGCGGCGCAGCGCCTCGGGCACGCTCGATACTGGAAGCCGATCCAGACTGGTGACGATGATGACACGGCGACGGTCCAGGCTCTCAGCGGCGCGCCGGCGGACTCGCTGCTCTCGAACCACGCGTGGTTTCCGCTGCCGGCATCGCCCCACGAGGCCGCTGCGGCCGTCGGGCAACGCGTCGACCTCGGCGCGTTGGAGCGCGATTACAAGCGCCACCGCGCCGCCGCCGCCGACCTTCTGGTGGTCGAGTTCGCTGGCGGCCTCCACGTGCCGATTGACCTCGACCCTGCAGTCCTGCAGCTCGACTGGCTCACGCGCATGGACGCGGAGGTCGTGCTGGTGGCGCGCTCTGGCCTGGGGACGCTCAACCACACCCTGCTGTCCGTCGAGTCGCTGCGCACGCGCGGTCTCAGCGTTCGCGCGCTGTTCCTGGTCGGCCCTCCGCATGCGAGCAACTTCCGGACGTTGCAGGCGCTGACAGGGGTCGCGCGCTGTTACGAGGTGCCGACCTTCAAGGACCTCTCGCCTGCCGCCCTCGACGATTGGCTCGACCGATATGACCTCGCGGATCTCCTGCATGTCTGACCTACCCAAGCGCGACACGCGCGTAACGTGGCACCCGTACACGCAGCACGGCGTCGAGGCGGCGCCGCTCCCAGTCGTTGGCGCACGCGGCGCGTGGCTGGAGCTCGCGGACGGGCGCAAGCTGCTCGACGCGATCTCGTCTTGGTGGGCGACGCTGCACGGGCACTCCGAGCCGACGCTCGTCGAGGCCATGCACGAGCAGGCCGCGCGCCTCGATCACGTGCTCTTCGCGGGTGCGACGCATGAGCCCGCCGTGCAGCTCGCCGAGGGGCTGCTCGAAGTCGTCCCCAAAGGGCTGTCGCGGGTGTTCTACTCCGACGACGGTTCCACGGCTGTCGAGGCTGGGATGAAGATGGTGCTGCAGTCCTGGGTGCACCGTCGCGAACCTGAACGGCGCGTCTTCGTCGCGCTGGAGGGGGCGTATCACGGCGACACCTTCGGCGCGATGGCCGCTGGTGATCCGGACCCTTTCTTCACCGCCTTCGCGCCGCTGATGTTCGAGGTTCGCAGGGTGCCTGCCGACGCTGGCGCGCTCGCGGACGCGCTCGACGAACTGGGCGGCCGCGCGGCGGGCTTCCTGCTCGAGCCTTTGCTGCAAGGCGCGGCCGGAATGAAGGTCATGTCCGAGGACTTCGTCCGCGATGCGCGCGCCCTGTGTACGGATCACGGCGTGCCGATGATCGCTGACGAGGTTATGACTGGCTTTGGCCGCACCGGCGCGTTGTTCGCCTGTGGTCGCGCTGGCATCACCCCGGACGTGCTCTGCCTCGCCAAGGGCCTCAGCGGCGGCATGCTGCCGCTCGCAGCGACCGTCGCGACCGAGGAGTTGTTTGAGTGCTTCTTGCACCACGAACGCTCCAGGTTTTTCCCGCACGGTCACACCTTCACCGCGAACCCGGTCGCGTGCGCGGTGGGCGTAGCGTCTTTGGAGCTGACGCTGCAGCGGGACGTCCCCGCGCGGCTCGAGATGATCGGCGCGCGCATTTACGACGAGTTACGTCCGCTAGAGGCGGACCCGCGCGTCCGCGATGTCCGACACCTAGGAGGCATGGCAGCGCTGGACCTCGTCGTGCCCGACGGCGACGCCGGCTATCTCTCTAGCCGCGCCCCGGAGATCCGCCGCGCGGCGGTCGAGAAGGGCGTGCTGCTGCGTCCGCTCGGGGACGTGCTGTACGCCCTGCCGCCCGCGTGCACCTCAGACGACGAGGCCGGTCGAATCGGGCAGACGATGTGCGCGCTCGTTGACGAGCTCTGCTAACGAGGCGCTGCGGGCGGGCACACCGTGGAGGTGACGCTCGCTGCAGGTCATGATGGGTCACGGTGAGCATGCGCCTAACGGACCTCTTCCTCGATTCTGTGACGCGGCACTTTGAGCGCGTCGCGGTCGAGGTGCCGCCGGGTGAGGGGCGTCCAGAGCTGCAGCAGGTCTCTTACGGCGAGTTGGCGAGCATGGCAGATCGCGTCCGCAGCGAGTGCGCTGCCTACGTGACGTCTGAGGTGCTGGTCGTGGTGATGTTGCCACGCGAGACAGCCTGGCTGTATGCCGCGCAGATCGGCGTGATGTGGGCGGGCGCAGGCTATGTCTGCCTTGACGAGAGCTTCCCTGACGCGCACATCCTGCACGTTGTAGAGGACGCGTCAGCGGTCTGCGTCGTGACGGACCGGTCTCGTCGCTGTCGATTCGAAGGTGTCAATGTACCGATCGTCACGGTCGGCGACGACGGCCTACTCCCGTCCACGAGACCCGGTTCGTATACGCCTACTCCTGAGTGGTGCACAGAGCGGAGCCTCGCCTACGCCATTTACACGTCGGGGACGACGGGGAAGCCTAAGGCCGTGTTGGTTGAGCACCGCGGCGTTGTCAACCTGATCACGTCCGGCGTCGCGCGCTTCTCGGTCGGTGTCGAGGACCGGATGTCGCAGAACAGCTCGCCTGCTTACGACTCGTCTCTGGAGGAGATCTGGTTAGCGCTGGCTGCGGGGGCGACCTTGGTGGTGATGGATGACGCCACGGTCCGCTCTGGACCAGACCTAGTCGCGTGGTTGCGTCGTGAGCGAGTGACGATCCTCTGCCCTCCGCCGACGCTGTTGCGAACCATGGGGTGCACATCACCCGCCGACGCCTTGCCAGAGCTCAGGATGTGCTACGTCGGCGGGGAAGCGCTGTCCGACGACCTCGCCGAGGTCTGGGGTGGTGCGCTCAGACTAGAGAACGGCTACGGACCGACGGAGTGCACGGTGACGGTCGTACGCGGGCAGGTGCACCCAAATGAACCGGTGACCATTGGATCGCCGGTGCCTCCTCACGTTGCGCACGTCCTCGACGAGTCCTTGCAGCCCGTCGCGCCCGGTGAGGCGGGTGAGTTGTGCATCGCCGGGCCGGGTTTGGCGCGCGGATATCTCGGCAAACCTGACCTGACCGCGGAGCGCTTCCCCACCTTGCCAGGAATGGGGCGCGTGTATCGAACGGGCGACCTCGTCTCGGTCGATGCGCGTGGTCTGCTGCACTACCACGGCCGTATAGATGCGCAGGTGAAGGTGCGTGGCTACCGGATCGAGCTAGAGGCGATCGAGTCGGTGCTCGCGCGTTGTCCTGCGGTGCGCGAGGTCGCGGTCGTCGCGCAGGGTGAAGAGCCGGCCCGGTTCTTAGTCGCGCACGTAGCGCTGATCGACCCGTCGGCTCCACCGGATATCGCGGCGCTGCAGTCAGCCGTCGCGCATGAGCTGCCCAAGTACATGGTGCCGGCGCGGTTCGCGTGGATCGATCACTTGCCGCGCGCGGTCAGCGGCAAGGTGGCCCGTAAAATGCTCCCGGCCGTCGAGGTGGAGGATGTCGCTGAGACATACGCAGACGACGGGTCGACCCTGTCGATCGTGCGCCGCGCGTTCGGGGAGGTCCTGGGCCTGCCGAGCAGTCAACTCGCAGACGACGACGACTTTTTCGCCGTGGGCGGGAACTCCCTCCGCGCCGCAATGGTGGTGTCGAAGCTTCGTGGCCACCCCGAGCTTGAAAGCGTCGCTGTCCGCGACGTCTACCGCAGCCCAACGGTGAGCGGTCTGCTGAAGACCGCTGGCGCTCGCGCCGAGCTTGTTGGCCAGCGCGAGGTCGACGCGGCGGAGCACGGCTCATCTAAGGGCAACCTAGTGTGGTTCACGTCGGTTCAGGTCGCCTACTTGTCCGTCGGGTTCGCGCTCGGCGCCGTCGTGGTCTGGGCGATGGTTGAGTATGTCCTGTACTGGTTCCTGACGTTCTCGCTGTCGACGCTGCTGTTCCTGCTGCCGTGGTTGATGACGGCGCTCTACGTTGCGTGGACGATCGTCACCACGACGACGGCGGTGTGTTTGAAGCGCGTCCTCATCGGCCGCTACTCGCCGGGCCGCACGTCGGCGTGGGGGCGAACCCGGCTCCGTCACTGGTTGGCGATCCGCGCGGCGCGGCTGATCCCCTGGGACCTCGTCGAGGGGACCGAGCTCCAGGCGGTCATGCTGCGATTGCTCGGCGCCAAGGTTGGCAAGCGGGTGCACTTTCACCGGGGCGCAGCGTTGCACGTCGCTGGCTGGGACCTGCTGGAGATCGGCGACGACGTGACCCTCGGGCGAGACGTCGAGCTGGGGCTTTGCGAACTAGATGACGGTGACTTCGTCGTGGGCTCCGTCCGCATTGGTCACGGCGCGACGCTGGAGACGCGGTCCAGCGTTGGCCCCGACACTGTCATCGGAGACGGCGCGGTGCTGCGCCCGCTCAGTTTTGTTCCTGCTGGCGCGCGCGTCGCGCCAGGCGACGTCGTCGACGGCGTGCCGGCGACGCCGACGGAGCCGCGCCCGTCGCCAGCGCCGTCGGCTCGGGCCCCTGGTCCGTCGCGCGCTTATCCATGGGTCGTGATCACGTACCGGCTGTGCGCCGGCCCGCTCATGTGGATGCCCTGGGCGCTCTTGCTCTGGGTGCTCGCCGCGTGGGCTGGGATCGACAGCGACGTGATCCGCAACTGGCTCTTGGTGGACGGGCCGTCGTCCAGGCCCGTATTCTTCCTCGGGCTCGTTGGGCTGGCGGTCGTGGGTGTGCTGGCTACGCAGCTGCAGACAGCGCTGATGTTGCGCGCCCTGCCTAAAATACGCGCCGGGTCGTTTGGACGATGGACGCTCCGTTATTGGTGGGCCAGCGTTCGGATGAGCTGGCTGGAAGGCGCCGGCTCCTGGCTCTCTGGGACGTGGTTCTGGCCGCGGTGGCTGCGCCTCGCCGGCATGCGCGTCGCCGATGACGTCGAGGTCAGTTCGATCCACGACGTCCTCCCTGAGCGGACGTCGCTCGGAGGGCGTTCGTTTCTGGCCGACGGTATCTACCTGGGCGTCCCGCACGTGCACCGAGGCTGGGTCACGGTCGGAGACACTGCCCTCGGCGACGGGACGTTCTTGGGCAATCACGTGGTGATCGAGCAAGGGCAGCAACTCCCCGATGACTTGCTCCTCGGCGTCAGCACGGTCTCTGACGATCAGACGATGACGGCGGGCTCATCCTGGTTCGGCCTGCCGGCGTTTCGGTTGCCACAGCGCGAGATCGTCAAAGTCGATGAACGGCTGACCTACAAGCCAGGCGCGCTCCGCTTCGCCAACCGAATCTTTTGGGAGTCGTCTCGTTTCCTGTTGCCGATCTTGCCTGCTGCCATGGCGCTGTGGTGGTTTGATGCGTTCGTCGCCTACGGCTTCCTCGGGTCGGTCTGCGCGACCGCTGTGATCACCGTTTCGTTGCCGTTGATCGTCTTGCTCGCCAAGTGGGCGCTCCTAGGTCGCGTGCGGCCGGGCCAGCACGGCCTCTGGTCTAGCTGGGCGAGTCGGTGGGACTTCCACTACGTAATGTGGCAGTTCTACGGCGGCGGGCTCTTGAGCGCGCTGGAGGGGACCTTGATCCTGCCTTGGTATCTACGAGCGATGGGTATGCGGATCGGCAAGCGGTGCGTGCTCGGCGACGGATTCGCGCAGGTCGTTGACCCGGATATGATCACGATCGAAGACGGCGCGACGGTGCACGCGCTATTTCAGGCGCACAGCTTCGAAGATCGGGTCCTCAAGATCGATTATGTCCGTCTGCGTGCGCGCTGCACGGTAGGTCGCGGCGCGGTCGTGCTCTACGGGGCTGACGTAGGTGAAGATTCGCACGTGATGCCCAACAGCGTGATCATGAAGCGGGAGCGCCTGCTGCCGCGGAGGCGATACGCAGGCGCGCCGACCGATTTGGTCTCGTAGTTCGAGCGGCGAGGCTGAGCTTGGAAGCGCCGTCGCGCCGAGCGCGCCCGCTCAACTGCAGCGCCGGTTGGGGACCAGCCGCGCCACGAAGATTCCCAGCAGCGCCCCTCCGGGGAGCGCGAGGGGAACCCCGAAGCGGCTCTGGAGCAGCCATCCTACGGTCGTCATTAGGGCCGCGACCGCGACCCGCCTTGGGGAGTTGAGCGCTCAGAGCATGTCGTTTTGCCGGTGTATCGTCCGCGGCCGCGGTTTGTTGCAGGGGGTTCGACGCATCCCGGCGCCTGCCTGGACGAATCGCTTCGGCGTGGTCGTTCGCAGCAAGATATGCGCCCGATGCGGTCGTTCCTTTGACTGGCGCAAGAAGTGGGAGGCGTGCTGGGACGAGGTGCGCTTCTGTAGCCAGAAGTGCCGCCGCAGCAGGCCTTCGGAGCTCGACGCCCGTCTAGAGCAGGCCATCAGCACGCTGCTCGAGCGTCGCGCAGCCGGCGGCACGATCTGTCCGTCTGAGGCGGCGCGCGCCGTCGCAGACGATTGGCGTCCGTTGCTCGAGCGAACGCGTATGGCGGCCCGTCGGCTCGCGGCCCAAGGCGAGGTAGAGATCACCCAAGGCGGGCGGGTTGTCGATCCAGACACGGCGCGCG
>MDTD01180720.1_pt1 | contig 11295 bp, 10 predicted proteins | sample 811221 | NCBI WGS metagenome assembly MDTD01 (sample SAMN05326646, study PRJNA326480) | marine metagenome | isolation source: seawater | place: Pacific Ocean: South West | collected 2011
AGAGAAGGATGGTGGGTGATGACGGGATCGAACCGCCGACCCTCTGCTTGTAAGGCAGATGCTCTCCCAGCTGAGCTAATCACCCCAAACCAGAGCGACGCATTATAGGGATCGCGACCTCACTGTCAATGCGCTTTCGGGCGTTTTCGACGTCGTTCTCAGACATCGCAGAAAAGACCAAACCGTGTAGAATCGCCGCGGTTTTTGCTTCCCCAACACGGAATGCCGTCATGGAGCTGTACACAGATTTTCGCTTTGAAGCGGCACACCGGCTGCCGAAGGTCCCCAAGGGCCACAAGTGCGAGCGCTTGCACGGCCATTCCTATCGGGTGCGTATCACCATCGAGGACGCTGTAGACCCCAACACGGGTTGGATCATTGATTTCGACGAAATCAAGCAGGCGTTCGATCCACTGCTGGACCAGCTCGACCATCACTACCTGAACGAGGTCGAAGGGCTCGAAAATCCGACCAGTGAGAATCTTTGTCACTGGATCTGGACACGACTAAAGCCAAAGCTGCCTCAGTTAACCGAGGTCGAAATCAGCGAAACCTGTGATTCCGGATGCCGTTACCGAGGTGAATAGAGGCGGCCGAGCGCCGAGAATCCAAAAAAACTTTAAAAAGGGCTTGCGCGCTGTCGAGGTTCTGTAGTACCCCCGGCGAGTTCTTATGCACACATACCGCGGTTGTGTCATTTTTATGGCGTTTATGTGACACACCAACTAAACCTGCTGAAGTGACATTCATAATCTACTGTTTTTACTCAATAAATAAGACTTGGTTAAATTTTGATCAATTTGCTGTTCTTCGCTTCACATCGACCTCAACGACTCAAGTGAACAAATTATCCCAAGAGTTATCCACAGAATCTGTGGACACTTTTGATGCCCCTGCCAACGATTTTCAGGCACTACTCTTCTTACGGTGGGTCAACGCCCACTGATTTTCAGCTGTCCGACGGAGTTTCACATCAAAAAGGCGGCGACTGCGGCATTGAACTGCTCTGGCTGATCAACGTGCAGCCAATGACCCGCCGCTTGCAGTGTTTCTAGCGAGCTGTTGGGGAATCGCCTGGCAATCTCTGGCTCATGCTGCCGCTGCACATAAGCTGAATCCGCCCCCCTTAGGAACAATGTCGGTCCCGAGTGACTCTCAGATCCGGTGGGCGGCTCTCTCAGCCGCGCATACCCAGCCTTGAGCCCTTTGAGGTGAAAACGCCATGTGTAGTGATCACCGACCCGCGCCAGCCCCATCAGCAGGTAACCCACTACCCCCGGATCGGCAATCGCCTCCCTGAGAATAGCCTCGGCCTCGGCGCGGCTCGCACACTCCTCTTCCGCCACCGCCTCGAGCGCGGCCACGATGGCATCGTGATTGCCCTCGTAAGCGACCGGTGCGACGTCCGCGACCACCAGCTTATCGACCTGCTCGGGCCGCGACAGCGCGAGTTGCATGGCAACCTTTCCGCCCAGCGAGTGGCCCAGAATGTGGGCGCGACCGATACCTTTGTCGTGCATCCAGCCAGCTACACAAGCGGCATAGTCATCGAGCGATGCGCGGTCGCGCCACATTGACCGACCATGGTCGGGCAGATCGACGCAGTGCACAGTGAAATCAGACTGCAGTGCGCGCGCCACGCCCCTCAGGTTGCTGCCTTGCCCAAACAAACCGTGGAGGAGCACTACATGTGCCCCATCCCCAGAAGACAATGCATGTAGCGTATTGTTCATGTGCTCTGCTCCTTTGGTAGCATACGCCCACTTTTGCTGAGGACTTCAACCATGACGGCGTGGCATCACCAGATCCTAACAACACTGCGACAGACCCGGGTCAGTCACTTCCTGCGATCCATTGGGGTGGCCACCGGCATTGCGCTCGGCCTGTCGGGATGTGGCGCCTCACCCACTGTTGGTGGCGGGTATAACGCTACCACTCCAAACAACATATTCGAGAAGGCGCTGTTCGAGCAACTCGACAGCAATGTCGTGGTGATCGCGAGCGTGAATTTGGGCGGACCTTCCCGCAACTACCTGAAGAAACGCGAAGCCTTCGTCGACGCCCGCGTTCAGGAGTACCTCGAAAGTGCAGGATACGATGTCCGACCCCAGCGCGAGTTCTCCCAGCGCTGGAACAACGCCGTATTGATTTACGGCGACCCCATCGATCCGACAACCGGTCGGGTCAACCAAAAATCTTTTATCCAGATCGTACAAGCGGTGAAAGATCAGCTCGTAGAACAGACTGACATCAGCAGCATCATCTTCACTGACATCATCGAGAAAGATGTGTATTACGAGACGGGTCTCAACCGCGTTACCCGCTTTGATGGCGTCACACGCAAACCCGCAATTCAGGGTGCCGGAAGCGGCGTGACCTCAGAGTTCGACTGGTCCCGCGAAGTAGCCGCAGCCTCCATGCGCGTCGCGTGGTTCAATATGAACCTGGAGCGTGTTTTCTCGGGTGAAGGCGGTATGGAAGTCACCGACGCCGTCGACACCCGAAGCGGGACGGCCTTCGTGCGCCGCCGCGATGTGCTGGAGAACGAGAACCAGATCGACGAGGGGTTGGCGATCGCGTTCCATCCCATCATTCCAATGCGAAACTGGCCGGGGAACCCCTGATCAGGCGAGGGTTTCGAGACCTCGCTCAATGCACCACATCGCCGACAGTCCACCCAGCACGTAAACGGGCAGGGGCCGCAATGCCGTGACGCGCTGGCCCACAACCCGCACACCTGCCGCCGCGATCACGACCAGTAATGCGATAAAGGCTAGCTGGCCCAGCTCGATACCAACATTGAAGAACAGCAAGGCGACCGGCACATTCGACTGCGGCAACCCGGTCTCTGCCAAGGCGCCGGCAAAGCCCATGCCGTGGAGCAGACCAAAGGCACCTGCCAACCACCACGGTTGCCGCCACAAGGCACCACCACCCTCGCCTCGCGCCAACTCGACCGCGAGGACGTAGATCGACAGCGCGATCATGAACTCCACCAGCGATACCGGGTAATCAAATAACCCCAGCGTTACCATCGCGAGGGTCACGCTGTGCCCCAGTGTGAACGCCGTCACGGTGTAAATGAGTCGTCGATTCCAACCCACCAACAACAGCAGCCCCATCACAAACAACAAGTGATCAGGGCCCGCCCAAATGTGCTCCGCACCCAGCCAGGTGTAATCGAGCGCGACACTGCCCGCCGAACCCTCCTTCGGAACGGTGAACTCAGGCTCAGAGGCCGTGAACACCGCTTGATGAAAGATCCCGTCAGTCAGATTCACCCGCAGCAACGCCGAAGATTGGTTTTCACCCAAGCCGCTGACGGTCAGGGTTTCGCCGACGAGCCCTTGCGCGCACTCGTACTGCGTCTGCATAAGCATGCCAGTACCCTCTTGCACCCAGGGCGAGGCAGATGTGGGCTCGCAGGTCGCCGGGAAGCGCGGTTCGATCGGCGTCGCGGAGACTGTTTGAATCGGCGTTTTCCAGGTTGCGCTGAAAGTCTCCGCGGACAGTTGCGTTACCTCGAGCAACGAGGGTGCGAAACGGTGCGCCGCCACCTCAGTAGCCGTGAACAAGCACCACAGCATCAGCAGGTATCTCATGACCGCAGCACCTCGTAGGCTGCCATGACCTTAGCGACCCATTGCGCTACCCGCTCCTCCTCGGATTCTCGCTCCAGGTCGCGGACGATGCGCTCTCTGACCTCATCGACATTCAGGGTCCGGGGCGGCTCTCGGCGCTCGACATAGACGTAATGCACGCCAAAAGCGGAGCTGACCGGACCGACCCAACTGTCGGGCGCCGGCTCCAGCGCCTCAAGCTCCTCGGCAAACAACACACCAAACACCCGGGTGAGCTGATCCGGGCTCTGTCGGTTGAATCGATAGCCAGACAAAAAGGGTGCCCCAAGCAGTCTGGCTTCGTCAGCGTTGAGTTGCTCCCCGATTACCCTAGCCATCAGGTCAGTCATCTCAGCTGCACGGTCTGCAGGCAGAAAAACATGGCTCAAGCTAAATCGCGCAGGCTCATGCCAGCTCTGCAGATCCGCCTCGTATCGCGCCTGAACGTCATCTGCCGTCGGCGCGGCGCTGGGTGTCGTGGCCACAATGAGGCGCTCCATAATCTGCACCAGCCGACGCCGTATCACCTCGTCAGTGAGGTGCAATCGCAGCGCGTAGCCCTGCTTTATCAGCTCTTCGTCCGAAGCATCGGTCTGCGCGTCCAGAAAACGCATGTTACGAATAATGCGCTGCTCGACCGCTGCATCCCGATACTGCAGATCCCGGCGAATCGCCTCCCTGAAGAGCAATTCGTCGCGCAGCTCCGCATCCACAAATCGTGCGCGCAGTTCGGCACCGGGCTCACTCCGCGCAAAGCGCGCATAGTTCTCGGCCATGGCCGCAAGGCGCTCCGCATTGGGCGGGCCGAGTATGGGCTTAGGCTCGGGGAATAGTTGTCCGCTGATAAAGAAAAGCAGAGCGCCCAGAAGCGCAAACTGCAGCCATGGTTTTTTTATCATTGTTGTCTCAGCCCCCCAGTGACCGAGCCGAATTTAAAAGTAGCGCACCATAGATTCAACAGGCTCTTCCGGCAATACCTTGCTGGGCCCTTCTCGCGTGCCCACGTAAAGGAAGCCGATGACCTGGTCACCAGTCGCACCCCCCAAGGCCTCAACCACGTGCGGGTCAGTCGCATAGCCGCCTGTGCGCCAGACACAACCAAAGCCGAGCGCATCAGCCGCTAGCTGCGCCCCGTGCAGAGCAGCAGCAACCGCGTGTCCTTGCTCGTCACGCGAGATTTTTTCGTGTGCTACCGCATGCAGCAATCCCGCAATGACCACGGGTGCGCGCAATGGCGCAGAGAGCGCTTTGGCGAGTTGAGCTTCGTCAGACACGCCCCGCAGTTGCAAGCTCTCATGGAAACAGCGTCCCAGCGCCTCACGCCGATCACCACTGATCACAACGAACCGCCACGGGCGTAGCCGACCATGGTCAGGCGCTCGCATCGCTGACCGCAGAATTAAATTCAATTGCTCGCTGTCGGGGCCGGGCTCCGTCAATCGGGGGTGGGAGTTTCTGTTGAGAAGCGTATCGAGTGTTTCAGACATTTGAGAAGTGGACATAGCGAATCGGGATGGCTGGCTGTTCAGCGACGCACTATAGCAGTCGGCGTGATGCTGTCAGTCGAATCGCCACCCATCGGGCACGTCATCGCGCAATTCAATCTGCCGCTCACCCAGTTGAATGCCGGACCCCGTTACCGCCACATCGGTATCCGTCAGTACGCCCTCGTCGAACAAATAGCTTGGCGACCACTCGTCAGCAAGACGCTTGGCTTCGATATCCGACTGCATTTCCACAACGGCCGCCAGTTTGTCGCGCCAGTCTGCTATCGCCCTTTCACCATGATGCCGTTGCAACAACCCGAGGGTGGCATCCGGACTCAATAACGCCGCTGTTGCGTTATTGCCGCCGAAACCTTTGCTATTGATCAGCGCGTAATCCAACTCATCGGCGGATCGCTGATGGAGAGCGAAGGCCAATCGGTCGGTCACCACATCATCTGCCAGAGCATCAACGGTGTTGATGGCAGGAATCACACCGTGATCCCAAATCCCCAGCGTTGCAGTGAGTTGATCGCCGGCCGCGGCGCCCAATGAGTGACCGACATAACTCTTGATGGCCGCAACTGGCCACTCCGCCACGCCGAATGCCTTCGCCACTTTGCTGAGCAACGCCGACTCCGTGACCCGGTTTTGCGGAGTGCCTGTGCCATGTGCCTGCACCATACCGTGACGACGCAGTCGCTCCTCACCCAGGATGCTTCTCAGGGCACCCGCTGACTCGGCGACCGTCAGGTAGTTGCCCACTCCCGGACCGGAAATCGATTTTTTCGCGCCGTCTGCCCTCACGCTGACAAATGGAGCGCCCGCGAGAACCGGTGCACCCAGCTCTAGCGCCAGCGCGTCATCCATCAAGATCACCACCTGCGCTGACTCGGCCATGGTGAAGCCACAGTTCTCACCGAAGGGTCTACACGCACGACGATGATCAGGTAGCGCCTCATCACCGAGGCCATCCAATTGCCGGAGCCCCTTGTCAGTCGCAAGTGCCCCCATCGCAACATAGCCGTCCATTACCTCAACACTGACAGGCGCCTCCGCGGCCCCCACCACGGCAATGCGAGAGCGGCCCTGGCGGATGTCCTCGATGCCCAGGCGCAGGTTGTATAGGAACGTTGCGCAGGCGCCCAACGCAGGCCCTGTTGCACTGAGGCTTCCCAATACATATGCGCTGATGAAGTCACCAGGCATCTCTGCAAAACCAAACGGGCATTGCTTCGAAGTCACGCGGCGCCCTGTTGCGCGGGATCGCAGCATGCCGCCGTAACCCGCCTCATCCAACTGTCCCATAGCACCCGAGACGTATACGCTAACCGCATCGGCCGGGACGGCGTTTTCGAGCACCTGCCAATCGATACCCAAATCTGCCAGTGCATCCGATATCGCAAACACCGTCATTTGCAGCGCGCGCGGATGGTTGCGTGAGGCATACAACGCGCCGGGATCAAAACCCGTTGGCAACTGGCCGGCGCTGCTCACATCAAAATGTCGGGTGCTGGGCAACAAAACCTCGGCACCTTCCGGGAGGGTCACTCGCACTCGTTTATCGGCAAGTGCTTCGGATATCCCACCCACGGCAGCACCCTCGCCGATCCCACCAGGGGTGTAGTCAAACTGTGAAGTGACTTGCCCCTCACCCACCTGCGCCCGTCGGTTCCAGGGAACGGCGCGATAATCAAACCAATCGGCTTCGATCTCGCGCACTAACGTATGAGCCAGGACATCGGCGGGGTCTGTTCGACCCATCATGTGGCTGAGCGCGGCCTGAGTGCCCGCCCGGTCAGCAGCAGATAGATGGTCCCAAATCATGCGCCGATAGGCGTGCCTCCGGGATGTTCGCCCGGCGCTATTCACGCCGCCTGCCGCCACCATGACCGGTAATCTGAGCATCTGTTGTCTTTCCTTATACCGCATCACACGCGCCATACGGCGCACCGAAATCTGAGAGTCTACGCTCGACTAACCGCCTTTCTATGCGTATAACGTCAAATACTATGCTTAAAAAGTCATCACGCTCGGGAAAATTCCGCGTCGCGGCGCTGCTCCATTCGGACATTCTGACTTCGTCTGTTACGTTGCCGCTTGAGATTCTGACCGGTGCTAGCCAGGCAATCGGTCGAATTGGCACCCGCTCACTCGACATCGCCTGCTTTAGCGAGGACGGAGGCGCGTTGCCGATTCAGAGCGGTATCACTTTGGATACCCTGCCACTGAGCGATCTGGTCGATACGGATTTGTTAATCGTGCCTGCGATCTGGCGGCAACCTCAGCGAGTCCTGAGACGGGAGTCAAGGCAGGTAGCGTTGATTGCGCAACACATTGCCGCGGGAGGATTAACCGTGAGCGTGGGGTCGGGTAGTTTCTTGTTGGCGGAGACGGGCCTGATGACGGACCGCTCAATGACTACGCACTGGCAGTGGTTCGATGCATTCGCGCAACGCTACCCCTCGGTGCCGTTAGAGCAACGTCAACTAATCACCCAATCCGACTCGGTCTTTTGTGTCAGTAGCGTCAACTCCGTCGCAGACTTGATGGTTTACCTGTGCGGAGATATTTTCTCGCCTCGTGTGGCGAGGCACATCGAGAGTCAATTTTCTCCAGAGATCCGTCAGCGATTTTCACCCTCGCCGTTGGGAGCACCGCGCGACCTGCACCATGACGAACTGGTGGCAGACATACAGATCGAGTTACTGCGTGACTTAAGAGAACCGATTCGAATCGCCGAGTTAGCCGCCTCATCAGGTGTCAGTGAACGCACCCTGGCGAGGCGCTTTAGATCCGCCACCGGTGTCTCCATTAGCGGCTACCTGCAACAACGCCGACTCGACGAGGCACAGGCACTGCTGCGCCGCACCAACCTCTCGGTCACCGAGGTGGGCAGTGCCGTGGGTCTTCATGACCCGTCTCATTTCACACGGACATTTCGGCAACTCACCGGCCTGACCCCCACCGCGTTTCGGACCGCAGTCCGACAGAAAGGGTTTGGCGTCGCTCAACTGCCGGGCTGAACTTGCAGGCCTCACTCAGTTCGGGCTAAATGCCCGCCCGTTTCTTTGATTTAAGAGCTCTGACATGACCGACGTGATGATTATCGACGGCGCCCGCACACCAATGGGCGGCCTCCTGGGTGATCTGGCCGATGCGACAGCAAACGAGCTGGGCACAACTGCCATTACCGCGACGCTCGAGCGCTCGGGCGCCAAGGCCGAAGCCATCGACGAAGTCTTCATGGGGTGTGTATTGCCGGCGGGGTTGAAGCAATGTCCAGCACGTCAGGCCATGCTGGGCGCGGGAATTCCCAACACAACGGGCGCGGTCACGATCAACAAAGCCTGTGGTAGCGGCATGCAGGCAACCATTTTTGCTGCCGACAGCATTACCGCAGGCACCAACCACCTGGTGATCAGCGGCGGTCTCGAGAGCATGTCCAACGCACCGCAAATTCTGATGACAGGCCGTCGCGGACAGCGCCTCGGACACACCAAACTTTATGACCATATGTTTTTGGATGGCCTGGAAGACGCCTATACCGGTGCCGCCATGGGCACTTTCGCGCAAAAGACGGCAGATGAGCACGGACTGACGCGAGAAGAAATGGACGCCTTTGCGATTGAGAGCCTCACTCGCGCGCAGCGAGCGATTGATGAAGGCCTCAACGCCAAAGAAATGGCGCCTGTCACAATTAAAACGCGTCGCGGAGAGCACACCGTGACCAACGACGAGCAACCGCACAAGGCCAACCTGGAAAAGATCCCGCAGCTCCGGCCTGCCTTCGCTGAGGGCGGCACTATCACTCCCGCCAACTCCAGCTCCATTTCCGATGGCGCCAGCGCCCTGCTACTGGCCAGCGAGGAAGCCGCCGCGGGGCATGGTCTGACGCCCCGGGCGCGCATCGTGTCTCATGCGCGGAACAGTCTTGCACCCGAGTCCTTTACCTTGGCGCCGATAGGTGCCGCCGAGCAGGTCCTGGCCAAAGCGGGTTGGAGCGCCTCAGACGTGGATCTATGGGAGATCAACGAGGCTTTCGCTATGGTGACGATGCTGACAACACGCGCCTTGAAACTGGACCCCGCCTGCGTCAACGTGCACGGCGGCGCCTGCGCGCAGGGTCACCCCGTTGGTTCTACTGGCTCGCGCATCATCGTGACGCTCATCAACGCGCTGGAGCATTACGGCAAGAAGCGTGGCGTTGCAGCACTTTGCATCGGTGGTGGTGAAGCCACTGCCATGGCAATCGAACTGGTCTGAACAACTCCGCGATACATTCGTATGCTCAGTGACATCCCTACATTACTCGACGACATCAGCGCGGGCCGCATGGTCATCCTGATGGATGACGAAGATCGAGAAAACGAGGGTGACCTGATCATCGCAGCGGAAAAAGTCACGCCAGAGATCGTCAATTTTTTTGCCACGGAGGCCTGCGGTCTGATTTGCATGCCGATCATGCCGGAGCGCGCGCGACAACTGAATATACCGCTGATGGTGCGGGATAACCGCTCGCAGCATGAGACCAATTTCACCGTATCGATCGATGCCACCGAGCAGGTCGGGCCGGGGGTCAGCGCGGCACAGCGCGCGCACACCATCCTGCAGGCCGTGGCGCCCGACGCCACGCCACGGGATATCAAGCAACCTGGCCATATATTCCCGCTCGTTGCCAAACCGGGCGGGGTCCTCAAACGCGCGGGCCACACCGAAGCAGGCGTAGACTTGGCGCGCATGGCGGGGCTGGCGCCGGCTGCCGTCATCGTTGAGATCATGAACCCCGACGGCACGATGGCGCGGCGGCCCGAGCTCGAAGTCTTTGCCAAAGAGCACGGCCTCAACATGGGCACCATCGCTGACCTCATTGAGTATCGGTCGTTACACGAACAATCGATTGAGCTACACAGCGCCGAGCCCGTGCACACTGAGTGGGGTCAATGCACCCTGCACACCTTCCGTGATCTCATCGATGACACCCTACACTTCGCCATGAGCGTAGGGGATCTCAGCGCGCCCGGTGCGGTACCGGTGCGTGTGCAACCGATGAATACCTTGCGGGATTTTCTGGGCACACGCCTGGATGACAAAGCCGTGCCGGGATGGTCCTATCGTGCCGCAATGCAGCACATTGCTGCCGAGGGGCGTGGCGTGGTGGTCTTGCTTGGCGGCACCGAGACACCGCACTCGATTCTTGAAGATCTGGACCAACTGCTCCACGCGGAGCAGCGGCCGGCGCCTCCGCAGAACTACCGCTTGATTGGCACCGGCGCGCAAATGCTCAGACAGCTTGGCCTGACCGATCTGCAGCTCATGTCTGCGCCGCTCCACTTCAATGCCCTGTCGGGTTTCAATCTGAACATCACGGATTTTCTGGCTGCGCCGGGCCGTTAAGGTTTTGGGGTGATCCCCCGACATTCAGTGAGCCGAGGGGGCGTGGCCATCCGCTACTAGCCACCGCGGTCTTATCTTGGGAAAGCCGCGTCGCCCTGCTTCAAGCAACACTAGCCTTTGCCATCGGCATGTCTCACAGCGCCCGCACCCACCATTACCGAGGTTGATTCCGATGGCATCAGTGATGGAACGTGACGACGTCCCCTAATGCGGCCCGTTCGGTGCGGACCTCATTGACCGCTGTTTCGGTGGGGTACCCAAATGACATGCCGAACATCAGCTGCTCATGCTCACCCAAGTTGAGCGTGGGGCGGATCACATTAGCGAGAAAGGCGAGCGCCGTCTGCGGACAAGAGCCCAAGCCGTGGGCAGTCAAACCGAGCATCACCGTCTGCGCAAACATGCCGAGGTCGCAGGCTTCACGCAGACCAAACCCGGTTGGCAGCGTGAAAAACGCCACGGCGGGTGCGTCGAAGAAGCTGAAGTTGCGCATAAACCAGGCGTTACGCTCGGCCTTTTGCTCTCGCGCAATACCGAGTGAGTCATAGAGTGCTGCAGCCGAGGCGAACTGACGCTCCTTGTACACGCCCTCGTATTGACCGTCGTAGGGAAAATCCAAAGCAATTTCACCCGCCGCAAACTTTGCCGGCAGCTCAGCGCGTAACTGCTCGAGCGTCTCTCCCGTTACCACGTGCACAAACCAAGGCTGGGTATTGCAATTACTCGGGGCACGCTGTGCGCAGCCAAATACCGCTTCAATGATTTCCTGAGGCACGGGATCCGATTTAAAGTCC
>MDTD01054281.1_pt1 | contig 11294 bp, 13 predicted proteins | sample 811221 | NCBI WGS metagenome assembly MDTD01 (sample SAMN05326646, study PRJNA326480) | marine metagenome | isolation source: seawater | place: Pacific Ocean: South West | collected 2011
ACCATTTGCTAATAATTCATTTTCTAATAATTCTATGCCTAATCAATTGCTACCAAATTCTAAGAAAAAACTAAATGTACCTCCGCCAAGTTTACAAGAACAAATGAATAGTAAAGGTCCATCATATTCTCTAACAAACAATCAATATCATAATATGGAAGATCCAACAATTGAACTATTACCCCATAAAAATAATAATCAGATGATACCTTTAAAAAATAATTATATGAATGTTACAAACTATAATAATGATAAATTTCGTATGAATAGCATTGCCGACGAACTCTTCCAAAAAGATGAAGAAATTCAAAAATATAAAAATGAAGTTTATCATTTACAACTAGAACTAAATGATGTTAAAAAAGAAAAAAGTCAAATGATATCATCTGATGTAGAAAATAAGTTATTAAAAGAAAAATTAAATGAACAATTTGAATTATCAAGAGAATTAACTAATCTTAAACACCAACTTAAAAGAACTCAATTAGAAAATCAAGGTAATAATGATACGATTGAAACATTAAAAAATATTATTCATAAACAGCATTTACAACTCACAAATAAACAGACGGTTCAATCAAGGAAAATTATTGTTTCGGAATCAGATTCAGAGTCAGATTCTGAATTAGATTCTGATTCAGGTTCTGATTCAGATTATTTAGATTCTGACTCTGATTCTGATTCAGAAAAGTATAAACAGAAAAGTAATAAGATTATTAAAAAAGAATCTTTGAAAAAGAAACACATTTCTCCATTGAAAAAGAAACACATTTCTCCATTGAAAAAGAAACACATTTCTCCATTGAAAAAGAAAAATATTAAAAAAGAATCTTCTATATCTAAAAAAAATATTCAAAATAAAAAGAAAAATGATGTTCAACCAAAAAATAATATGAAAAATATTCAACCCCCTGTAAATATTAAACCAACAAATGTTAACTCAAATTTCATTATTACAAAACCGTCTCCTCCAAAAAAGATAATTTATCAAAATATAATCCTTAAAAATGCCTTACTCAAACATAATGTTCCATCAAGTAAAATTGATGCCACTATGCAAAAAATGAAAATAACTCAAAAAACACCCGTCACTAAAGAGTTGATTAATAATTTTCTTAAAAATCTAAACTAAATAATTATTAATATTATATATATATATATGAAAGAATGGATTTCTCCGATACCTAAAAAAATACATTTAATATGGATTGGTGGTGAACAACCAGATTATTTACAATTATTTTTAAGATCTTTTCATCAATATTTACCTGATTTTGAAATCAAAGTTTGGGGAAATAAAGATCTAAATAGAAAAAATTTCCCAAAAACTATAGATTATATAAGGAAAGCAAAAAAGCTTCAAGGGAAACAAATGGTGGATGCTTATGGAGAAAAAATGTATAATTTTAAACTTGAACCTCTCACATACTCAAAATGGGCTCAAATTACAGATCTTATGCGTTTGGAAATTGTCTATAATAATGGGGGATATTACTTTGATACAACTTTTGAAATATTAAAACCATTATATAATCTTTTTAATAGAAAAGAAAAATTTGTAGGATGCAATGAATATCCTCGTTTTAAAAATTCTCCGATATTATCAAATTCATTTTTTGGAGCCGTTAAAAAGAGTGTTATACTTAAAAGGCTTTTGAGTAAATCTAAATTAAATAAAATAGATTTTTACGAAATGGCTGTTGATTTTGAAACAGGTCCCGGTTATTTAAGAGGGGGTATCTTAAAAACAGATAGCGTACATATTTTCCCATCAACATATTTTTATCCATTTGTAGAAGAATATAGTCCTGGACAAGATCCACCATACCGTAAATCTTCTAAAAATAAATGTCATAGTAAAAAGAAAACAAAAAGAACTAAAAAACTTCTTAAAAATAAAAAAGGATTTATTGAATTCCCATGTAAAAAATATCCTAAATCATATGCTTTAAAACATTGGCAATTAGGTAAATCATGGTTAATTAATGAGTATTTTGTAATTGATGAAAATAATGAAGTTAGAAAATATTAAGGACGTGATATATTTCCATGTTCATATATTAAATCTAATATTCCATCTTTACTACAAGGAAATACAACTTGTTTTTCTTCCCCATTTTTTGTAAGATGATAATGATTATCACGATAAATTATATCATATTCCCTATTTTGTTGATTTTCTCTTAGTGATCTTTGTATATGATTAAAACAATGGTCACAACACGTAGAAATATAAAAACATGTATCAACTGGACCTGGCAATCCTTTCATACGATTATTCGGATAATGAATAGTATTAACACGGTCTGTAATATTTCCTTCCATCATAGGACATGTTCTATGGGTCCTTTGAATTGCTTCTATATCATTTTCAAAACCTTCTACTATTACTTCACCTATATTATCTGGTGGGTTTTCATTATTGCTTACATTATCGCCACCATAATAGTTATAATATTCATCACCATAACTCGGTCTAATATTATTTTTTTTAAAACGGATAAGTATATCACCTGATTTATATTTAGATATTATTTGTATTAATATTACTACGCCTATAAATAACAAAAGTAATAATGTATTTGATGTAAAATATTTATTCATTTATTATATTATATATAAATTAAAAAAATTGAATTTATATCCAAATCATTTATTAAAAATAAACGTTTTTCTTGAATTGTAGATTTTAATTGTTGCCATGATTCATTTTGTAATGTTTGCAAAATAAGTTCTTCATTCATATAAAATACATCCATCTTATTTTCTTTTTCACTACATTTAAACCCCAAACATCCTTCTCCGTGTTCTTGTTTTCCTTCATCATGAATATTTTTTAATTGTTCTATATTGTTTCTTAAAAAACTAGATATATAAGGAGGTGTACTATCTATATTTTGTATTCTACTCATATATTTATCATATTTAATATTTTAATTAATTTAACTTATCAAAACGTTTCATTTCTTGAATATAATTATCGTTTATTTCATTTGTTTGTGTATATATTAATTTTAATATTTCTCTCTCCCCTGTTAAAGTCGGAGTAACACCATGGGAATATCCTTGTGCTTTAACAACTAATAATGTATTCGGTTCTGTCCATAATTTATGTAATCTATCATTCTCATCTTTATAATGGGTTTCACTTTTTGACATATTATCTATAGTAAATATCGCTTCATATTGTGGTTTTTTATATAATAATGTATCTTTGTGCCATTTCATGCCTTCTGAATCTTTATCGTATATTCGATGTTCAATAGGGAATTCAGATTCAAATATTTTTGGATTTAAATGACGTTGTATTTTTTTAATATATTTATTATCATAAAAAATATTATATACATCGCCGTCAATATTTCTATCTAATGGTCTTATATAACGAAATTTTTCGTGTTTAAAATTATTTTTATCTGTATTTAACCCTTTTATTTTATTAAAATCATTTTGATTTAAAAAATTTTTTATATATACAACATTATCATTTTTAGTTTTTTTTTTACGTTTTTGTGTTCTTACTTTATTTGTTCTTCTTCTTGTTCGTTTCTTTTTCATTATATAATATATTAAGAAATAAATCATTACAAAGATGAAAATATTCAATAATAAACAGTCTTTTTCATTCATATATATTAATCTTATATTATCTTTCCTGCATAGATTCCATAATAGCCATTTGTAATTCTTCTTCTTCTCTTTGTCTTAAGATATCATGCCTCCTAATACTATTAATTATAGGGGCGATTAATTCGGAAATATTTTGATCGTTATTATTCTCTTCTGTATTATTTTCTTGTTCTTCATTATTATTTTCTTGTTCTTCATTGTTTCCGTTAAATATATTATCAATTTCATTCCGTAACATATTATCTATTTCATCTATATTAATACTCGCTATATTTCCTCCCAATTGTGATATTTGTTCAGGTGTTAATACAAAGTTTTGTTCAATTATATATTGTCCTGATTCTGGTTCAGGTTCTGGTTCAGGTTCTGGTTCAGGTTCTGGTTCAGGTTCTGGTTCAGGTTCTGGTTCAGATGGAAATTCAAAACGACACATAGGACAGGTATTATGTTCTTCAAACCATGGAAATATACCATTACATTCTTCGGTATTGTTTTTATGAAAAAAATGATGATTATCTTTACATGGTAATACAATTGTTTCTTCATTTAATTTAAATTCATCTTGACATATAGAACATGATAATTTTTGTTCAATATCTTTTTCTTCTATAATATGAATATTTAATGTTTCTTGAAATTTTTTACATATTGGTTTTTTTCGTGTTTCTTGTTCATTAAAAGACCGATTGATAATATTGTTTGCAGGATCAATTAGAACACTTGTTATTATCGGTGGAAGTATTATTACACGTGGTTGTTCCATTTGTATTAATATCTATATTATATTTTTCTTTAATATTATTTATTATAATTTTCATAATTTCTTCCTTTTTATTGTTATACATTTCTTCAAATACATTAAGGGTTTTATATGAAATTTTTACACACTCATAATAATCTCCGTCCATTTATTATTTCTTAATAATAATACTTATTAAGAAATCAAATTTAAATATTTATTTATTTATATAATATATACAATGGAGGAAATAGCAAAAGAATACTCTAATACACTTGAAATATTAAACAAATGCGATTATTTAGATCCAGAACAATCAAATGCTAAGGATGCTTTACTATCTTGTTCTGGAAAAAGAGATCATAAAAATCCAATTGAAGAAAGATATTGTCTTAATTCAAATAGACCGCTTATTGAAGGTTTTTCTATGGATAATAATAATATGCTTTTAGGTCCAGGCGTCGGTTATACACCTAATTTTGAATGTGAAGTTGGTGTAAAAAGAAACTCTGATGGTTCTTGTGGTTTACAAGAATTTAGCGGTAGAGAAAGAGATGGTAATTGGCAGAGGGGACATGATAGAGAAATTATGCATGCTTTTAAAGAAGTTTTTGACCCTTGTAAATCAAATAAATATACAATCTCTTCGGGTGGTTACTTTGTTTGTAATGAAGAAGAATCACCAGAAGAAGAAGATAAAATTATAGAAGGTTTTCAAACCGGTTCTCAAAATCCAGACCCGAATCAATCAATAGTTATTATTGAAGAAAATCAAGCACAAACATATGATAAGATATTAAGGTATTAAGATAAACATTCCTCAACATATACAGATGGAAATAAACATTTAGTTATAATATTATCATTATAAATGTATACTTCACTTTCTTGTTGTAAAGTATTATATATTTCTTCTAAATTTGTAGAACAATTATTATATTCATCTTTGTAATACCATAACTCAGCTTTATTACTTCCTTCTAAAAATACATTATACAATGTATATAAAATATTTACACAAATAAACATATTTAATCTATATATTTTTGAATTTATCCGACGTATAAGATTTTCTTGTTCGTTTACTAAATTAGGATTTAATTCATTTACTCTTTCTTTTACTTTTATAATATGATTTTTTTCTGAATTATTAATGTAATATTTTATTTCTTGTCTACATGTAGGACATGATATTTTTTCTTTTTTAAACCAATCATGAATACATTTTTCACAATATTCGTGATCACAATTCATTTTGCATTTTTCTGTTATATCTAATTCTTCCATACAAATACTACATGTAAATATATCAATACTATTTCCATTTTCAATATCAGATGTTAATGAATTCTTTAATTCCATTAGTATAATATAATAGAATTATAAAAAATATATATCATAAAAAAAAATTATTTTTTTTTGTTTTTATTTTATCTTGTAACTATATATATTTACCAACCACCACTATCTTCAAACTCTTCTTCAACGTGAGCATTTGTGTTACTGTAGTTACTTGAATTAGCCTTTTCAAGTGCCTCGGTTACCATAGACCGAACTGTTCCTAGAGAAGCGTCACGATCATTTGAATTCATCTCTACTGTAACAAGTACCTTTTGTTCGGTATCCGATTCCATCTTCAGATGTTCAAAATGAAGATACTTCATCCTAATCTTCTTGTCTGGACAAATGTTAATGCGCAGTTTGTCTCCTTCTAGACCATTGTCGCATGCCCGAATGTTTTCTTCCAAATCCTTAATGTTCCTACCACCCTTACCAATAAACTTTGGAATTAGATGATTCTTCAGAGGAGCCTTAAATACAAACTTGGTGTTAAGGCGATTTTCTTGCTTCTTCTTATTCTTCAGGTAAACAGTTTCATGATTCTTCACATTCTTTTCAAGTGTTTCCATCACAGAATCATTTGGCGCCTTAAGAACTGCTTGAACACATTCCCCTTCTGTTTCAATAGAACAGTATATACGATTGTTTTCTCCATCAACCTCCTTATGGGTCTTTGAAAGGATGTGACGCTTCAAGTTCATACCACCCTTCCCCAGAAATCGACCAACTTCTTCCTTTGTAATCTTCAAATCAAGTGTCTTGGAAACACTTTCTGCAAGTTCCTCAGCAGCAGGCTCTTCAGCAGCAGGTTCTTCAGCAGCAGGCTCTTCAGCAGCAGGTTCTTCAGCAGCAGTTTCTTCAGCAGCAGTTTCTTCAGCAGCAGGTTCCTCTTCATCTCCTCCTCCGCGCAAACGAAGAACAAGATGGAGTGTTGATTCCTTCTGAATGTTGTAGTCCGCGAGTGTTCGTCCATCTTCAAGTTGCTTTCCAGCAAAGATAAGTCGCTGTTGATCAGGTGGGATTCCTTCCTTATCTTGGATCTTCGCCTTTACGTTCTCAATTGCGTCACTCCCTTCAACTTCAAGTGTGATGGTCTTTCCGGTGAGAGTCTTTACGAAAATCTGCATTATTGTGAGTTGATTAGTTTGTTTCTTTCTCTGTTTTCTTTCCCGTTCCTTATTGTTTATAATTAGTATTTCTTTTTTAAATAACTTTCAAATTTTAGTTTTGTGAAGCATATTGACTTATTATTTCGTCTGAAAAATATATTGGAGAATCTTGATCTTTTATTTTATCATAAACAGAACATTCTGCTGTCTTTAATGGATCATATATTTTATGTGATAAAAAACTATATTGAAAGTTTTCATCTAAATTTACAGAAATATGGTATTTAAGATGTGTATTCCAATAGTTAGGTATCAAATCATAACAATGAATACATTTATGAAACTCTTCCATATCATATTCTTCTAACATTTTATCATAAATAGATTGTTTATATTCCTTCGTATATTTAGGATGATTTTCATTTAAACAAAAATCGCATTGACAACCAGGAATCCATTCTTTTGTACTCTCAAGTGTATTGAACTCTAAATGCATAAAGTGAATATTATCATAATATACCTTTCCTTTTTCTTTTTCTACATAAGAATAATAATCATAATACATCGGTCTGTATATTGTATTCATTGCTGTATACTTCCAATAATTCCTCATTGCTAAGATATATAATTTTTTCTGTATTTCTTTTGGTAAAGATATGATTTGTTTAGTTAATTCACTTTCTTTAATACACAATATTTCAATATCATTTTCTATATCATCTAAAAAAAAATCTTTGGTTTTGAAATTACAGATATCCATCTGTTTTTTAAATACATCACCATATTCTTTTTTTTTCTTTATTGTTCTCTTAAATTTTCTGATTGGTTTTCTTTCCATCTTAATTTATAATATTTATTTTCTTTTTAACTATTTGACTCCAAGATTTTTCTTCTGACAAACATAATTATCATCATCTTTTCATGTTTCGTTTTCGCATTCTTCAACATGCTCTCAAGGACAGCAGTTGTATAATATACCATACTTTCATTTATTTATAAAAAAAGATCTATCATTTTTTCAAATTTATTTGTTTGATCAATCCATAAAATAACTGTCTCCCCAACGATCTACAAATAATCCGTTGTCATATGCATCTGCTACAAAATTATCGTAATCCCTTCCTACTTCTACCCAACTTGATGTATTCAAATACTTGATTTTCCTTTTCAGTGAACATGGAATATAACTTGTAATTACTTCACTTGGCACACCCGGTTTTGGTGGATTAGGGTTTACATTGTACCTAACTTCCCAAAGGTATCCTTCTTCTCCAAGTATCTTGATACTTTTCATCAAACGCCCTCTGTTTCCCATTTGGGGCCCATATTCTTTTTGCGCTACTTGAGGGGAACCATTTATCCAAAATGACCATTCAGGCATCCCTTTTAATCTTTCTTCATATACATCGTCTTTTTCGAAGTTGAATTCTTTTGTGAGCCTTTTGTAACGATTCAACCAAATGCGTCCTAGGTTTTCAACCCATCCATCTCCGGGACGACCAAATATCGTCATCAAAATCACATTCTTCTGAAACATGCGTTCTCTTCCTACGTCTTCTTCTTCCGATTCCATCTTGAACCGGTACACTTGCTTCATCAAATCCAATGGAAGACCATACTTATCTCCTACTTTCATCAGTGTGCATTTCAAATCTTCGGTTCTTGAGAGCATATTTATTGTTTCTTGTTTACTATAAAAAAAATTATTTTTTCAAATTTTATTATTATGATACATCTATCTATTCCTAATTCTAATCTAAGACATACTTGCTACCGCGGTTGACTGCCTTGTAAGTTCTACACCATTGTCTTCTTCTTCGCTAAGATCAAGTTCTGGTTCTGGAGCCATGTTCCCTTGAACCAATGTTTCGTGTTCACGCTTGACCTTCAGGACCTCCAGACAATCAACATATGTTTCCTTCATACACTCCGGTACATCCTTAAGAAGGAAACCGTGAATGTGTGAAATCATAACACTGTTGTTTTCGGGTGACTGAATCAACTTGTGAACCTTCAGAGATTCATCTGTGAAAACACTTTCAATCATCTTCGCCACTTCAGAAGTGTCATCAGCAACATTCACATTTGCCTCGTTACGAAGAGTGAATCCTGGACGTCCACCCTTGTCTGGTAGGTTCGCAATCATCGTAACTAGGAACTGTCGGATACCAACTGCGTGTTCAACACCCAGTGTGGTCGCCTTTGCCTTCACCATATCACCACATTCGGTTACTGGTGCGTTCCTCTTGAGGAGTGAGAATGCTCGTTCAAGTAGTTCAAGACGAAGTTCAAAATCATCTGTTTCTTCCTTTGTCGTCGGTAGCACGTCGTTGAATGTGACATAGCCTTCACGTGAGGCCTTGATCACAATCAGATGTGATCCCTTTGATGTGTGACCCGAACCGAGATGAAGCCCTGGTTCTCCAAGTGGCATCATAACGATGTATCGCCCCTTACCTTGGATGTAAACATCGAGGATTGGGATGGCAGTGCGGCCATTCACTGCATCTCGCCAAAGCTGAAGAGTGTTATAGCGCTTGCCTGGATCACCTCGGAGCAAGTTCAAGACGATCTTGTCGCTCGTGAAGACATAGTCAAGTTGGTTCTCCTTGAACTTGGCTTCAAAGTCTTCTTCATCGTTGGATACGATCTTCCAGAACAGCTCCGTCTGACTGCCCTTGACATCGCGTGAGTTCCACTTCCCTGCAAAGTTGCCCATCATCTCGCCCATCTTGGAAGAGTTACCGCCCATCTTTCTTGTTGCTTGGTGTAGTTGCTGTAAGTACTTGAAGTTAATGAAGTCTTTAAAGTTCTTTTTTGCTTTCTGTTTCTCTAGTGTTATTGTTTTTAATTACTATTCTTAAAATATAATCTTTCAAATTTTGATTTTAAGAATACAAATATTGTCATTATTCTCATTTAAAGATAAAAAAAATTTTTTTATTGTTTTCTTTTTTTTATGTTTTAATGGGTTTCTAATCTATTCTTCATCTTCTTCTTCAAAGACGATACATTTGTTTTCTTCGTCCCATGTTCCAACAGGTGTGAAGTCGTCAATGCGGATAACTGTATTGTCATCCTTGTTCACCTGATATTCAACACCTTCTTCTTCAATCAGTATGAAGGAATCTTCTTCATCTTCTTCTTCACTGTTGTCTTCTTCAAGATCTTGTTCTTCTTCAACCTTTTCGGGTTCTTGTTCTTCTTCTTCCTTTTCGGGTTCTTGTTCGGGTTCTTGTTCGGGTTCGGGTTCAGGATCTTCTTGGACTTCTTCTTGGACTTCTTCTTGAACTTCCTCTTGGACTTCTTCTTGGACTTCTTCTTGGTTTTTCTTTTCTTGTTCTTTCTTCAACTTCATCTCGGCAAGCTTTGCCTCAAGTTGTGCTACATCCATATCCTCTGGGCTTACCTTCTTTGGCTTCTTGGATGAAGCCTTCTTTGGAGTCTTCTTCTTCTTCTCGTGAACAATCTCATTACCTTCGGAATCAGTGTTCCACTTGTGAACTCGTGGGTTCTTGGAATCGGGTGGCCCATGTGGCTCTTCAGGACGAGGTTCATTGATCTTGCCAAGCCACCATGAACCATGCTTGTCAACCTGTGTCTGATGACGCTTGCAGAAGCAACCTCCTCCAACAGTGTTGTGAGTACATTGGAGGTTGTCAAAGCTCATGTCACCAGGCATACGCTTCCAAACACGGGCGTGACATTTAGATTCATCATATTCTCCGGCTCGTTCTTCAACCGTCTTGGAGACCTTCTTCTTCTTCGGCTTCTTCTTGTCTTCTTCAAGTAGTTCCTTGCCCATTGCCACGATGATCTTCTTGAAGTCTTCATCTCCGAGTATCTTTTCGGTGGTTGGCACAGTGCCGGTGCCAGGGTCAACAACTTCGTATTTCTCCAGGATGAACTCCAGCATCTGGACCAATCGGGGCCCAGCCGGTGGGAATCCGAGGTTCTGCTGTGCGAGTGCAAGAGCGGCCATCCTTGAGTTGGAAGTAGGGTTAGCGGTGCGCGGGAGTGCGTAAGAGTGTTTTGAGTGTGTTCTTTCAATGTGATTGTTTCTTGTTATCTTCTAAGAAACGTTCTTTCAAATTTTGGGAACTTCCAGAAGAACTAGATCTAAGAATCTCTTTCTTTCCTAAAATTTGAAAGAACACTTCTGGAAGAGTAGTAACAAACAACACTCTGACTCTTACACTCGCAGACACTCGCAGACACTCGCAGCAAGAAGATGGCTTACCCAATCGTCTTCGGGGACTTTCCCGACACCCTCCCCCTCACCCTAGAAGAACAGGAAGTCCAAGAATGGCACGACAACGAAGTCTACGGAGACGCTTACGACGCATTCACTGCAAAACATCCGGATCACCTCGGAGATTCAGAGATAGAATATGAAGTCCTCAACAGGTTGGAAGAAGAACACAACCGCGACATTCTTCGCTGCGGGTGGGATCAATGGGGAGACTGCTGGGACT
>MDTD01120907.1_pt1 | contig 11294 bp, 10 predicted proteins | sample 811221 | NCBI WGS metagenome assembly MDTD01 (sample SAMN05326646, study PRJNA326480) | marine metagenome | isolation source: seawater | place: Pacific Ocean: South West | collected 2011
ATACACTCAAGGGATGCCAACCTTGACCGCTGCTCAAGAAACCGGACGAGAAGACATCGATCTGAGACCCGGCCGACGCCTCCATCTGGTCGGAATCGGTGGATGCGGCATGAGCGGCCTTGCCCGAATGCTCATGGCCCGGGAGTGCCTGTGCACGGGATCCGATCAGACCAGCTCGCCCGTGACCGACGGCCTGATCGCCGACGGCATCGATGTCCATGCCGGTCCCGCCCCCACCGAACTGCCCGCGGGAACCGAACTGGTCGTCGCCTCGGCCGCCATCGCCGAGGACCATCCCGAGATCGTCGCCGCCCGAACGCTGGGACTTCCCGTCCTGAGCTATCCCGAAGCACTGGGCCAGCTGCAACGACATCGACTCAGCATCGCCATCAGCGGCACCCACGGAAAGAGCACCACCGCCTCCATGCTCTGCCACATCCTCGTCGAGTGCGGACTCGATCCCGGCTTCATCATCGGCGCCAACTGCAGCCAGATCGGCGGTGGTTCACGAACCGGCGCCGACACCGTTCCCCAGGGACCACATGAAGGTGAATCAGGCATCCTCGTCTGCGAGGCCTGTGAGTTCAATCGCTCCTTCCATCATCACCGACCTGACCTCGCCTTGATCAACAACATCGAGGAAGACCATCTGGACATCTACGGATCGCTGGAGGCGATCATCGAGGCCTTCCGTGAATTCGCCTCGCTCATTCCACCTGCAGAGGACGGCGGCTCGCTCCTGATCGCGCACGACGGCGCACGACGACAGTCCATCACGCCAAGCCTCAACTGCCACGTCTCGACGTTCGGTTTCCATCCCGAGGCCGACTACCAGGTGGTCTACGACGCCAACGTCCTGCGTATCGGCATACTTCGTGAAGGCATGTGGGTGACTCACTGGACGAATCGGATGCCCGGTGGACACAACGCCCTCAATGCCGCCGCTGCCGTGATCCTTGCTCATCAACTTGGCGCTGAATGGGACGAGGCCGCCGAGGCCATGGCCTCCTTCAACGGTCTCGATCGTCGAATGCAACGCTTAGGTGAGCGAAAGACCGCCGATGGCGGGTCCGTTGTGGTCTACGACGACTATGGACATCATCCAACCGAAATCGAACAGACGCTTAAGGCGCTTCGGCTCGCCGAGAAACCCGAACGGCTCATCTGCGTCTTCCAGCCGCATCAACACAGCCGGACTCGCTTCCTCCTCGATCACTTCGCTGAGAGCTTCTCCAGTGCCGACGAGGTGATAGTGCCACGGATCTATTTCGTTCGCGATTCACTCGCTGAAAAACAGCGGATCAGCGCCGTCGATCTCGTCGAGCGTCTCTCTGAACGTGGCGTGATGGCGAATCACATTCCCGAGTTCGACGACATCACGACCCATCTGGAGAAGGAATGTGTGGATGGCGACCTGGTGGTGGTGATGGGCGCGGGCCCCGTCTGGAACATCGCTCACGACTTCATGGCGAACGGAACATGATCGACTCGACACGATCCAGTCTGGTCGGCGGCCTCGATCTCGACATCGAGTTCGACGCCCCCATCGGCGCCCTGACCTGGTTCGGCATCGGCGGACACGCCCCGATGCTCGTCCGTCCCAGATCCGAGGATGCACTGGCCACCCTGCTGTCGCGATGTCACCAGACCGAAGTGCCGGTCCGCATACTCGGCGGCGGTGCGAATCTTCTGGTCGATGACTCAGGCATCGAAGGACTCGTCATCAAGCTCGATCATGACTGCTTCACCAGCCGGAAGTACAACCGCGAGGGCGAAGTCGATCGCGCTCTGGTGGCCGCGGGCAGTGATCTCTTCCAACTGGTCAATGAAACCGCTCGGCACGGGCTTGATGGTGTCAGCCAGCTGGCCGGAGTACCGGGCACGCTCGGGGGGGCCATACGAATGAATGCCGGTGGTAACTTCGGCGATACCGGACAGGTGATCGAATCCATCAGCATGCTCGACATGACCGGCCGCAGACTTGAACTGAATCGTGATGAACTGACCTTCGACTATCGACAAAGCAGTGTGCCCAACGGAATCGTCTGCTCGGCGATTCTCCAGCTCGAACCGACCGATCCCGTGAAGGTACGCAACAAGGTTCGTGAGATCTTCGCCAAGAAGAAGGCCTCCCAACCGATGGCCGACAACTCGGCTGGATGCGCCTTCCGCAATCCGGTCATCGACGGCCAACGTGTTTCCGCCGGCCAGCTCATCGACGAAGCCGGACTGAAGGAACTCAACGTCGGCGGCGCCACCGTCAGCCCACGTCATGCCAACTTCATCTCGACCACCCCGCAGGCGACCGCCAGAGACGTCATGAAACTCATGACCATGGTCCAGACTCGCGTGCATGAGCACTGCGGCGCCTCGCTGCAGCCGGAAGTGGTGATCTGGTCGGATGATCCCGAGGCACCTCGGCCATGAGCGGCATCCAACCGAAGATCACTGTGCTGATGGGCGGCCCGGATGGCGAACATGATGTCAGTCTGGCCTCTGGTCGATCCGTCGCGGCCGCATTAGTCGAAGCCGGATTCGATCAGGTGACCGAACATGTGATCGAAAGACGACCGCTCGAACACCTCGATGACATTCCGGGCGATGTCCTCTTCCCGGTCCTTCATGGACCATGGGGCGAAGGTGGCCCATTGCAGCAACTGCTTGAACATGATGGGCGACCATTCATCGGATGCGATTCGACCGCGGCTGCCGCCGCCATGGACAAGAACCGCACCAAGCTGGTCGCGCGTGAACTCGACATCGCCACACCAGACTGGCAACACATGCAGGCAGGGGACACCTGCACGCTCGAACCCCCGGTGGTGATCAAGCCCGTCGCGGAAGGATCAAGTCTCGATCTGCACATCGCCAACACCATCGTCGAACGGGATGTGGCCATTTCGCGGGTATTGACCCATGGTGAATACGTGATGGCCGAGACCTTCATCGACGGTCGGGAATTGACCGTGGGCATCATCGATGGCAGCCCACTCGCGATCATCGAGATCAAGCCCGCTTCAGGCGTCTACGACTACGAAGCCAAGTATCAGCGTGACGACACGCAATATCTGGTCGAACCGGATCTCGATGATGACATCGAAAGGACCCTCAAGGACGCCGCTGTCAGGATCTACAACGGCCTGAAGGTGCGGCATCTGGCCCGAGTCGATTTCCTTCTGGCACAGAACGATCCCTGGCTGCTCGAAGTCAACACCATGCCTGGATTCACGAAGCAATCCCTCCTTCCAAAGGCGGCGGCGGCCAGTGGCCTCCCCATGCCCGAACTGTGCCGATCGCTGATCGAGCTGGCGTTGGCTGACGCCCCCACCAGCTGAACCAGGTCCACCAATCCCATCCTCAATGGGCCATGTCTCAAGGGGCCCGCCCCTGGAAGCCGATGATGGTTCGAGCATGGCACCAAGAAGATCAAACAAGGCAGGCGGCACGATCTCGAACTGGAAACGAGTCCTCAAGGCATCGCCAACTGCGATCCGGGAATGGTCCACCACCAGAACCGGTCGCTACACATGGCTGACGACAGGTGTTCTGGCCGCCATCATCTGCTTCACAGCCTTGATCCCGGTACTCGCCAGACGAGTCGAGAAGCCGGTCGACACCGTAACCGTCACCTTCAGCCAGGTACCGCATTGGGCCGCGCCCACGATCGTGGACCATCTGTGTGAACTGGCCGGTACGCAACTGACCGGAACACCCCTTTCGCGGGCCGACCTTCAGGCGACCCGGGAGGAACTGCTCGAATCGGGCTTCTTCAACGAGGTCAGTCAGGTTCGCCGAATCGGCCCCTCGGAAGTCGTCATCGACGCCTCGCTCGTGACGCCACTGGCCCGTGTACGTGACCAGAACGGACAGGCCCTGATCGATACTCACGGAAGACTCATGCCACCGGGATGCGGTGTGGCCGGCAACGTGCATGTCGTCACCATCGAGAACCCTCGCTACGGAAGACCAGATCGCCCAGGCGACATCTGGAGCGGAGGCGATCTGGCGGCCGCCCTTCGAGTCCTGCATCACATCTCGGACGCACCCTGGATCACTCAGGTCGAGGCGATCGATCTCTCCAGATATCCGGCCAACGGCAACCTCGTGCTCATAAGCGACAATGCCAGCCGCATCGTGTGGGGCTCCGCACCGGGCAATGAAAAGGCCATGGAATCCCTGCTTGATCGAAAGATCGCGAGACTCGATCGACTCCATCGATTGTCCGGGCGAATCGATCAATATCATCCAGGCGAAATCGACATCACCGATGCCTCGCTCGTGGTCAAGCGTTGAAACGCCATCTGGTTCCCGTATCGGGTTCCCCGTACATCATCCAAAGACTGCTTGTGTTCTGCGGCTCCTGCTGGCTGCTGGCGTCATGGATCATGGTGATCGGCCTGAGGCAACCGATGCTGCCGACCACGCAGACCTGGCTTCCAGGCGTGCGGATGATGCTGATCATGTCCGCCATCGGACTCGTGGTCGTCTGGCCGATGGCCGCCCTCTCGACCAGTCGTGACGTTCCACCGCGAACGACACTCAGACATACGGTCATTCTCCTGATTACCGCTCAACTGATCACCTGGCCATCCGGCTTCGTGACGACGTGGCTGTTCTCCAGAACAGCGTTGATCGCGATCACACTCACAGGATGGGGATTGTTGGCGGGCGTCATCACGGCATGGGGAAGATCTCGAGCCCGATTCTGGCCTAGAAGCATCTCCATGCTCATCTGTCTGATGCTCACCATCGTCTCCCCCATTCTGGTTCTCATGGATGAGTCCATACGATCAGCCATTCCATTCAGTCCATTGACCAGCCTGTGGTATCTCGCTGGCGGTGGCCTGAACGACACAACGAGTCGTGAATGGATCGCCGGGCTGGCCCCATGGCTGATCGCATTGGCAAGCTGGCCGTTGATCTCCCGAGCTGGCGGTTGCCCTGAACAGCCCAAGGCAGGACACTGGCGGACATGACCCATCTGGTGATTCTCTATTCACTGCTCATTGTCGACATCGCGATCTTCTTCGTGCTTCTGGTGCACATCCTCCTCAGAAGAAGGGGAACCAGCGAGACTCGACTGGCGTGGATGATCTTCATCATTCTGGTCCCCTATCTGGGCGCCTTGATCTATCTGATGGTGGGCGGCATCTATGTGGGCCGTCGATACAGGGATTTCAAGAAGGGCAAGCACTCGAAGCTCGATTTCGTGGAACATCCGGACCTGGCCGATCTGGCCGACATCGAACCGACCACACCCTCTCCCTATCGCCGTGTCTTCACTCTGGCCGAGAACCTCTGCCAGTCAGATCTGGTCGGGGGCAACAATCTCGAACTGAAAGGCAATACGTCCGACTTCCTCGAACGACTCTACGATGACATCGACTCGGCCAGCGAAACGGTGCACCTTCTGACCTACATCTACCTAACCGACTCGACCGGGAAGCGGGTTGCCGAAGCACTCTGCGCCGCTGCTGCACGTGGTGTCACCTGCCGGTTGCTGGTGGACTCGCTCGGATCCAGAGCGTTTCTCAAGTCCGACCTCCGCAACAAGCTGGATGCCTGCGGTGTCAAGGTCGTCGAGGCCCTACCGGCCAGTCTCCTGCGCATCGGTTCGGCGAGGATCGACCTGCGCAATCACCGCAAGATCATCGTGATCGACAACACCACAGGCTATTTGGGGAGTCAGAACATCGCCGACCCGGCCTTCGCCCCCAAGGCGAAGTACGCACCCTGGATCGACTGCATGGTTCGGATCCAGGGACCGGCCGTTCATGATCTGCAGAGACTCTTCCTGGAGGATTGGTATCTGGATACGGGTGAAGCGAATACCCGGATGCTCGAGACCATTCCACATGTGCAGAAGGACGGCGCAGATGTGCAGATCATCGAGAACGGACCCCAGCAAGTGGGCAGCGAGACTTTCAGTCTGGTGCTCCAGTCGTGCTTTCACGTCGCGACCGAGGAGATCATCCTCACCACTCCCTACTTCGTTCCCGATGTCGCCACCGAATCAGCGATGCATGCCGCGGCTCGGCGTGGTGTCGATACCACCCTGATACTTCCACAGCGAAACGATTCCAGACTGGTCTCACTGGCCAGCCGAAGTCACTACGAACAGCTGCTTGAAGCAGGTGTGAAGATTCGTCATTTCACCAGTGGACTTCTCCATGCCAAGACACTGACCGTGGATCGCCAACTCTTCCTGGTGGGCTCCGCGAATCTGGACAGACGCAGCATGGAACTCAATTTCGAAGCCAACATGCTCGGCTGGAGCCCCGACTTCGCCGGCCAATTGAGACTGCTTCAGAAGTCGTATGCCAACGACTCCGTCGAGGTCGATGCCCAGAAATGGCTGGATGCCCCTTGGTACAGGCGTCTGGCCAGAAATGCCGCTGGAATGCTCAGCCCACTCCTCTGAGGCCGTCTGGAGCTATAAAAACGCCTGTCCTTCCGCTCCCTTGAAAGCTGCAAGCCCTTGACTATACTTGCCTTCGAGCAATCGGCCTGCACGGGACGAGGGCTTGATGAGGAAGAAGGAAGAAGGAAACTCCATGAGTGCACCAAGGCACTGGTTTGCTGGCGCAACCATCGCGTTGACAAGCAGTTCGCTCCTTGCAGCGGGCTCGGCTCAATTCGTCGCCTGGAATGGTACCGAGGTGAACATCGCCTCTGGTGAGTTCGTCGACATACTGGAGAACAGCGGCAATGCCTTCTCCCTGGATGACATGAATCGTGTCAACGAGGAACTTCAGTCACAGGGCATTTCAACCCAGGACAAGATCAATGTGTTTCTCACCGAAACCGCCGCAGGGCTGACCATCGTGACGATGCTCGGTGGCGTTGAAACACCCGATTCCTCCGGCCCGACCACAGCCGTGTCGACAACGGCATTCGTTCCGGGAACCGCCGGTTGGCAATACAACGCGGATGCCGGCGGCAGCTTCGATGCCGTACCACTGGGTGATACGACCGTGCTCAGCGGTCTCTTTCAATGGGAATCGGGCGTGAACTCGGCCGCCATGGCCGCTTCCAATCTGGCTGTTGGTGATACTGGAAGCTACCAGTTCAACGAATTCCAGCAAGGCGGGCTTTCCACCAACAACACGATCCAATTGCTCACCAGCGAAGGTGGCGTATGGTCAGTGGCCCAGAGCTTCGATTTCGATCCTGCAGAGGATGGCGGGCTCGACTTCCAGTACTTCGACTTCGCGATCACCGACATTCCCGCTCCTGGCGGGCTCGTGATCATGATGTTCGCGGCCAATGGCCTGCGCAGAAGACGCCGCTGAACCCATCCGATAGCATTGCGAACGTGCCTGTCACACTTCATAACGGTGATTGCCTGGAGGTCCTGCAGCAACTGGAACCGCTCGAGGTGGATCTTGTCTACATGGATCCACCCTTCGGTGTCGGACGGAGGATGGCGGGCCGTGATGGCACTCGGTTCGATGACCTGCTGGAGGATCCGGCAGACTACATGGCCTTCATGAGACCAAGACTCGAATCCGTCCTTCGACATCTTCATGAAGATGGAATCATCCTGCTTCATTGCGATTGGCGACAAGTCCACCATCTTCGTCTGGCGCTGGATGAACTGATGGGACGCGATGCCTTCGTCAACCAGCTTGTCTGGAGATATGGACTTGGTGGTTCGTCACCTCGGCGCTTCGCCAGGAAACATGACGACATCCTCTTCTATGCAAGAAGCCAGTCCTACCACTTCAAGCCGCCGCTGGTACCCGCAACCAGTCAACGACTCAAGGGCCAGATGAAGAAGGCGACTGATGTACTGGATATTCCAGCCATCAACAACATGGCCCATGAACGGACCGGGTGGCCGACGCAGAAACCAATCGCCTTGCTGAAACTGCTCATCGAGGCGTGTTGCCCGGAATCGGGACACGTGCTCGATCCGTTCTGTGGATCCGGCACCACGCTGGTGGCCGCTGCCGACACTGGACGAAACGCCACCGGCATCGATCTATCCGAAGAAGCGCTGCGGCTCACCCGCCAACGACTCGCCGAATGCGAGGAGACGATCAGCAAGGCCCCCAGCCGTTGATGACCTTGAGGACGTCATCGACGTCCGAATCGCCATCTCCATCCGCATCACCACTGCCGTCCGTGTTGCCGTAGCTGGAGAGGACCTCGAGCACGTCGTCGACGTCAACCACTCCATCGCCATCAAGATCACCCGGACACGGATCGGACGGATCACAGGCATCGACATCCGAGCAGTTCGATCCAGGACCACCCCAGAGGCCTCCGAAGAGTAGACATGTCTCCTCATCGAACTCGAAGCAATCCGCGGTATCTGGGCAGCACCATCCCTCCGGGGCGGGACACTCGATGATGTCACAGCTGGTGCCATCGCCTTGGAACTCGCCATCGAAGGCCGCACAGGCCTCGGGGCTGACATCCGGAACACAGTTGCCCTCGAGCGTGCAACAGGCACCCTCTGGAAAACAGACCACGTCGGCACAGGTGTTTCCGATCAGGAAGGTTCCATTGAAAGCCGTGCACTGCAACTCGGTCACGCCGTCGACACAGGCTCCGGTCGAGGGAACGCAGCAGGCACCCTGTGGATCGGGGCAATCGACATCCGCGCAGGTTGTGAGTTCACCCTGGAAGACGCCCGACAGGGCATCGCACTGCAGTTCGGTCGTTTCCAGGCAGGTTCCATCCAGTTTGCAGCAGGCACCTTCGGACTCTCCACAGTTGAATGGCGTGACGGTTGCATTCATCACCCAATCTCCACTTGGAGTGCAGATGCCGGGCAACGCCTGGAAAGTCGACCAAGTATTGCCGCAGATGCAGAATGCACCATCGACAAGCTCGATCCAGTTGCCCGCCGGCGATGCGAGCCCGCTGATGTCGGTTGTCGGAAAGGCGTTCTGGCTCTCTGCTGGTGGTTCCAGACACGGATTGCCCGGTGAATGATGCGAGTCGATTCGAAAGGCCACGGTGAATGTCTGGGAACCATTGTCCTGAATGAAGATCTGTTCCGGATCATCCGCAGCGATGCTGAACTGGATGATGGTGCCGGTCGTACCGGGAGGCATGACCAGATGGGGAAGGATCTGTCCGTCTGACGAGTACTGGGCCACGAGCGATCCATTGTCGGGCGTGCCTGAATACACGAGCACCGACCACTCCGTCGTGGTCTGGACGGTCGCATTGAAGGTGGCGAAGAGGATCTGTGCACTCTCGAATTTCAGCGGAAAGGCCTGAGGCGGCATCACGAAGGAAACACCGGCGCTTTCCCCCTGCTCGAATCCCGCCTGCACTGTGTACTGACCGGTACCGAAATCGGAATCCGTATGGGCCAGAACTTCAGGAGGACAGCTTCGGTCCATCGAAGTCCGATTGACGACGACCGGAAGATCCGCGTCGGAGGGACGAAGTTCGATGGACATGACATCGATGCGATCGAGTCTGGCATCGACTGGATTCAACCTTGATTCCCCTGCCGCCAGATTCAGCCCGAGAACCGGCGCCAGCAAGGCCGACAGGAGACAAACGCTTCGAACTTGAAGACTCATTGAATGGCCATCCCTTCCTGATGATCATTGGTTCGACGACACCTCTATTGTGTACTGACAGAGGCCGGTGTCAATCAGCAAGTGGCGTAGAGACCACTGCGTTTTGCTCCTCAACCCTGTTTTCAGGATCCCTGAGGAACCAGGCCACCAGAACGCTCAGCAGTAGAGCCGCGGGGAGGATGAGAAAGGCCTTCTTGAAATCAGTCCCATCAAGCGTCTCGAGGGACTTGCCAGCCGACGCACCGCTATCGAGCATGCCGCCGATGAGCCACTGCCCGAATCCAGCCAGAATCATCTGCGTGAAATTCACGAAGGTCATCGCCGTACCACGACTGTGATGAGGATTGTGTTCCATCGCCAGGGGAAACGCCACGACGACCGTACCGGCGGAGCCACCCAGCAGCAGGAGCAAGACGTACACCAACCAGGGCATGTCCTGTGGAATCACGAGCAGACCGGCTGAACAGACCAGCCCAACCAGAGTACCGATTCGCAAGTAGGTCGATCGACGGTGCTGACGATCGGAAAGCCAGCCGATCAACGGACCGACAACTCCAAGACCGACGAACATCATCGATACGGCTGGACCGGAGGCATCCGTTGAGAAACCCATGGCAACTTCGAGATACCGCACACCCCAGAGTGCCGCGAATGTTCCGATCGGCAGGGAGACCAGAGCGGTCACCAACGCCAACATCCAGGTCTGACGATTTCGAAGTACACAGGCCATGCCGGAAAGCAATCCGCATCCGTGGGTGTCGCGGGCATGACGAACCTGCTCCGTGTACCAGACTGGATTGCGAGGTATGAGCATCCACATCAGAACCGCGATGGCGACCGCAATGAGCGCGAACAGATTGAAGGCTTCACGCCAGGTGACCTCCTCCAGCAGAAAGCCGAGCAGGGCTTCGGCCGACACCGCACCCAGCATGCCCAGGGCAGCGGTCACACCCGAGAGCAAGGCGATACGACGACCCGGGAACCAGATCGATCCGACATAGACCGTGCCCACATAGGCGAATGCGGAACCGAATCCCATCAGGAATCTGGCGGTGCCCAGTCCGGTCATGCCGCCGGCAACGGCGAACATGAAGCAGCCCATCGCACAGACAAGAGCCGCGATGGCCATCGGCCATCGCCCCCCAAGACGGTCCAGCAACAACCCCACCACGAGCTGCATCGGTGCATACGCGTAGTAGTACATACTCATGGTGAAACCGATTTCGGCCGTGTCCACCTTGAAGTGAGCCTGCAGATCACCCTCGATGACACCCGGCGACACCCGGATCATGAACTCGTAGAGGAAGAAGAGTGCCGGCATCGACCAGGCCAGCCAGGCCTTGGAACGCCCCCCGGGGTAATCGTTGTGCAGGTCGATTTTCATGCTGGAGCTTGTCGTCATGAGCAGATGAGAGTGTAACGATGCCATGCGTTCGATGTGGACCGCATAGAATCATCGAATAATGCGAATAGCACTGGCCACTTGCGAGGAACTGCCTGAATGGGAAGTCGATGATCGACCTCTCCATGAAGCGTTGCATGCCAATGGTGTCGACTTCGATCATGCATGCTGGTCTGACGGTTCCGTCGAATGGTCCGCATACGATGCCTGTCTGATCCGAACGACATGGGACTATGCCCATAGAAGGGATGAATTCGTGGACTGGGCCGAAAGAGCGGCTGGTCTGACACGGCTCTTCAATCCCTTCGACACGATCCGATGGAACACATGCAAGTCCTATCTGCTTG
>MDTD01007299.1_pt1 | contig 11293 bp, 11 predicted proteins | sample 811221 | NCBI WGS metagenome assembly MDTD01 (sample SAMN05326646, study PRJNA326480) | marine metagenome | isolation source: seawater | place: Pacific Ocean: South West | collected 2011
TAGGAATCATCTTCGTTAAATATTAAAACAGGATTTCCTAAATTATTTAAACAATTTAGCGCCTCTTTTAAATTTTCTTCATTAAAATTACCAATGTTTTTCCACGAGCCTAATTCTTTCAGTTTTTCGGGGATTTTATCATATTTAACATAGTTTTGGCCATCCGTTAAATCATCTATACCATAATACTCGCAAACTGCTTTTGAGAGGTATTCCTTACATTTCCCTTTTCCATGTTCATTAATTTTACAATTGTTAAATTCTATTAAATTATCCTCGAATGCATTTGTGTTTTTTGAAATCGTCTGGTTTGAAACAACAACATTTTCAGGGTAATTAGTTTTGATTTCATTGTTGTTTTTTGTTAGCTGATTAGAATTTCCACAAGAATAAAACAATATGATAATCATTGTAGTAGAGAATATTTTTTTCATTTGATGTAATTTTTGTTGTTATACATTAAAGCTAGAAAAAAATGATTTTAGTTTAGGAATGAAATTATTTATTGCGGTAGTTTAAAAATTATTCGTCATTTTCTCAATGGAATAATTGTTTCAAGTTTTCTGTTTTCAGCGTCTTTAGGTTTCCATTTAATAGCTTTTACATCGCTTTTATTTCTAACATCAATATCCTTTTTATAAGTCCAAGATTTTTTTTCGTAGGCCAAACCATCATAAGTAAAATCAGGAGCATATACTCTTTTAACGCTTGCGAGAACTGGGTTGGAAGGGGCAAGGTGATCGAAAACAACCATATTCAAATTCATATTAAAATTGCAATGCATGGTTACATTTCCATTGTATTCAAATATTATTCTAGATTTATTTTGAAATCGTGGTTCAGCTTTCGTCCCGTGAGTTATATCGAATCGAATTATCATATGTCCAAAGAAAGGCTCTCCTTTATTACTGAATTTTACTGTTTCAATAATTTTTTTAGTTGAACTGTAAGAGTGACCATCCCAGCCGATTAACAAAAACGTTTTGTCTTTCTTTTTTGGGGCAGCTATAACATTGTAATATATACAACCTAACCACTTGTCTTTATTAAGTTTCACTAATTCATCATCGCCAATAGATGAGGATTTGTTATTTAATTCGAAAACGATATTTTCAATTTTTTTAGGCCCGAACAGACCTCTCTTTATTTTTCTCTGGTATTGAGTAAAGCCGAAATAATCATATTTGTCTTTTCCCAGAATAAGAGTCCATGTGTAAACTCTAAATTGTCGATCAGGAGCAGTAATAACTGACAAGTTTTTAATTCTACTGAAATCATAAAAAATACTTAAAGAGTCATTCAATACTTCTTTTAATATTCTTTTGTAATTTTTGTTCGAATTTATCTTTTGAAAATCGTTAGGAGCATCAATAAGAGAATCAGAAAGTATTTCAAGAGTATCAATTTTTGATTCAAAAGAAAATTGGAAATTATTTTCTTTTGCCTGAACAAATTGATTGATCAAAAGGAACACTAGCAACAAAAAACATCGAATTAGCACCATAAATTAACGAGACCTCTTATTTATTATTATGCAAAATAATAACTACCGGGATGTATAGCTTAACTTTAACCTATAATGTACAAACATTCTAATGTTTATTCACATAACTTGAAGTGAAAAATGGACAAGGTTGAACACATAAAAAACATACTAAACTCTTTTCAAAGACTTACCGGAAGGTCATTAATCAAAAGAATAAGTGCCGATAAAGATTACCTGGAAGTGGAAAATGGTAATTTTGTTTTGGTATCACACAACTGTTTAAAAGATCCTGTTTTTAACTACGGGAATCAATTTGCTTTAAGATTATGGGAAATGAAATGGGATGAATTTATTAAGACTCCTTCGAAAAAAACAGCTGAACCTGACTTGAGAGAGAGTAGGAGTAAGATGTTGAAAACTGTTTCAAAAAAAGGATATTTTGATCAATATGAGGGCATCAGAATCTCATCCTCAGGTAAACGATTTAAAATTAGAAATGCGGTTATATGGAATATTAAAGATGATAAAGAGAATTTTATTGGACAAGCTGCTTATTTTAATTCTATTGAATATCTAGAATAAATACTTGTTAAAATATATGGATAAACTCCTTTAAAATGATATCTTGCGCCCAAAAATTAAAACCATGAAATACCTATTTTATTCACTTGTAACTTTACTCACAATATCAATTACAAGTTGTCAAACATTAACTGCTAAAAAAGCAAATAAAAAAAAGGAATGTTCCGTTTCAAAGCAATCTAGCCTTGAAACATCCCAGCTAGATTCTCTTTCTAATTTTAAGCAATATTCTTATTTTATTGGTCATAATATTGCCAGTGATATTAAACAAAAGGGAAGTATAGACTCTTTAGATCTAAAACTGTTTCAGTTAGCTTTTAAAGATGTTTACAAAAACGATACAAATAGGATTAGTGCTCAGCGTTCTGACGAAATACTTAAACATTTGTCTGATAGTATGAGAAATAAACAGGCTGCTAAGCAAGCCAATCAATTTTTGCCTAATAAAATTGCAGGAGAAAAATTCTTTTCTAAATTAAAAAATAATGATAGCATTCAATTCACTTCCTCTGGACTTGCATATAAAATTAAAAAGTTAGGTTCTGGAAACTTTCCAAAAGAAACCGATGAAGTTAGTGTTCATTATGAAGGTAGATTATTGGATGGAACAATATTCGACAGCTCTGAGGGAAGAGGAGAGCCTATAAGATTAAGTTTAAATAGAGTTATACCAGGTTGGACTGAAGGATTGCAGTTAATTGGCGAAGGAGGACAAATAGAGCTTTATATTCCTTATCAACTGGCTTATGGTGAAAACGGGCAAGCACCTAAAATAGAGCCTTTTTCATCCTTAATTTTCAATGTAGAATTAGTTAAAGTAGAAGATTCTCACAAAGGTCACAATCACGGACCAGGGGAGGGTCATTAGTAATATTAAAGTAAGTTTGTGTTTAACATCTTTATTTAAAATGGGGAATTAGCTCAGATGGCTAGAGCGTTTGACTGGCAGTCAAAAGGTCGCAGGTTCGATTCCTGTATTCTCCACATTTAAGTGAACATTTGTTCGCGTGTTTATGTAATGGACAATTTATGCTATACTTTAAAAGTATCACCATTTACTCCATGAGTTTTTTATATCTGTTTGTTGGTATCAAACACTTCACAAATCCCTCTTTTTTTGAAGCAATAGTTCCACCCTTTTTTGTTTTTAAGGAAGCCTTGGTTTATGTAACCGGCTTTATTGAAGTTGCGGCAGCAATTTTATTGGCAGTCAAAAAAACAAGGAAAATAGGCGCCTATATTATTATTGGACTTCTTATTGCAGTATTTCCGGCAAACATATACTTGTATATATCAGAAATAGCAAGAGACATACTGGGTGTAACAAAACATCAGGCACTTGTAAGAATGCCTTTTCAAATTCCCTTGATTATTATTGCTTACTGGCATTCGCAAGAATTAAGTTCAAAAATGTTTTCGATAATTAGTTCCGTGTTGTTTATTCCAACTCTAATTTACTTTGTCAACCTTTAAATAAAAAAGCTGCCTTTATAAAAAAGGCAGCTCTAGGTTTGCTAAAAAAATTAAATAAAAATTACTTATAAGTCACAATTCTTCCCCAAACATCATTTGTTCCCCAAATTCCTTGTCTTGTGCATTCGAGCTGAACAATCTGACTGTGATCTACAAAAACATTCACCTCAGGTCCGTAATTTTTTATATACCACTTAAACACTTGCGGGTCAGCAGCCTCAAACATTAAGTTTTCCAAACCAACTTCATTAATGAACGTAGCTGGAACATCAACTCTCCAAGGATTAGCATTTTCAGTTATACCCTCAGATTCAATCATTATAATATATGCTCCGGCATCTATAAATCTTTTGGCTTGTTTAACTGCATAACCTACGTCTTGTACCCCTTCGCTTTCTAGTTCTGCACTGGATGTATCTCCTCCTGCGCCGAACTGTATACCAATTTCAGGCTTAGCTTTTAATCCTGCTTTTTGAACATCCTCAATTACTCTCAACCAATCGTCTGTAGGGATTGAAATAAAACCTGTAGAAATTTCTATGATATCAAAACCTAATTCCTTACACTCATTTATGTAACGTTTTACTGCATCCTTACCTTTTGTGAGAACGTATTCGATAAAACCTCCAGTTGAAACAAGAGTCCCATATTCATGAGCTAAGTCATTTATTTCTCTTATTTTTTTTGGATTCATAAAAGTAAATGATCCACCAGCAAATTTAATACTATCAACGTAGTTACCAGAAGTTTCTAAAATATCCTGAAAATAGTTTTTACCGAAATTAGAGTAGTAAGCAGCTCTAATTTCTGTTAAACCGGTTTTCCTTGGCTTTAAACTTCTTTGGTTTCTTTGCAACCACTCAAAAGCAATAGGATTTGTAATTATGTTAGATTGGTTTTCTAATTCTCCTACCTTTGGTTCTAAAACATCATTTTGCATAATAACTTTTTTTTGAAACTGAATTTAATCAGCTAGTTTTTAATTGATTGAAACAGATTCAAAAGTATCTTTAATTATATCTTATCCTAATAGCCTCAGGCGATTACTTTAATAGCTTAACTCGATTGAGCATAGTAGAGAAAGAATAGTTTCGTTAAGGGAAATAATTTAGTGGAATTAATATATTTTTATTACACAGATGCTGTTGTTAAAAGCTCAGTAATCAAGCGTTTAATAAATCTGTTTTTTTCAAAGCCACGTGTAGAAATTAAACTCACATCAAGCTTAGGGGTGTTTGATGTAAAAGCATATGTAAAATGTGTGTTGCTTCCAGAACTTAAATATGGTAATGCCATTTTAGGAATTAGCATTCTGCCACCATTTAAAAAAATAATATTTCTAATTGTTTCCAGGTTACCTTTTAGATATTTAATATTATTTTTTGAATCAAGAGGTGACTTATCAAAAACCTCTTTTATTTGCCTTTTAAGAATGACCTTTAAATCTTCATGTACAAACATGGAATTAAAATTAAGCTGATTAATATCAACTTTTGAATTGTTAAATTTTTTAATCTCTTCTGTCGAATAAAGCAATATTTCTTCCTTAAAAAGTTTCCGTTCAAAATAATCGTGACTTAAATCGGGAGCAATCATAATTGCTGCATCAACCTCCTCAGAGCCGAGTAAATCTTCAATTCTTCTATCGCTTAACTCGAGAATTTTTAATTCAAGATTAGGGTATTTGTTAGCCAGATTGTTAAGAAAAAGCGGAGCAATGTAAGGAGCTAATATTTCTGTGATTGCCAGCGTCATGTATCCAGAAACTTCATTTTGCTTTTTTTTGGCAATTTGAATAAAATCTTTTCTTAACAGTAAAATCTCTTTGGCTTTATTTATAAGATCTATCCCTTTAAGGGTTGGCACCACCGGATTTCTCGTTCTATCAAAAATAACAATATCATGTTCTTTCTCTAACCTTTGGATCTCCTTACTTAATGTAGATTGCGCAACATCACAAGCAAGGGCTGCTCTGTTGAAATTTTTGAATTCCTCAACAGCTATTATATAGCTTAATTGCTGAAAGTTCATTTTTTACTCTTGAAATTTATTTTATAGATTTCTGCTATTATTTTGAAAAATCTAAACTACTAATCTTTATCAATTTTATAAAAAATAGATCAAAAAAAATTCTTTTACTGCTCGATGGAAATAGCCTCAAAGAATTCGATGTAATTGTCTTTACATTCATATTTTATCTGCATTGGATTGCAGCATGATTCACAATCTTCAAAATAAACTTGTTTAGGGATCGACATGTCAATTAGTACTGATATTTCAATCCAACAATAGGGGCATGTAAAGAATTGCTCAAACATAAACATAAGCTATTTAAATTATTTTAATTTCCCAAAAAAAAGAGTCATATTAAACGTGATGTTTATATTTAAAAAACACAAATCTCTTTCGGCTCTCTTATTAATATCTATTTTTAGCTTTCAATTGATAGGTCAAACTGACAGCACAATCACTCGAAAAAAATTTTACTATGTCCAACAGCAATCTCTTTCCATGCTTTCAGGGTGGTCTGTTCTCAATCTTTGTTTAAGTCCTGTGCTATCGAATAACTTTAAAAATCCTGAGAGTCGAGAAGACCATTTTCATTTAGGAAACTTTAACTGGAACCTTATGAATCTCGGAATTTCAGGATTTAGTCACTATTCGGTTTATAGAAAAAGTCAGAAAAATTGGAGTATTTCTGAAATGACAGAGCAAAAACGAAAAGTAGAAAGAGCTATTGTCATTAATATTGGATTGGATTTGCTATACGTCTTAGGAGGATTTGCTTTAAAATACGCTGCTTCTAAAAATCAAAATCTAGATCCTGCAACTTACCATGGAAATGGAAATTCATTAATACTTCAAGGTGGTTATCTGCTGTTTTATGATGCTATTTTTGTAAAACGCTTAAAAAAAATAAGATTCCGGTAAAAACTTATTTGATATTTCATTTATTTAAATCCAAAATTTCATTAAAAAATGAAAAATTTTAGGTCTTCTTAAAAATACATGCTGTAGTTAATAATAAAACACCAATTGGCATTAACATTACACCGAAAAATAGCGATATATTCCTTACGATGGGATTTAATCCTTTTTCTATACTTTTTCTCCAAATCCAGCGTGTTGCTAAGATATCTCCAGCAACCATATGTGCCCACAGAGCTGTTGTGCCTTGCTTTGTTGAAAGAGATTTCGCTAAACCAGCGATGAAACCTTTCTCGCTTGTAAAACTATTTATAAAATCTGATAAACTGCCAGGTGATATCAGCATAACTACTAACCAAACTATAATAGGACCCATGAAAAATAAGGAATTATTCATCATTTTATTAGTTTTTTCATCATAAGGCTTAATCATCATGGCAAACCAGAAAGGACCAATCCAAAGAGTAGAAAAAATAAATGATATTTCATATATATCCATATTTCAATTAAATTTTACTTCTTACTAATATGACTCTTTCAAATGCTCAAATTAGCCAATCGTAAGAAATGCTGTTCCAACGAAATAGTATTTATTAGTCTATCTTGAAAAAGAAAAAAGCACATAACAAGATGTGCTTTTTTCTTTTTTAGAATTCAATTTTTAAGCTTCACAACTAGCGCAATCTTTCTTTTGTTTAAATTTTTGTGCAGCGTTCATGCTGTGTTGGTAGTACAGAGATTTCAACCCTAGTTTCCATGCTGAAATATATAGTTGATTAATCTCTTTAGCGGGTGTTTGAGGGTGAACAATGATGTTAACCGACTGGCCTTGATCTATATGCGCCTGTCTATTTGACGCCTGATAGATAATATCCATCTGATCAATCTCGCTGTATGTTTTGAAAACATCTTTTTCTTTATCAGAAAGGAAGTCCAAGTGTTGTACAGAACCGTCCATATCTCTTATACTTCTCCAGTTTTCTGTGGTGTTTTGTCCTTTTTCGTCCAACAGCTTAACCAAAAATGGATTTTTAATAGTTGTTTTAATTTTTGCAATATCCTTTACGTAAATATTTGACCAGATAGGCTCTATACCTTGTGATACCTGTCCTAAAATAAAAGCAGATGAAGTAGTGGGTGCAATTGCATTCAATGTTGCATTTCTTCTTCCGTACCCTTTCAGAACTTCAGGTTCACCAAGCTTGACCGCCAGTTCTTCGGATGCCTGATATGACTTGTCTTTGATTAATTGGAAGATTTCACTGTTCAAATTGAATGCTTCTTGGCTGTTAAAAGCTAGCATTTTGGATTGCAAAAGTGAATGCCATCCCAAAACTCCTAATCCCAAGGATCTGTTAGATTTTGCAAAGTTATATGCTCTTTCCATGAATAAGAACGTTTGCTTGTCATCCAGTTGATCAGAATCTCTATAAACCTCTAATTTTTCAACAAATTCAGTAATAACAGCATCCAAGAAGTAAACCATTGTCTCTACAGCATCTGTATTTTTCCATTTGTCATAATGTAAAACATTTAAGGAGGATAGTACACATACAAAAGACCACTCATCATTGGACGGTAACATGATTTCTGTACATAAATTACTTGCGTTTATTCTAAGATTTTTATCTTGATAAACATCTGGAGCTCCATTATTAGCTTTATCTGTAAAAAAGATATACGGGTAGCCTATTTCACCTCTTCTTTGAATAACCTTGGCCCATATTTTTCTCTTTTCAACATCGCCATCAATCATTTCTTCCATCCACTTATCAGTTACCGTGACGCCATGAGTAAGTTCCTGTATAGGATTTCCTTCAGTACCAACATCCAAAAACTCTGAAATATCTTTGTGGTCAATAGGTAGGTAAGGGGAGAATCGACCTCTTCTAACCGAACCTTGGCTTACAACATCAACCATAGTCTCAAACAACTGCATAACATGAACAGCACCAGACGCCTCCCCGTTATCTTTCACAGGAGCTCCTCTGTGTCTAATGTGACCAAAATATCCTGATGTCCCACCTCCAAGCTTCGACATCATTCCAACTTCAGACTGAGTGAATAATACATTACCCATATCATCAGATATATTTGACCCAAAACAGCTTATTGGCAAACCTCTTTTTTTACCAAAATTTGACCAGACAGGCGAAGCCAAGGAAAAGAATCCTTGGGACATGTAGTTGTAAAATTTATCCGCATACCCTTCAATACCAAGAATTTGTTCGGCTCTGTTCGCGATCTCTCGTATTCTAGTCTTTGGTGCAACACCCTTAGATAAATAACCCGCTTCAAGATATTTTACACTATGATCGGTTAACCATTCAAAATTACCATCTAAGGCAACTTCCTCTTTCTTTTCAATAATTACATTTTCTACTTGTCCCATACTAGTTTCTTTAATTTTTATTTTAAAATAAATCGTCTGATGTTATGCTTTGTGTCCTTTTGCTATAATTTATGGATCTCTTATCAAAGAAATCTCCATGTTTTGTTCCTATAATTTCATCATTAAACCATTCTGTTTCAAGTAATAAGGACTCATTACACTCAAACATCTTGTTAACACCGATGGACTCCAAAGAGCGATTGAAGCGATCTTTAATAAATTCATTTACTTGCGCTTTTGGTAGGAAGTCTAAGTCTCCTTTTTCAAAAATCCAATCAATAATTCCGCTTTCTGCTTTATAGGCTCTTAGGCACAAATCCTGAATTCTTTCCTCGAATTCTTTATCAAACCATTCCGGTTTTTCTTCTTTTACTATTTTGATTAAATCAATTCCGAAATCTCCATGAATCTGTTCTTCTTTGGATGTTGCTTCAACAACATTGGAAACACCTTTAAGCATGTTTTTGTGCTTGTTAAAAGCCATTATTATAAGGAACTGAGAAAATAAGGATACATGCTCAATAAATAAAGAAAATAATAATACTGCTTCCGAGTAGCTTCTGTCATCATCGCTTTTGGAGCTAGTTAAAGCAGATTCTAAATATTGAACTCTTCTCATTATAATTGGATTTTTCTTTAGCTGTTTAAACTCTTTATTTAATCCAAGAATTTCCAATAGATGGGAGTAAGCATCAGCATGCCGAACTTCACTTTCAGCGAAGGTAGCTCCAACAGACCCGACCTCTGGTTTTGGTATTTTGTGATAAATATCACCCCAAAAACTCTTTACAGCAACCTCAATTTGAGAGATAGCGAGCATAGTGTTTTTGATCGCATTTCGTTCTATGTCGTTTAATCTCGTTTTAAAATCATGAATGTCACTTGTGAAATTAAATTCAGTATGAATCCAGTAGGAATGTCGAATTGCCGGAACATATTCATAAAGCTCTGGATACTGATAAGGCTTTAAATTGACACGCTTCTCAAAAATGTTTCTTTTTCGTTTCTCCGTTTGAAGATTTCTGTAAAGAATGTAAGCTTTGGCAACATCGAAGTATTCATTAGCCATCAGTTTTTGTTCGACTAAGTCCTGAATCTCTTCAATATTTGGAGTATAATAGGGTATTTTTTCCGCTCTCCCTAATAGACTTTCGTAGACACTTAAGGAAACACGTTTGGCATCCTCGTATTCACCATTATTTGCCGACTTCATGGCTTTTAGAATTGCTTCTGTAATTTTCTCCTGTTCGTAGGCCTTTTTTGAAGAATCTCTTTTAATTATGTGTTCAATCTGCATTTTAAATAGTTTTTTTGAATAAATATGATTAGATCTTTTTTTAAGCAACCATAATTAAGTTATTTAAAGTTAGCAAGCAATCTGAACAGAACAAGAAAAAGTTAGTAACATAGGGGATGTAAAAAACTCATTTGGAACCCTGTAAAAAAAGGTATTTTGAGGCTCTTTTTTTTTTGAAAAAAAATCAAAACCACTTAAAAAATAAGTGGTTAGACACTTCAAAAATAGAGAGCAAAATATAATTTAACAAATGAAAACTAAGGTCTTGTTAAAATTTGATTAAGTAAAACTAACATACCCTAACAATTTGATTTTCAAATGTTTTTACTTTTTTCCAAAATAATTAATAATTGTTAATAAAAATTTAATCTGAAAAGTTGGAATTGCGAGTTGCTTTTCTATGATCAGAACTTGCCAATAAATTCACAGAAAAAAGGTACTATATTTTGGAGTTAAATTTTTTAAACTTCGTATTTTTCGTGCATCAAAATAATCGGAAATGGATCTTTACGAGGATGAATATAGAGTGTCCGTCCCGGACGAAAAATTTAGGAGAATACTTAATGAAAAATATGATATTTCTTTTGATTCTAATCAAACTTTAGCTTACGGCGATATTAAAGATATTAGAGATTTGGAGGTTTCTAACAGTAAAATAACCAAGTTGGATGGTATAGAATATTTTTCAGGGCTACAAATACTAAATTGTGGTGGAAATGCATTAACTGATATAGATATATCTCAAAATTCAGAATTACAAAAGTTAAATTGTCCGGATAATAAGCTTAAGGAATTGAATATCACACAAAATACAAATCTTCAAGTTTTAGTTTGTAATTCCAATGAATTTACAAGTCTTAATGTAAGCCAGAACTTTAAGCTCCGAAGTCTATATTGCGAGAAGGAAATAGATGTGCAGTACACATAGGCAATCAAATTCATCTATTCTTCAAGTTTTTTAAAATACATTTTTCCTATAATTAATATTATGTTAAATAGGATTTATCAAAGCATTCTTTATATTTCAATAAAAATGTGAACGACATTTTAAAATGAGAATTAATCCCCTCACATTTTAACATCCTCCTCTCATAATTGACTTTGGCTTTACAACCAAATTTCAAAATGATTGAAA
>MDTD01036130.1_pt1 | contig 11293 bp, 13 predicted proteins | sample 811221 | NCBI WGS metagenome assembly MDTD01 (sample SAMN05326646, study PRJNA326480) | marine metagenome | isolation source: seawater | place: Pacific Ocean: South West | collected 2011
TACTATTAACAACTTTAGTTTATCTAAGTATGAAGAAAATTTGGTCACGGGTTGACACGGAAGTATAAAACATCTCCATCTTTTACAATATAATCTTTTCCCTCAATCCTTAACTTTCCATTCTCTTTGCATTTCTCAGCACTTCCAAATTTTATAAAATCCTCGCATGTAACAGCTTCAGCTCGAATGAAGTTTTTTTCAAAATCAGTATGAATGACACTTGCAGCTTTTGGAGCAAGTGTATTTTTCTCTACTGTCCAAGCTCTACTTTCTTCTGGTCCTGATGTAAAAAATGTATCAAGATTCAAAAGGTCGTATCCCTCTTTGATTAGTTGATTTAGACCAGTTTTATTTAATCCAATTTCTTTCATGAAAGTTTCCCTCTCATCATTGTTTAATCCCATAATTTGATCCTCGATATCAGCGCAAATAGTTACAATTTTTTCACTAGAATATTTCTTTTTTATACTCTCGGTAAAGCTATTTCCGTTTGTTAAACTATCTTCATCTACGTTACAAACTATGATTTTTGGCTTAATGCTTAATAACCCCAATGATGATAAAAATTTAATCTCAAACTCGTCAGTTGTAATTATTTCTTTGCCACCATTTAATTGATCTAATTTTTCCTCAAGAATTTTAATCTCTTTTTCCTGAAGTAATTTTTTTTTACCTTTTTCCATTTTTTTTTGAATAATATCTAGATCAGAAAGTATTATTTCTGTCTTAATAATCTCAAGGTCTTCAACTGGATTAATTTTTGAGTTAACGTGGGTAATTTTGTCAGACTCAAAGCATCTTACTAAGTGAATGATAGCGTCAACTTCTCTGATATGAGAAAGAAATTTATTTCCTAAACCCTCACCTTTTGAAGCTCCTCTAACTAATCCAGCAATATCTACAAAAGTAATATTCGTGTAAATTTTTTTTTTTGATTTAGATAATTCCGTTAGTTTATCTAATCTTTCATCCATTACATCGACTACTCCAATATTTGGGTCGATAGTACAAAAAGGAAAGTTAGCGGCTTCTGCATTTTTTGAAGCCGTCAAAGCGTTGAATAAAGTAGACTTTCCAACATTTGGAAGTCCAACTATTCCACATTTAAATCCCATTAAGGTCTTGATTAACTTTGCTTGAAAATAAGTCTATTTTTTTTTCAATTAATGTTGGTAATTGCTTAACAATATTTTCAGTAATCTCATTTATTTTTTCTTCCTCATCTTCTTTAAAATCTTCCAAAACATGATTATTAACTTTTTTTTTTTGTTTTGGGTGCCCGATGCCTATACGAACCCTAGAGTAATCTTTACCAATAAATTTATCTATTGACTCAATCCCATTATGTCCAGCACTGCTTCCACCAAATTTTGCTTTTATTTTTCCAAAATCGATATCCATATCGTCATGAAAAACAAAGACATCTTTTGCATCAATTTTAAAATAATCAACTAACTCTTTTATAGCGGTTCCAGAATTATTCATGAAAGTTAATGGTTTAATAGCGTAAATTTTTTTCTCATCAATATTTCCAGTAGTTAACAAACCTTTAAATTTTGGTTTTTGTTTGGAAAGTTTGAAATGAGCGTTTATAGCATCAATTATTTTAAAACCAATATTGTGTCTAGTATTTGTGTAGCTGGATCCGGGATTTCCTAATCCGACAAGTAAAAGCATATTAATTATTTCTTTTCAGCGGGTTTTTTTTCAGCAGGTTTTTTATCGTCAGGTTTTTTATCAGCACCTTCCTTAGCTTTGTCATCTTTTTTAGCTCCGTCTCCATCTTTAGCTGCTGCCTCAGCGCCTTCAGCAGGAGCTTCACCTTCTGCACCTTCAGCTGCAGTTTCCTCAGCAGGTTTTTCTGGTTCCTTAATGACGGTCGGAGCAGCCACAGTTGCAACAACGAAATCACGATCCGTAATTGTTGGAATAACATTATCAGGAAGTTTAACTGATGAGATTTTAATACTAGTACCAATGTCTGTACCAGCTAAATCAACAACAATCTCATCAGGAATATTTTCTGCAGGACATCTTAGTTCTACTTTTCTTCTTACTATATTTAACACTCCTCCTCTTTTTAAACCTGGAGAGTCTGGGTGGTTAATAAACTTTACAGGAATTTCTAAAATAATTTTCTTACCTGAAACAATTCTCATAAAATCTATGTGAATAGGCTCCTCAGAAACTACATTGTATGCTACATCTCTTGGAATAACTCTCTCTTTTTTGCCATCTATATCTATTTCTAAAACTTTTGATAAAAATGTATCCGAGTTAATTAAATTTTTAATTTCTTTTACTTGTATTGAAATATTTTGATTAGCATCTTTACCTCCATATAATACAGCGGGTATAAATCCCTCAGATCTTAGCTTGTTATTTGAACCAGTAGAGGTGCTCTCTCTTTTTATTGCCTTTAAGTTACTCATAATTTTATTGAAAAGGTTATATAACCTAAGATTTTTATCAAAACAAGAGTTAATTGAATAAATCTGATACTGAATTTGAGTTAGCTATTCTTTTAATAGCTTCGGACATTAATGAAGATATAGATAAAACCTCAATTTTACTATTATTTTTTGTTTTATTGGAGTTATCAATGCTGTCTGTGATAATCAATTTTTTAATTTTAGATTTTTGAATTTTTTTAGCTGCTTCTCCACTTAAAACTCCGTGAGTAATAAAAACATATACATCGATAGCACCGTTTTTTTTTAATGCATCTACTGCATTAATAATTGTACCACCGCTATCAATTATATCATCCACTATGATACAAGTTTTTCCTTTTACATCTCCTAAAATATTCATCACCTCAGATTTTCCTGGCGCTGGTCTTCTTTTATCTATAATTGCAAGGTCTGCTTTAATTCTATTTGCAAGATCCCTTGTTCTTGCTACCCCACCAACATCAGGTGAAACACAAATTAAATTTTTACCTTTCAAATTTTTTTTTATATATTTTGAGAAAAGAGGTGCAGTATATAAATTGTCTACTGGCATATCAAAAAAACCTTGAATTTGACCTGCGTGTAAATCTACTGTTACTACTCTTGTTGCCCCAGCATTAGTAATAAGATTAGCTACAACCTTTGCCGAAATAGATGTTCTAGGTGCAACTTTTCTATCTTGTCTTGCATAACCAAAATAAGGAATAACAGCCGTTACCGTTTTCGCTGAAGATCTCTTTAGCGCATCAACAACTAATAGAAGTTCCATCAAATTATCATTGGCCGGATTAGAAGTTGATTGGATAACAAAAACACTATTACCTCTTATGTTTTCATTAATTTCTATATAGATTTCACCATCTGAGAACCTTCTGATATTTGTATTGATGAGTTTTAGTTTCAAGTTCTTAGCAATATCTTTACTAAGCTTAAGATTACTTGTTCCAGATAATATTTTCATGAAATGTAACTATTTATACCTTATTTCCGTCCGTTTTCAAATTAATTAAGTCAAAACATGCAGATCGTAGAAATACATCTGCCATAATCTTTATGCTTTAATTTACTTGACCTTCTAAAGCTAAAAAAATTATTCTTTTCATCAAATGTATCGCGATTTACCTGATCAACTGTTACTTTTAATTCTTTAAGCTTATCGGTTACATACCTTCTTAAGTTAAAAAACTTTTTTGATTTATTTTTGTAGGAAAAATAAATTTTATTTTTCCAATTTTTAGACACAAATTTATTATAAAATTCGTTATCAACTTCATAATTTTTACTTCCAATACAAGGCCCTACACTTGCATAAATTTTATTATTTTTACCAATCCTTTTCATTTTAGAAATTGTATTTTTTATTATTCCCTTAAAAGCACCTCGCCAGCCAGCATGAATACAACCAATTACTTTATTTTTAACATCATATAAAATTATTGGAACGCAATCTGCGGTTAAGACGCTTATCGAATAACCTTTTTTTTTAGTGATCATTGCATCCGCAAGAATCCTTTTTTTATAATTATTTTTTTTAATTTCTATAACTCTATTACTATGTGTTTGATGCATTAAAATCAGATTATTAGATTTTACACTCATTTTTTTTGCAATAAAATTAAGATTTTTTTTTATATTATTCTTGCTATCTTTTGACCCCTTTCCACAATTTAAACTTCTATAAATACCTTTTGAATAACCATTTTTTTTGGAGAAAAAACAATGTTTGATATTTTTAAATTTTTTTAAATTTTTAGAGTAGAACATTACTCAAATCCAATAAAGTTATCTTTATTAAAATTATAAGCTAAAATTACCTTAAATAAGTGGCCCATTAATTTCGGGTTTAATAATCTCTTTAGCCTTAAATATAGGTTTGATTGTTCTTTAAATTTCATTTTCTTTGCTAAAATTTCAGCTCTCTCAATTATACCAAGAGTTTCTAAAAATTTCTTCTGCGTGATAGTATTTTTTATTTTTAAATTATTTTTAGAAAAAAATTCTCTAAGTAATTCAAAATTTACGTGAGATGTAATATCCGCTTCTCCCAGATTATTTAAAAGTTTATTTTTCTTATGTTTTAATACAGATTGAAGCGTGTTCTTATTATTTGATTTTAAATAACCATAATCAATCAGCAATATACATCCTGTCAATTTTGAGACCTTATTAGTCATCTTTTCTAATTCTTGAAATCCCATTTTGGGAAATTCTATAAAATTTAAATTTTTTAAGGATTTGTATGAGCTAATAAGTTTTTTATTTGTAATTGATATTTTTTTGAAAACCTCTTTGACTTGATTGCTCCTACCTATCTCATAATTTTTTTCAAAAAATAAACCATTATTCTTTTTAAATTGTTTTATTGGAATTGCATCAAAAAATTCATTACCAAAAAAAACTACTGGGTGTTTCGTAATATTTTTAAAATTTCTAATCCACTTTATACTTGAGTCAGAAATATTATTTTTTTGAATTTTTCTCAAAAAATTACTTTTTTCATACAAATAAATTTTTTTTGCTGAATTAAATTCGGGAAATTTTTTAAAAGTATTTAAAAGTTCTTTTATTAAACTACCATCTCCTGGTCCGAGTTCTACAATATGGAATTGTTTCGGTTTACCAAATAGTTCCCATGATGCAACAAGCCAAATTCCAATCATTTCAGAAAAAAGTTTTGAAATTTTCGGTGAAGTTATAAAATCACCAGCTTTTCCAAAAGGTTGTTTACTTGAGTAATATCCAAATTTTGAGTCGTAGAGAACATTATTGAAAAAATTATCTAAAGGTAAAAACTTAGATCTTTTAAAAAATTTTAAATTAGAATTCATTTTTTTTTTTAAAATTATAAAAATTATAAATCCAATAATTACCATAAATCCACTAAGTATTGATCCCATACTAAAGGAGTCAAATACATAGCCTATCTGAAGGTCTGGTTCCCTAAACTGCTCAACAAAGATACGGAAAATTCCGTAAAAAATTAGAAATAAAAATGAGCAATTACCTATTTTATATTTTTGTTTTAAAATAACAGTATTTAAAATTATGAATAAGATTACACCCTCTAGTAAAGCCTCGTATATTTGAGACGGGTGTCTCGATAACATATCAACGGTTGGAAAAACAACACCCCAAGGCACAGTGGTAGCTTTACCAACTAGTTCACCATTAATAAAGTTCGCAATTCTTCCTAAAAAAATACCAATAGGGGAGACACAAGCTATTACGTCAAGTAGAAATAATGTTGGAATTTTATTTATAGTTGAAAAAATGTATGTCCCAAAAACTATTCCAATTAGTGCGCCGTGAAAAGACATACCACCTTCCCAAATTTTTATTACATCTATTGGATTAGTAATATAGTAATCAAAGTTATAGAATAAAACATACCCTAATCGACCTCCGACAATTATAGAAACAATCAAAAAAGTAATTAGATCATCAAATTTTTCTAAATCAAATTTGAAATTTACATAATTCAATAAATTTTCGACAATCTTCTTTCCTAGCCACCATCCAAGTATAATGCCTACTATATAAGCTAACGAATACCATCTTAAAACCAAAAACCCAAAATCTAAGAAAACTGGGTCTAAATTATGGGTGTACATGATTACTTATATCATATTTGAAATTAAGATAGCCATCAAATAAGATAAGATATGAATAATTCTGAAAAAATTTTAAAATCCTTGTCCAGTTTAATCGAAAATGGGATTTTGACCTCTCAAGATATAAAAAAAGAAATTTCTACTGATTTTAAATTTAAAAAAGAAAAAATAATTAATAAACTTGAACTTGTTTCTAGAAAAGAATTCGAAATTTTAAAAAAAATTGTTCAAAAACAAGATATTTTAATAAGAAAATTAATTAAGAATAAAAAAACTAGAAAGGCAAAGAAACCTTAACTAGCAATCCTTTTTTCTTACTTTTCCCTAGCTGGATAATTCCACCATGAGAATTTATAACATCCTCTACGATAGCTAATCCGAGTCCAACACCAGAACGATTCAAGCTTCTGCTTTTATCCAACCTAAAAAAGGGTTTAAAAACATTTTTATATTGTTCCTCTGGAATTCCCGGTCCATCGTCCTCAAATATAATAGTAGCTAACCTATTTCCTTTAATTAAGCTAATATAAACTTTATTACCATATGTAAGGCCATTTTGAATTATGTTTTCAAAAGATCTTTGTAATGCGGTTGGTCTTCCTTTTAAATCGATCATATTATCTTCCTTATGAAAAAAAGTTATTTTATCACTATTAGATCTATTAACAATTGAGGTAAGAAGATTATTTAAATTAATCATAGTAGACGGTTCCTGGGCTTGTGTCTTTGCAAATTGCAGATAATCATTTAACATTTTTTCCATTTCATTAATATCCTTTGACATGCTTTCTGAAATATCTTTTTGTTTAAGCATTGCTAATTGTAGCTTTAATCGAGTAAGGGGTGTTCTTAAGTCATGACTAATTCCCGATAACATTTCTGCTCTTTGATTAAGGTGTCGATTTATTCTTTTAGCCATACGATCAAATTCAAAAGCTGCTTTTCTTATTTCTTGTGAGCCTGATGCTCTAAAATCATTTACATAATCTCCCTTGCCGAATCTCTCTGCAGCCTTTGCAAGTTTAACTAGCGGTTTTGTTTGATTCTTTAAAAATATTAGAGCGACAATTATTAAAACTATAGATGGTAGCGTGGTCCATAACAAAAATAATCTTACAGATGAAGTAGAAACCATATCTCTTGGCACTAAAAATTCTAAAACATCTTTTCCGGATCGTATTTTGATCTCAACTGCATTTTTAAATTTTGAGGTATTAAACCAATAATTATTATTACCAAAAACTGCTTTAAGTTCTCTCCTTAAAGATCTGTCCATTGGACTAAATTTACGCTCTCCACTTTTATTTGGAAAATCTTCTTGGCTAATTCCAATTTCAAAATTAAAATTATTTTTATAACTATCTGTAAAAAAATCTAAATTTTTTTTATCATTTTGATAAACTTCCTCAATAGTTTTTAATTGAGAAACAAGAGATCTGGTGATGTGCTTATTGGCTTTAATCCATACGCTGTCATAAAAAACAATAGTAATAATTATCTGAAGTATTATTGTAGGCGCTGCAACTATAATTAAAGCTCTATAAAAAAGCCTCTTAGGTAAAATATATTTTATAAATTTATTCAATCCAGAGAACATATCCGGAGCCTCTTATTGTTTGTAAATATTTTGGATTTTTTGGATTTATCTCCAATTTTTGTCTTAAACGGGTAATCATTACATCAATTGACCTTTCTTGACTAATACTTGAGATTTTACCTATTTCATCTCTTGAATAGGTTGTTCCAGGATTAGCTAACATTTCTAATAAAACTTTTTTTTCTGAATTATTTATCTTTTTAATTTTATCTTTTAAACTTATAGTCATTTTATTTAGATCAATCTCAGCTGAACCTATTTTGTGTTTAAATTTCAAGTCAATTTTAGTTTTTTTAGTTAGAATATTTTTTATTCTTAATAATAACTCTTTTGGCTCGAAGGGTTTTCCCAAGTAATCGTCTGCTCCAAGCTCTAAACCTTTTATTCTATTTTCAACCTCTCCTTTTGCGGTAAGAAGAATTATAGGAACTTTACTGTTTTTTTTTATTTCTTTAGTAAGTTCATAGCCATTTTGCCCTGGCATCATTACATCTAAAATTATTATATCGAATTTAATAATTTCTAATTTTTCTTTCGCTTGAGAAGCGTTTTCTGCAGTTGATACGATATACCGATTATTGTGCAAATAATCTTTTAAAAGATTACGTATTCTATCATCATCATCTACTACCAATATATGATTTATGTTATTTTCCATCTACAATTCTCTTTAAAACATCCTTAAATTTAATGACTGAGTCTGAACTTGAATTCTTTAAAGCATTAAAAATTCTTTTTTTTTGAGTGTTATAAACTACTTCGAAAAATATTTTACCTTCCTTATCTAAATATAGATTTTTTTTTCTAGTGTCACTATCATCTTGTATTTGCTTTATCATTTTAGCCTTTATAAGATCCCTTAGAACTCTATTCAAACTTTGCTTTGTAACTTTTAATCTAAAAATTAATTCTCCCAAATTAATACCAGGATTGCCCTCTATCAAATTTAAAGCCCTTAAATGAGCTGGTCCAAAATATTTTTTAGATAAAACTTCCTTAGGATCAGAAAAAGTTTCCCTGTAAGCATAATAAAGCAATTGGATAAACTCTTTAATTTGTTCATCTTTTAAATAGAGCAAATCTTTCATAATGGTAAGTTATATTGACTTATTCTATTTATGAATATACTTTTTTATAAATAAAAAATCTATATATTTACAAAAAATGGAAAGCGTACCATACGATAAAAGATCTGGAAAAATTTGGTTCAATGGAAATGCAGTTGATTGGGCTGATGCTAACATTCATATTCTTAATCATGGGTTACATTATGCAAGTTGTGTTTTTGAAGGGGAAAGAGTCTATGATGGCGAAATCTTTAAATTAGAGGAACACACTGAGAGATTATTTTATTCCGCAAAAAGAATGGGCATAAAAGTACCATATACTGAAAGTGAAATTAATGACGCTTGCAAAAGTATAGTAAATATTCAAAAAATTCAAAATGGATATGTAAGACCAATCATTTGGAGAGGCAGTGAAATGATGGCAATATCAGCTCAGAAAAATAAAATACACGTTGCTATAGCAACATGGGAGTGGGGATCATACTTTGATCCGAAATTGAAATTAAATGGGATAAAATTAAATATTTCTAATTGGAGAAGACCTGCTCCAAACACAATACCTTGGGACACTAAAGCGGCCGGACTATATATGATTTGCACATTATCAAAACATGAAGCTGAAGCCCAAGGTTTTACGGACTCCCTTATGTTAGATCATGAGGGAAATATTGCTGAAGCCACGGGAGCAAATATTTTTTTTAAAGATCAATCAGGAGAACTACATACTCCAGTACCTGACTCTTTTTTAGACGGAATCACGAGAAGGGAAGTAATTAAGATAGCAAAATCGAAAGGCGTAAAGGTTGTAGAGAGAAAAATTAAACCAGAGGAAATGAAAAAGTTTGTTGGATGTTTTCTAACTGGGACTGCAGCTGAAGTAACTCCAGTTTCTCAAATTTCTGAATATAAATTTAAAGTTTGTGACTTGATAAAAGAATTGAATGATAGCTATCAAAATATTGTTAGGAAAAAAACTGCTGCTTAATTTTTGTGTGCAATAATAAGTACTGACCAAGCAAACAATCTAAAAAACTTAATCTTGAATAAAAACTGATCTATTTTTGATAATATATTAAAAATTTTTGAATTTTGAGAAGTATATAATGGAAAAAAAATAAGTGTAAGAAATCCGTAATATTTTAAACTAACTTTTTCAAATTTAGATTCTATAAAATTAAAATCATTGAAATTTAGTGGGTGTTCATCTTTAGACCTAGATCCTGGTGTAAAGTAGCGATATAAATTTATAATTGGATTAGTTCCAAGTGGCTCAATAAATAATAGAGAGCCTTTAGGTTTCAAAATTCTTGAAATTTCGTCAATACATTTAGATAATTGTAAATGATGTAAAATTCCTAGACCGTAAACAAGATCAAATTTTTCATTACTAAATTTAGTTTTTTCACAATTATCGACCAGAAGCTCTACTTCTATTTTTGTATTCTTAAATTTGTTCTTAGCCTTTTCTATTGATACATCTGAAATATCTATTCCAGTGATTTTTTTTGGATTATAATTTATTACTTTTTCTATGATTGGCCCTACTCCACATCCATAATCAAGAATCTCAGATCCTTTAACATTTTGATTTAAATGATAAAAAAAATCATTCCATGCATTAGATATAGCTTTATAGAATACATTTTCAAACCTACCCTTTGAACTAGATTGTAATTTATTATGAAATTCTTTTTCCCTAATGTTTTTATCTGATAGCTCCATCTCAATCTTTTTTATCTTCATTTATAGCATGATCTATTCCTTTTCTTAAATAATCATACCCAGTGTATAGAGTTAAAAAAGCAGAAAACCATAGTAGAATAATTCCTACGGTTTGAGCATTATAATCTTGAAAATTAATAATTCTATTTCCACTTTCTCCAGTTAGTAAAATTGCTATTGATACCATTTGTATAAATGTTTTTAGTTTTGATAAACTTGTTACTTCCATTGAAATTTGACCTTTTGCTAGAAATTCTCTTAGTCCAGAAATCAAAATCTCTCTAGTAAGAATAATTATTGCTGCAATAACTTCATAATTTTTTATTGTTCCATTCATCACTAATAGAATTAATGCTGCAGCTACAAGAATTTTATCTGCTATAGGATCCAAAAGTTCACCAAGTTTTGACTCCTCTTTAAATAATCTAGCTAACAATCCATCCAAGTAATCAGTAAAGCTAGCTAGAACAAACAAAAAAAAAGGGATTAAGTCTCCAAAAAAACCTGGAATAAAAAATGTTAAAACAAATATTGGAACAATTATAATTCGGCCAATAGTAAGTATATTAGGTATTTTAAGCTTCATATTTTATTCGTGAAAATAATTATATATTTTATTTGCTATACTGTCCTCTATTCCTTCAATAGATTTAAGATCTTCAAGACTTGCTGATTCAACCGCTCTGGCTGAACCAAAATGATTTAATAGAGCTCTTTTTCTTTGTTTTCCAATTCCTTGAATTTGATCTAGGAGAGATTTACTTAAATTTTTCTTTCTTTTTGCTCTATGAGTGCTTATTGCAAATCTATGCGCCTCATCTCTTAACCGTTGAATAAAAAATA
>MDTD01089139.1_pt1 | contig 11292 bp, 8 predicted proteins | sample 811221 | NCBI WGS metagenome assembly MDTD01 (sample SAMN05326646, study PRJNA326480) | marine metagenome | isolation source: seawater | place: Pacific Ocean: South West | collected 2011
AGATCTTGTTGAAGAAGCTGTTCTAGCAGAATTTGATAGAATAACTGAAAGAGGAGGTGTTCTTGGTGCAATGGAAACAATGTATCAAAGAAGCAAAATACAGGAAGAATCATTGTATTATGAAACCTTGAAACATACAGGTGAGCTCCCAATAATGGGCGTAAATACCTTCTTGTCTTCTAAAGGTTCTCCAACGGTTCTACCTGGTGAAGTTATTCGTGCTACACCAGAAGAAAAGGAGTATCAGATAGAAATGCTGGATCAATTACATCAAACTTATGCTGAAGAATCAAGAAAATTACTTAAAGATTTGCAACAAGCATCGGTTGACAATGCAAATGTGTTTGAGGTACTTATGGAAGCTGCCAAGTATTGTTCGATCGGACAAATTACAGAAGCTTTATTTGATGTTGGTGGACAGTATCGAAGAAATATGTAAATTTAAGGTAAGCAAGACCAAATATAGATTACAGATTGTTGTTGAATTTAAAGACTAGCCTATGTTTTCGAAAAAAATCCTCGTTGTATATCCGGAAGAAAGATCAACTTTTGTTGCCATCTATCATGCTTCCGAAATGTCGTTCTTGAAGAATATCAAACATACTGATGAAGAGTTGGATCAGTTTGAAAATATTATCGATCAATTAGATTTCAGAAGAGAAGAAGTCTTAAGGGTGCTGAAGGAAAATGATATCGACATTAATAAAGTTAATCTTGTAATGTCGCGTTCAGGTTTCATTAAGCCATTAAGTAGTGGAGTTTATGAGATTAATGATGCAATGGTAGCTGACCTTAAGAGTCATATTATGGGTCGCCATCCTATTAATCTTGGTGGTTTGATCTCTCGTCAGATCGCAGACTCAATTGGTGTTAAAGCATTAATGGCTGATCCAATTGTTGTTGATGAATTTGATGAGGTAGCACGATTAAGTGGTCACCCTGAAATGCCTCGTAGATCTCGCTTTCATGCGTTAAGCCATAAGCATTTCGCTAGAAAATATGCAAAATCTGTAAGTAAGAAATATGATGAACTGAACCTTATTGTAGTATATGTTGGGACCAAAGGAATCTCAATTGGAGCTCATAAAAAAGGTAAAGTTGTAGATGTAAATCAATCATTGGATGGTGATGGGCCATTCGGTATTACACGTGCTGGTTCACTTCCTAGTGGGGAATTGATCAGAATGTGTTTCAGTGGAAAGTATACTGAGGATGAAATGAACAATTTGATCACCAGAGAAAGTGGTTATGCAGCTTATCTAAAAACAAGTGATCTTACAGAAATTGATCAACGATTAATGTCAGGTGATGAAGAAGCCATCTTTATTTCTTATGCTTGTTCTTATCAGGTAGCGAAAGAAATTGGTGCAATGTTCACTGTTCTTGAAGGCGATGTTGATGCCGTGATCCTTTCAGGTTATATTTTCAATAGTGAAAGATTCCTCGATAATGTAACGAAGCGAGTTGATAAGTTTGCACCTATTGCACTTTATCCAAGTAAGAATGACTTCGAAGCGATCGCAATGAATGGAATGCGAGTGATGAAGGAGGAGATTCAGGTAAAACAATACGAATAGAAAAATAGAACACAGATAACGCGGATTAAACTGATGCTCGCGGATAAGATCTTCATTAGCCTACTTTGTTGGGTTGGTGAAGATTTTTCTTTTGAATTGAGGTGATTTCCCAAAATTTAATAATAATCCTACTTCATAATCTGTAGCTTTTAGGTAGTTTATTAGTTGAAATTCATGTTCCTCACATAAACCCTCACTTGCTTTGAGTTCAATTATAACCCTATTATCAACTATTATATCTGCATAATACAATCCTACTTTTACTTCATCGTAATAAACATCAATTGGTGCTTGCTTTTGACATTTCAACCCATGTTTTCTTAGTTCTATAAGAAGAGAGTTTTCGTATACTTTCTCTAAAAAACCATAACCAAGTTTGTTATATACCTGATAGATGATTTAAGAATTTTAGCCGTTAACTCTTTATGCTGCATAATTCGTTTTTACATTAATTCCAATAAATGCAAAACGTCAGCTTTTCTGTAATAAAAATCCGTGCAAATCCGTTAAATCTGTGTCATCCGTGTTCTATTAAAGTCGATTTTGGAAGTAATCTAAGGATTCCGGATTGGAAAGTGCGTCTTTGTTTTTAACTTCCTGTCCATGGATGATCTTCTTGACAGCAACTTCCACTTTTTTCCCATTGATCGTATATGGAATGTCGGGAGTTGGTAATATTTGTTCAGGGACATGTCTCGGACTACAATTTGATCTGATCAATGTTTTGATCTTTTTTATAATTTCCTCATCCAGACCTAAACCCTCATTCATTTTAACAAAAAGGATTACTCTTTCATCATCATCAATTGTATGTCCAACTACTACCGAATCTGCTATTTCTTCCATGTTCTCCACAACACGGTAGATCTCAGCCGTTCCAATTCTAACTCCACCAGGGTTTAAAGTTGCATCAGAACGGCCGTGCATTACTACACCACCATGATCTGAAATCAGAACATAATCACCATGATGCCAGATATTAGGATATTCTGCAAAGTATGCATCATGGTATTTTTCTCCATTTTCATCATTCCAGAAGTAGATCGGCATAGAAGGGAATGCTTTCTTGCAAACCAATTCACCTTTATCATTTAGAATGCTGTTTCCTGTTTCATCCCAACAATCCACATCCATTCCCAAACCTTTACATTGGATCTCTCCTCGATAAACCGGTAACATTGGATTGCCAAGAACAAAACATGAGATAATATCTGTTCCTCCAGCAATGGATGATAACTGAATATCAGATTTCCATTCTCTATAAACATATTCAAAGCTCTCATCTGCTAAAGGTGATCCTGTAGATAAAATGGCTTTTAGATTCGGGAAGTCTGAAATATCTTTTGGTACAACCCCCTCACTTTCAAGCATTGCAATGTATTTAGCGCTAGTGCCAAAGATGCTGAAATTCAGCTCATCAGAAAGCTTTAGTAATGCGTCAGGTTCAGGGTAAAATGGATTTCCATCATAACAAACAATTGTTGCTCCAACAGCTAATGAACTTACGAACCAATTCCACATCATCCAACCACAAGTCGTAAAATAGAAGTGTACATCATCTTCTTTAAGATCGCAGTGCAACTTCAACTCTTTCAAATGTTGAATTAATGTTCCTCCGGCAGAATGAACAATACTCTTTGGCAACCCCGTTGTACCCGAAGAGTACATTATATAAAGTGGATGATCAAAAGGAAGTTGTTCGAACGTGAGTTGTTCATCGCTTAAGCCGCATAGTTCTTCAAAGGTGATGGCGTTTTCAAACTGATCAGTTTGTACATTATCTGTATAATTAACCAAAACCACTTTCTCAATGGAAGGTAGTTGGTCCAGAATTCCTTTTAGTTTTTCCTGTGAATCAAAAGATCTGCCTTTAAAATAATAACCATCGGCGGCAAAAATTACTTTTGGTGCTATTTGGGTAAATCTGTCCAGAACGCCTTTGATACCAAAGTCTGGAGAGGATGAACTCCATATTGCACCAATTGAAGATGCAGCTAGCATTGCGATTATAGTTTCAGGCATATTTGGCATAAAGCCGGCAACTCTATCACCTTTTTCTACACCTAAGCTCCTTAATCCTGCTGCTGTTTTTTCTACTTGCTCATACAGTTCTTTATAAGATAATTTTCGCTTTACGATGTTTTCACCTCTGAAAATGATCGCTGTTTTATCATCTTTACGTTTCAATAAATTCTCGGCATAGTTTAGTCGGGAACCTTCAAACCATTTAGCACCAGGCATTTTCTTATAATCATCAACAACAGAGGTATAATCCTGACTGTACTTTATTTTCGAGTAATGATAAAATTCTTCCCAGAAAAGATCAGGAAAGTCAATACTCCATTGATGAAGTGCTGAATAATTAGTAGAAGATAATTGATATTTCGAATGAATCAATTGTAAGAATTCATTCATTTGAGAAGCTTCAGCTTTCTCCTTATTAGGATGCCACAAAATGTGTTCACTCATTTGTGATGATTTAGGTTAGTAAAAGAGTGTTGCTTAGCAACCGATATAGCGAGAGATCACCAATCTTTGGATCTCAGATGTTCCCTCACCAATTTGTAATAGTCTTTGATCACGATAGTGACGTTCTATGTCGTAATCTTTCATTAGACCATAACCTCCATGAATTTGAAGAGCTTCATCTGCGACTTCTCTTGCTATTTCTGAGCAATATAGTTTAGACATTGCTGCCTCTTTAGCGAAGGCTTTGTCATTGTCTTTTAACCAGCATGCTTTGTATAATAGGTTTCTTGCCAATTCAATCTTAGTTGCCATATCAGCAAGTTTAAATGCATTCGCCTGGAACTTTGAGATTGGGCGGCCAAATTGTTTTCTTTCATTGGCATATTTTAAGGCTAATTCAAAAGCACCTTGAGCTAGTCCTAATCCCATGGCCGCAATAGATAATCTGCCATTATCAAGCGTACTTAACATGATATGTGAACCTTCACCTACTTTACCTAGAAGATGAGATTCAGGAACTTTACAGTCATCAAAATATAGCTCTGCAGTATCTGAAGCTCGCCACATCATTTTACCATGCATTTCTTTGGTGGTAAATCCGGGAGTTCCTTTGTCTACCAAGATACATGTGAATTCTTTTCTTCCATTTTCCTCATCACTAACTGCTTGTACGGTTGAACCAATAGAGATCTCAGAAGCTCCATTTGTAATGAAGATTTTTGTTCCATTGATATTCCATTCACCATTTTCAAGAAAAGCTTTAGTTTTTGTGGCTCGGGAATCTGAGCCAGCATCAGGTTCTGTAAGTCCGAATCCCCATAAAGCTTCACCTGTACAAAGTTGTGGTAGGTATTTCATTTTCTGTTCCTCGGTGCCATAGTAATAAATCGGACCTATTCCGAGGGAATTATGTGCAGCTAGAGTTGCAGCTTGAGAGCTATCAATTCGTGCAATTTCCTCTACAGCAATAATATATGAAAGTGTGTCGAGACCTTGTCCACCGTATTGTTCGGGAAGATACATCCCAAACAGGCCAAGCTCGCCCATTTTTTTGGTTAGTTCTATTGAGAATTCCCCTTTCTCATCAAGATCGTGAGCCAGAGGTTTAATTTCTTGTTCAGCAAAATCCCGAACAGCGCCTCTGATCATGAGTTGCTCTTCGCTTAAGTCAAAATTCATATGTATGCGATTTTAATGATTGTAATAAAAGATCTACATCACTAAGTCAACCATAGCTAATCACGACAAAAGCATTTGTCAAAATATCGGAATATGTGATCCTGATAATCGCGCTATGGTATCATCAGGTTATAAGATCGGCCTAAATGGCCTGAAAAATCAATCTAAACGATCTCAAGTAGTGGAGCTCCAGCTTCCACCATATCATCCAGATCAACTAATAATTTTTCTACCGTGCCCTCACGTTTGCTGGTAATATTGTTCTCCATTTTCATGGCGTCGATCACAAGTACAACATCACCTTTTTCTACGGTATCACCTTCTTGAACATTGATCTTGAAGATTCTACCCGGAATAGGTGATAAGATGTGATTTTCACTAGCTGCAACACTGCCATCATCTTCAACAGATTGTTCTCCTTCAAGAAGATCGAGGCGACTCATCACAAACTCGTCATCATTAATAGTGATCTTTGCTGCATCTTCGGCACTACCGATCGCAGCAGTATAAGATTTGTCAAATATTTTTAGATCAATCTCTCCAGAATCAATGAATAGTTTTTCAACTTCATAATTCTGGTTTTCTATTGTAAACAGATAATTATCCTGATTCTGCTTAAGTTCAATTTCATATTCTTGTTCATTGTAATTCAACTTTAAGCTCATATTATTTCTCCAATAACCAATTGCATTCCAGATATCATGCTTCGGAAGAAGGTAAGGTTCTGTTTTAGTAAGTTCCTTATCTAAGCTATATAAAGTATATGCGATCATTGCTTCAGGATAATTTACGGCATCTTTACTATAGCTATTTCTATTTGGTTTTTGTTTTTCTTTCACGGCAGTTGTGGTTTTAACGGTTGTAGTTGCTGCTTCAGCACTTAATTTTTCAATTTCATCATCAAATCTTTTCTTTGCAAGTCCGGATTTATAATCACGATACTGAGTTTCATGCATTGCGAACTCGAATAGCTCCTCATCATCTTCTCCGGTTTCCCATCCATTCTCTTCCATCTCTTTTCGATATTTATCCAGCTCATCCGGATAAGCATCTTGTGGAGTTCCAGTGTAGAACTCTAATCCTTTGGATTTTGCTAATTCAACGATTTCTGGTGCAAGTTCTCCAGGAAGATTTCCGGCTTTACCTAAAATCATATTCCAGGTGTTGTCATCCATCATCGAATAGCGCTCTTCACCTTTTGATAATTGAACAATATTTAGAAGTGCAACATTCTTAACATACTGACTGAATGGAGTTACAAGTGGTGGATAACCAAGTTTTGGCCATACATAAGTAACTTCATCAAATAGTTTGATCAATAACTCATCTTCTGTAAGTTCAGGTTGACCTTCAGCTTTTAATGAGAAGTTAATTCCTTCGTGTACACCTTTAAGATCGGCCATCAAACTTCCCATCATTCCACCTGGAAGTCCGCTACTTACCATTAATGATGATAAGAATTTGTTTCTAGGATTGATGAAGTGCCCTAACCACTCGTCAATAAAGCTTTGAGTAAGTGCACGACATTCCATATAAGCATTCATATTGATCTCCGGAACATCAAATCCTGCATCTTTAAGCATCGCTTGAATGGTGATCACATCCGGGTGAACCATACCCCAGGAAAGAGGTTCCATGGCAACATCAACATAGTCGGCACCGGCTTTTGCAACTTCGATCATTGAAGCAACAGAGAAACCAGGACCAGAGTGTCCATGATACTGAACCGTAGTTTTTGGATGACGGTTTTTGATTTCTTTAACAAGTTTACCTAGAGAATCCGGGCGGCCAATACCAGCCATATCTTTCAGACAGATCTCTTCAGCACCGTATTCGATAAGTTGATCAGCAAGTTTTGTATAATAATCAACTGTATGAATGTTTGAATGAGTAATACAAAGACAAGCCTGAGAGATCATTCCTGCTTTTTTAGCAAATACAATTGAATTTTCAAGATTACGATGATCATTCAATCCGCAGAATGAACGTGATATATCAGTTCCCTGTGCTTTCTTCACTTTAAACATAAGTTCACGTACATCAGCAGGTACCGGGAACATTCGAATTCCGTTCAATGCTCTTTCAAGCATATGCGTTTGGATCCCCGCATCATTGAATGGTTGAGTCCATTCACGAACTGCTGTATTTGGGTTCTCACCATAAAGCAGGTTTACCTGTTCAAAAGCACCACCATTTGTTTCAACGCGGTCGAAACATCCCATATCGACAATCACCGGAGCGACTTTTTTCAATTGATCCACTCGGGGAACATATTTCCCTGAAGATTGCCACATATCGCGGTAAACGAGACTGAATTTGATTCTTCTTTTTTTCATCTGTCTGATCGTATCTAGTTTTCTACCCAGTTGGGTTTACGTTTTTCTAAAAATGAAGCCATTCCTTCCTGACCTTCTTTTGATGCTCTAAGTTCAGCAATCAGTTTTGCCGTATAATCAATAGAGTTTTCAAAATCTAGTTTATTAGAAATGGTATACAATAATTCTTTACAAGCAGCCATTGCATCAGGTCCGCTTGTCATTAAGAATTTGATAGTTAATTTAAGTTGCTCTTCTAGCTCAGTTTCATTGAGGGATTTGTTTGCCAAACCATATTTTTCAGCTTCACCTCCTAAGAAACGACGACCAGTGAGCATAAGATCTCTAGCATTATATTCACCTGTACGTTTAACTACATAAGGTGATATGGTTGCTGGTGCAATTCCAAGTTTAACTTCGGAAAAAGCGAATTTGGTTTCTTCATGACAATAAACGAAGTCGCATGCTGCTAATAGTCCATTTGCACCGCCAATTGCTGCACCGTGTACAACAGCAATTGTTGGTTTTTTACAAGTGTAGATGGCATTGAAACATTTTGCAAGCTTAAGGCTGTCTTCATAATTCTCCTGAAAGCCGAAAGACGCGATGCCTTTCATATAATTCAGATCTGCACCTGCGCAAAATGATTTTCCTTTACCTCTTAAAACAACTACACGAACATCATTTAGGTCAGATACAGATTCGAAGCAATCAATGATCTCGCCGATCATCTCGGCATTCATTGCATTATGCTTCTCCGGACGGTTCATCCAGATAGTCCCGATCTTATTGTCGAGTTCAAATTCTATATGCTGATAGTTCGTCATGAAATAATAAATTACATTCTGAATACTCCGAATTTTGGATCACCAATATGCTTGTTCAATGAAGAAGCAATACCCATTGCCAATACCTGACGCGTATTTACAGGATCGATAATTCCGTCATCCCATAATCTGGCTGTACTGTAGTAAGCTGATCCTTCAAAGTCATATTTCTTAATAATGCTTTCACGTAAAGCTTCGATCTCTTCTTTAGGCATTTCCTTGCCTTTAGCTTTATACTGATCTTGCTTAACAGTGATAAGAACGTTTGCAGCTTGCATTCCGCCCATAACTGAGATCTTTGCATTTGGCCACATGAATAATAAACGTGGAGAATATGCTCTCCCAGCCATACCATAGTTTCCTGCACCAAATGATCCACCAAAGATCACAGTGAATTTAGGAACATTGGCTGTAGCAACTGCATGTACGAGTTTCGCACCATCCTTAGCAATTCCTTTTCTTTCAAAATCTTTACCTACGATAAATCCTGTAATGTTTTGAAGGAAAACCAATGGTATCTTACGAGCTGAACAAAGCTCGATGAAGTGAGCACCTTTAACAGCAGATTCGTTGAATAAAACACCATTATTAGCAATAATACCTACAGGATAACCCATAATTCTTGCGAATCCTGTAATTAATGTCTTACCATATCTTTCTTTGAATTCATGGAATTTACTACCATCAACTATACGCATGATCACCTCTTTAGGATCAACCATTTTACGGAAGTCGATAGGAGCAATACCATATAATTCTTCAGGATCATAAAGTGGTTCCTCGATTGGAGCAAGATCTAAAGCTTGTTTAGCTCTATTATCCAGATTCTCAAAGATATTTCTACATATTTGAATTGCATGAATATCATTTTCAGCATAATGATCTGCCACGCCTGAAACTGCGGTATGAACATCAGCTCCTCCCAATTCCTCAGGAGTAACAACTTCACCTGTTGCAGCCTTTACAAGTGGAGGTCCACCAAGGAAGATCGTTCCTTGATTCTTAACAATGATGGTTTCATCACTCATAGCAGGAACATAAGCACCACCAGCAGTACATGAACCCATTACAATTGCGATTTGTGGGATTCCCATTGATGACATTTGAGCCTGATTGTAGAAAAACCTACCGAAGTGATCTCTGTCAGGGAATACATTTGCTTGTTCAGGTAAGAAAACACCGCCCGAGTCTACCATATAAACACATGGTAAATGATTCTCCATAGCAATTTCCTGAGCACGAAGATGTTTCTTAATGGTTTCTTTTATATAGGTACCGCCTTTAACGGTAGCATCATTGGCAATAATAATAGTTTCTCTACCTTGAATTACACCAATTCCGGTAACGATCCCTGCGGAAGGATGACCATTATCGAAAACATTGTAAGCGGCTAGAGAAGAAAGCTCCAGGAATGGAGTGTTTGGGTCTATCAGTTTGTCGATGCGTTCTCTTGCCAGTAGTTTACCTCTGGATTTGTGTTTATCGATCGCATTTTCCGATCCCCCTTTTGTAACTTGTTTCAGGATTTCTCTGTATTCTGTTAAGATCTTCAGGAAACCCTCTTTGTTCTTTTTAAACTCCTCAGAACTCGGGTCGATTTTAGTTTCTAATTTAAACACGGCTTTCTATTTAGATGAACATTTTTTTGTTTGCATTCCAACAAACTATCAAAATTTTTGTATTTTTACTTTAGTTGTTACTCGATTAACAACTCAGTAGTGCAAGTATAACTAATTTTTGTGAAAATTGAAAATCTAGTTATTGTTAGTTGATTAACAGTCAAATACGTTTTTTGTAGTTTGTGATTATCTCGTTTTTTCGATGGTAAGTTATTCAAAAAATGTGGAAGTAGAATGAAAAACCTAATAAATTAAATCAATTATAAATTACACATTATGAATTATCCTAAAAAAGTAACAATTGGAGATATTACCGTTCGTGATGGCTTTCAACATGAAGAACAATTCATTCCTACCGAAGCCAAACTTTGGGTCTTAGAGCAACTGGTTCTCGCAGGCTTCAAACATTTCGAAGCAACAAACCTTGGAAATCCTAAAGGAATGCCTCAATTCGCCGATGCTGATGACCTTCTAAAGCGTCTCAGAAACAGCAAAAAAGTTAAACATCTTCTTGACGATGTTAGCGTAACTGCAGTAACGATCAGAGAGCGTGCAATCGATCGTGCAATTAAGGCAAAATTGGAAGGCTGGGGCCCGGATCGCATCTTGGTTATGATCTCTACTAGTGAATCTCATCAATTCAAAAACTCAGGCCTGACTATTGAACAGTATTTCAAAATGTGTGAAGAATGGATCCCAAAATGTAAAGACGCAGGGATTAAAGTAAATGGTACTGTAAGTACTATTTGGGGATGCCCGATCGAAGGTCCTACCGATATGAAAACTGCCATCGATTTCACTAAACGCTGGCTAGATATGGGCTGTGATGATGTAGAGCACGCCGATCATGATGGTTCAGCATCACCAGACCGTGTATATAAATACTATTCAATGTTATTAGATGCGATACCACATCCTGAGAAGCATATTGTGCATTTCCATGAAACCAGAGGTTGGGGATTAGCTAATGTTTTAGCATCCCTTCAAGCTGGTATGACAAATTATGAAGCAACTATGGGTGGTCTTGGCGGACAGCCTGCGAACTTCATCAGCGGTGTTCCTGTATCGGGAACAGGAGCTTATTACTATAACGATCCAAACAAGGTTGGACTTGTTACAATGGAAGATATGGTTGTTATGATGGATGAAATGGGAATTGATACACAATTGGATGTAGATAAAGTGCTTGAAATAGGTAGAATGGTGGAACGCATTTGTGGTCGTGAATTACGTTCAGAATCTATAAAGAATGGACGAATCCCTAAAGAATTAACGGGTAGATAATTTTAATTTCTTAAAGTTTTAA
>MDTD01006620.1_pt1 | contig 11291 bp, 7 predicted proteins | sample 811221 | NCBI WGS metagenome assembly MDTD01 (sample SAMN05326646, study PRJNA326480) | marine metagenome | isolation source: seawater | place: Pacific Ocean: South West | collected 2011
AACTTCTACATTCCAGTTTAGTTTTTTACCCAGTTCATATAATTTTTTGATACGGTTATCCTGAACTGTATAGTCCCAATTATAAGTTCCTGTAAGAGGTGTTTCAAATATTTCTACAACGTCTGTCGGTTCTAGGTTTGCAGGGTAATCTCCATCATGTAACGTGATGTCTCGAGGAGTTGTTCCCTTGACTATTTTCATTAAACTAAAATTTCAACAATGCCTGGAGCGGCTTCTGTTTTATTTTCTAATGCTCTGCCAACAATTTGTAGTGGACTTAATTTTGTAGGTGCTACTGCTACCATACCGTGACCTGGAACGTCACTTGCTATTATAACATCACCTTTTTTAACATTTCCAGCAACTTTACATGGCACTCGTCCACGCAATGCTATAGAAACTACATATTCACTTTCTAATTCTGAATTCATTAAGTATGCAGGATTTGTACTTACTACACCTACTACTTTGAAACTACCTGGCTCATTTACTGCTGTGACTTCAGCATTTCCGCCGATTGCTACTACTGTACCAGGCTCGTAGTCTGCGTCTGATTTATAATTTTCTGCCAAGTCAGCATATTGAGCCGCTGTTGCTGTACCATTAAATGTTGTGGCATACATGGCTCCAAATTTTACACTACTTGAACCAACATCAAATGTACCAGTTGGTCCTGTAGCAAGTATATTTCTTACTGTAATATCGCCTGAGAATGTGCCACCTGGGAATGGATTACCTGAAGGGCCTGTTGGTCCTGTGGCTCCTGTGGCTCCTTGATCACCTTTATTACCACCTGGTCCTTGAGCACCTTGCGGTCCTGTTGGACCAGTACCACCTTGTGCACCAGTTTGTCCTTTGTCACCTTGAGCACCTTTGTCTCCTGCAACACCCTGAGCCCCTTGAGCACCTTGAGCCCCTTGGGCACCTTGTGGTCCTTGAGTACCTATTTCACCTTTTTGTCCTTTATCACCCGCTGTACCCTGCGTACCTTGTGTACCTTGTGGGCCAGTATCACCTTGGGCACCTTTTTGGCCTTGAGCACCTTTGTCACCTGCTGGACCTTGAGCACCTGTTTCACCTTTTTGTCCTTGTGGACCTGTACTCATGTTTGCCCATTGATAGTCTGTACCACTCCATTGTAGTACTTCGTTTGCTCCTGCTGTACTTACATTAAGATGAGTATCTACTCTAGCATCTGTGTAATATAAGTTAGAACCTTCTGTTAAATCGCCTGTATCTGAACTTGTTTCATCTAAAAGTTTTCTCCAAGCACCACCATGTGCAAAATAACCTTTACCTGTTCCGTGAACATGTGCAAACATACCGTGGTATGTTGAAGCACTTGGTAAATCGCCTTCTGTACTATATAAGTTTCCAAATAAAACTTTATTACCGCCCATATCAAGATCAGAACCTGTAATATGTGAACGTACTCTTGCATCAGTGTAATATAAATTTGTTCCTTCTGATAAGTCTGTTGTACTTCTTGTTGTTAAAGTAGCGGCCTGTAACTTACCACTTGCATCAAATAGCGATGCTGAACCTGGGCCTGTAATAGAACTATTAAATATTATTCCATTACTAAATGTTTTTACACCTGCAATGGTTTGTGTACCACTAGTTCTTACTACTGTATTGTCTACATTTACTGTGACAGTACCACTTGTTCCGCCACCACTTATACCATCACCAGCGGTAACACCTTCTATGTCACCTGCGTCATTTGTAAAACTAATTACACCTGTTGATGAATTATAACTTAAATCTCCACTAACACTAATTGCCGCTCTGGCTCTGGCATCTGTAAAGTATAAATTACTTGAACCTTCACTGATATTATCTGTGGTTGCCGCATTGATTCTTAAAGTTGCTCTAGCATCTGCTCTAGCATCTGTATAATATAAATTTGTTGAGCCTTCGCTTATTGCATCAGTGTCTGCAGGACCGTTAATTGTTAAAGTACTACCTGTGATTGCAGTACTTATATTTGTTCCACCTGCTATTGTTAATGTATCAGCATTTGTACCTGACGCAAATGATCCAGAATCTGAAGTAAATGTTTTAACTATATTTTGACTGCTACCTAAATCTGTATTAGTAACAGTTATTACGTTTCCTGATTCTGCTAATGAAACTCCTGTACTAGCCAATAATTTTCTAAATTGATGATATGTTGTTGAACCTGATGTTCTTGAACCACCATAAACTGAAATACCACTAGCACCTGTGGATTCTATTGCACCTGATACACCTCTATTTGTTAGAGGATATTCTGTTCCGTTAATAACACCATATATTTCACTATCTCTAGCAAAAATTACACTATCAGGATTATCACCGTCTCCAAATACATTTGTATTTGCTACAGAGTCTGCATTTGCTCCTAAGGCATTGTATGTTGCGTTATTAATATCTTTTAGTAATATGTGATTAACACCAACACCGCCATTTGCTGTTGTTGTTAAAATTGTTTTAGATGATCCACTTCCAAGATCACCAATGCCAAATCCTGAAGTTGCCAATCCGCTGTTGTCTTTGTTAATATCAAAAACTAAACTTCTGCTGGCACTTAATGTTATATTGTTAGATGCATATCTTAGAGCATTGTAACCAGGATTACTGTTACTAAAGTCAAAGAATATATCACCATTTGAATCAAACTTAAGATCGTTTTCTTCTAATACACTTGAACCTACAGTTAATTTACCGCCCGAAGCAATTTCTGGATTGTTACCAGAACCTGTAAATGTTATTTTTTGTGTTACTGATTGCCCTGTGCCTGATGTTCTTAATACAGTATTATCTACTGCTATGTCATCTGCATTTACAGTAATACCACCTGAACCCACAATATTAAATGTTCTATCACTTGCTAAAGTTCCGCCACCTGTTAAACCTGCACCTGCAACAAGATCTCTTGTTAATGGTGCTTTTGTGGCAATTGAATTTGTTAATGTTGTATTAAGTGCGGCATCATTACCTAATGCTGTTGCAATTTCATTTAATGTATCTAGTGTTGCTGGAGCACCACCTTGTAAGTTTGAAATAGCATTTTCAACATAGGCTGTTGTGGCTACTTTTGTACTGTTATCTGCATTTGCCTGTGTACTTGCAGTTGTACTTGCAGTACTTGTTAAATCTACAGTACCTGTAAACGTTTTCGTTCCGCCTATACTTTGATTACCTGTTGTTTTTACAACATTTGTTGCACCTGTTAAACTTCCGGTTATATCAACATCACCGGTTATATTAACATCACCACTCTCTGCTACTTTAAAAATGTAATTGCTTTCTGTTACTGACCCATCTGGATCTGTGTTGTTGAAAATCCTAAATGCTTGTCCTGAATCACCACCATTAGAATCTAAGAAAAAGTCTATACTTTTTACACTACTTAAAACTGTATGATTTGTTTCACTAAATAGAGTTTTAGTAAAATCCAAGAAACTTACTGTTCCGCTACTAGCATGAGTAATTCTATTGCCGCCAGTAATTAAATCTGCACTAAGCACTACATTATTTGCAAACGTTTTTTCACCTGCAATACTTTGATTACCGCTGGTTCTAACCACAGTACTATCTACTGCTAGTGTACCTGTACTAGTAATAGGTCCGCCTGTTAATCCGTCACCACTTGCTACATTAATCAAAGTACCTGGTGCATTACTTGTTACCCATGCAGTTGTGGCAACTTTAGTGCTGTTGTCACTACCTGCTACTGTGGGTGCTGTTAATTCAGTACTAAAATCTGTTGCTTGATCTATTGTACTTGCTAAACTAAATGTACCATTACTGCTGTTGTAATCTATTTGGTTTGCCGTGCCGGCAAACAATGCTCTAACTTCTGTATCAAAATCTGTAACTTGAGTATGCGGTATTGCTATTGCTGTTGTTAATGCTGATGTTAATCTACCTTGCTGATCAACAGTAAATGTAGCAACACCTGTTGCACTTCCGTAACTATTAGGTGTAACTGCTGTATTATCTAAATTAAAAACCAGTGTGTTTGCACTATCATCGTAAACTGCTGTTATGCCTGTACCGCCACTGGCCATTGCGCCGACTCTATCGTCAACTGCTTCTGAAAAATTTGATATCTGTGAACTGGTAATTTCTATTTGGCTTGTAGATGCACTTGCTATTACACCTTTTGCTGTTACTGTTATCACAGGTACATGTGTTACATTACCATATGTTGTTGCAACAACACCACTATCTGCAAAACTTATTTCACCAGTACTGGTATTGTATTGAACTGGTGCGGCATTACTTAGGTGTGCTCTTACTTCTGCGGCACTTGGACCTGTGTATGTTAGTACACCTGTGCCTGAATTATATGCTAAACTTCCGTCTCCACCTGCATCTGTAACACTTAATGAACCGCCAATAACAACATTCGATGTTAATGCAGTTCCGTTCCATGATAATTCAGCACCTGCTGTTCCATGACTGAAAACTAATTTTGCTGTACCGCCTGTGTTATCAGAGTTAATTATAATTTTATCATCTGAAACTTTTAATTCATCTGCTCTTTCGCTGATAGATTGGGCATTGAAAATAATGTTACCCGGTGATCTAAATATACCTTTTTTGTCTGCCATTAATTACTCCGATTAGAACATGCTTTAACATATTTATCAGATTGTGTCTCTTTTTCCTGCGTACAAAAAAAAGCACCTTCCGAAGAAGGTGCTTAATGTTTTTAAGTAAAACTAATACTTACTTGAATGAGACGTTTGAAAGTCCAATTTCACCTAAGTAATCTGCCGCATTACCCAATGAACTTGCTGTGTTAGTAAGTTCTAAGTAACCGTATCTAGTCATAAATGAAACGACTGGTTCAAAACTACTTGGATCCATAACTGGTCCTGTGCTCATTAATGGAATGTAAGGACAGTAGAATGCTGGTGCATCAGTTTCTGATGAGCCTTTGTACCCTACTAGTACTGCTGTTCCATCTGCCGCATAGTTATCAACAAATACTCTTACTGTACCGTTCAATGTACCTACAAACTTACTGTTTGTTGGAGCATCAAAAGGACCTTCTGTTGATCTTACAAATGTTGAAGTTGTTGCAGATTGTAGTATTGTTAAAGCCTGTGGACTTACAACAACATAGTTACCTGCGCCTCTTCTTGTTCTTGCGGCGATCAAGTTAGCAACTCTGTTAATAAGAATTGCCAAGATTGCGTGTCTTTCACCGATATATGTTTGTGTACCAGTGATACCTGAGTTGAAGTCAAGTGTGTCAACTGTTGGAGCAAGTGCTCTCAATTTTGCTAACATTTCTTGGTCAATTTCAACTGCTATTTCTTGTGCTAATGCCTGCATGATTTCTGCTTCGATATCTACACCGTGCATTGCGTTGGCGTCTTGAGCAGATTCAAAAGTCCATCTTGCTGATAGACGTCTTGTTTTTGCTTCGACTGTTTGCTTGAGGATTTGGATAGACATTTTACTACCTGCAGTACCTTCAGCGGCCGCTGTTGCGTCAGGTGACCCTGAATATGCTGTTGCTAATGCAAATGGTGACAATGCTTCTTGTCCTGCTACGACTGAGTCTTTTGACTCTGCGTATCTTACTCTTAATGTGTGGATTTGTCCTACTGGTCCACTCATTGGTTGCACACCAAGTAATTCGTTGGCGATCAAAGAAGGCATAACCCTTCTAATCAATGGTAGCATAACTTTGTTAAGTGATGCAACGTTTCCTGCCATTGTTGACCCTGCTGTCGCGGCTTCTTGCAATTGAGTTTTAGCATTTTCTAAAATAACGTCCATTGTAGACTTTTTAGAACCTTGCAATCCCTCAAGAAGTGCGTCCTTGGTTGCGGACCAATTTGATTCAAATAATGCTTCTGCCATTATAATCTCCTAATTATTTAAGTCCGGCTAGTTTTCTGATTTCGTCTATAGCGACTACATCAACTACTTCGTTGTCTGGGCCGGTTTGTCCGTCCAACGATCTATTACCAGTGTGTTCTGTCTTCACTGATTCATTAATAACATCTTTTTTAGTTCTAACAGTTCCTTCGCCGTCCATAACACTTGGAAGGTACTTGTTGAATGATTCTTCAAGTTTTTCTGTTTTAACTGACTCAAGAAGTTCTGTCATTAGTGCTTTCTTGTCCTTGCTTAAAGGTGCAATTAAGTCACTCATAACATTGTTCCTGTTGTATCTGTCTTCTGCTATTCGCAGTTTAGATTCAACTAATTTCTTTTGTTCGGAACTTTCGTCTGCGTTAGCCTTGGCTTCATCAATCTTAGATTTTAATCCTGTGATTTCTGATTTAAGTTTTCTAACTTCTGTATTCTCATTTAAATACGAAGTAGCATACTCGCCTGCCATCGCTTCAAAAATTCTTCTACCAAATTCATTTTCACGAGCCTTAGTGATATCTTCTTTAAATTGCGATACTTCGCTTTTTAAAGCAGATGAAATAGTTGCTTCAACTTTTTCTGCGGCTCTTCTAATAAACTCTTTTTTAGCATCCGCAAGTTGCTCTCGTCCTTCGCGAACTAACTGAACTTTCTTCTCTGCTAGTTCTCGCTTATCTGAGTGGAACTCACGAATCTCATCAGCCACTGCCTCTAAAACAAAGTCTTCTAGTTTAGCAAAGTTATCACTTTGCGTGTGTCTATCTGCCTTTAGTTCTTTGATTTCACTGGCTAATGTTTCTGAAACGAATTTATTTAAAACATCGGCGTGTTGGCCGATTGCTTTTTTATAATTAACTCTTTCAGCAATAGTTGCCTTCTTATCTTCTGCAAGTTCTTTTAATTCCTCTTCTAAATTTTGAGTAATGAATTTGTCCATTGCTTCAACAATTTGACCTTTGTCATGTTCAAACCTTTGTGCAAATTCTTCTCTTAATTCAGCAGTAATTTCATCTCTTGCTTCAGCAAGGCGTGTTTCCCATGCTTCTTGTATGCTGACTCTTGTCTCTTCAGACAAGTCGCCATTTTCAAGAAGTTCTACGAATTTATCCGCCATGTGCTTTCTCCTATTTGAGTTCCAATTCCCGAATGAAGTTTTCCATCATTCGAGTAAGGTGTTTTTGTGCGTTTCTGTCACTTTTTGTTATTTCACGGGCGGCTTCAAATATTTGAGCACCGCCTCGCATATTAAATAAACTTTCATAAATGGCTTTAGGGTAGGCATCTGGGGCACTTGGTTGTGCTACGATGTCAACAGTTACTATATCAAAATCGCTTACCCTACCGCTCTCATTTACATTACCACTACCTCTACTACTGACACCTAGTTTGGCGCCACCTTTTAGCAATGCTTCGGCAATCTTACCCATTGGAGTATCCAATATTTTAAGTTTTCCAAAGCCATCTGCGCCTTCACATCTCATATCAGTAATCATGTGGCTTACTCTATCTAAATTAATTTGTAATTCTGTTGGGTGATCTAACTCGCCTAGTACAGTTTCTCCTCCACCAATACGTTGACCAATGGACTCAACAGCCTTCTGTATTTCGTCTTTGGGATATACTCTTCCGTTTTGGTTTTTTACTTCGCCCTGAATAAACAGACCACTCATCATCATATTTTTGCCTGATTCATCAGACTCAACAATAATGTTTGCTCTATCTGGACTATAGTATTCAAATAACTGTCTTGACATTATTTCTCCCTAATTACTTGACTTTTCCTGCTATAGGACTCTCTGATTTACCAGCATCTACCTTTGGTGCTGAAACAGATTGTGGATTTTCACCTATGTTATCACTTGATGGATTATCTTTAGGTGCGTCTCCGTGTTTACCTTCTGCTCCGTCTTTTCCAAAAAGTTGACTTTCGTCTGCGCCGAAACTCTCTTTCTTTGGAATACCTTTGCCCATTGGTGAGTCGCTGTTATCTGCACTTGAGTCATTTTTAGCAGATTGTGGTTTGCTGAAGTTTGTTGCTTCTTCTAATTCTTCAGAGTCTGTAACTTCTTCATCAAGATCAATTTCTTCTTCAAATGATTCTGGCATGTCCATTTCGTCTGCTAATTCATCTTCAGCATCGTCTCTTTCTTCGTCATCATCATCTGCCATTAATTTTTCGAATTCTGCTTTTAATTCGTCTAGTTGTGCTTCTAAATCATCAACTCTGTCTTCGACTTCTTCGTCTTCTGACTCATCGTCGCCCATTTCAGGCTCCATTTCGTCTTCTTCTTCGTTGACTCCTGATTCGTCTGCTATAACGTCTGCTTCTACTTCATCGTAGAAGTCTTCGCTTGGTGAACCTGCTACTGTTTCTTCAACAGCATCTTCTTCAGTTTCTACTGACTCGTCCATGTCGTCGTCTTTTTTCTTAGACTTTTTGGATTTCATTTCTTCATCCATTTTATGGTCTTTTTTCTTAGACTTTTTGTCCTTCATTTCTTCGTCAATTTCTTCTGCTTCATCTACAGATTCAGATTCTTCTTCAACAACATCGTTGTCGATTGCTTCTTCTAGAGCATCTTTATCTAAGAGGTCTTCATAGATCTCTCTGGACTTCTCAACCATGAAACTATGTAATAGGTCCTTGGCTTGTGCGTCGTCCTCTGCTAAAAGATGTTCCAGTACTTGTTCTAAAACACTTTTATCTGACATCGTAATTTCTCCTTTAAACTCAGGCTATACCTGATATATCGTAATTGTATTTAATAATAATGTACTGTTTTATGTAAAAAACGGTGTTTTTTTGAGGTATTTTAGTAATAACATGTTATAATAACCTGCTATTTACTGCCTCTATGATGTGATCTGCATACTTTTTATGTGCGTATGGACTATTGTGATTGCTTATTGGGTAATGTGTAGTTTTGTTTCCTTGCTCATCTAAGTGTTCAGGATTAAATTGAGCATAGTATCCTGCTCCATTATCCAACATATATTTATCTGGAACAAAGTTCCAATTAAAACTGCCTATTTGATGATGATCCTCTATCAAACCCGTTTTATCAAATTCACTAAATTCGAAGGTATTTGGGGAGAATAAAAACGGCACATTATGATTTAATATACTAAGTAAACCACTTTGTAACACATAGTAATCATTGTGTGCTTTGATGTTTTCGTCAAATACATAATAAGCATAATCTTTTAATGCATGTAATCTTTCTTCGTCGATGTGATGATAACGTCTTGCTTCTTGTGTTATAATTGTATAAATGCTATCGCTGTAAATTTGCGGATCATATGTTTTACCATAATTGATATGATCCTCATGATCAAAATGATCCCAATCAAAATCGCCAAAGCAAATTTGGTCGTATGCTTTATTGTGATCGTATTTGTTATCTAAGTCTTTGAGTATTTCAAATCTGTTTACACCAGTTGCATTAATGATCATTAAATCTGGCTTTAAGTGTTCTAGTGCATAATCTATCTGTGTACGAATACCAAAATTACTCGTACCACAACGTGCTAAATTTATATATTTGTAGCCAAGATGTTTTGCTACTAAAAATCCGAATTCAAAATTAGGATAAAGTGGATCGCGGCAACTCCAACTGCAACCGCAAACAACAAGGGTTTTCATTAATTATATAATGCCGCCACCGCCGCCTGCATCCGAAGGTTTAGCATACATAAGAGAAGCAAGTTGTTTATGACTTTCTGCTTCTGCTTTTTTAAGTTCTCTTATTTTTCTTAATTTGCCTAACTCTTCTAAACTTAACATCTTTTTTCTGGTGTCAGTTTTATGCCTTTGCTGTACAGTATCTTTTGCTGGCTCGTAGAATTCGTTCAGTTTCATATTATACTCCTAAGTTACCGCCTTCGTCACCAAGTTCACCTAATGCGTCTATGCCTCCACCTGCGTCGGGAGTGTCTGCTGGCCCCATGTCTATTGGTGCAGTAGTTACATCACTGCCTGGTTGCGGTCTTACACCTACTTGACGTAAGTCTGCTGATGTTGTATCGCTCATTGCATCTACATCTACAGCATTTTCTTCTGCCCACAATAACTCGTTTTGTCTTAGTTCGTCTTCAGTTAAACCTAAGTACTTCATCAGTTTGAATTGTGTAGATAGATATGGCATACCTTCTAATGTTCCAAACAATTGAGTTCTTGCTTGATCTAATTCTAGTTCTCTGTAAGAACTGAAGTTTTGTGGTTCTGCAAATGATATATCAAATAAACTGTTGTCTACTTCAACACCACTTGCTTTTAAATAAATTTTAAATTCTTCATTCATGCTTTTAATAATTTGTCTTTGCAGTCTTTCGCAATACTTAGCAAATCTATATTCCTGTATGTATGCAACACCGACTTTACCATCGTTGTAAGGTGCTGAACCATCATCTGGTCCTGTTGGTAAGTAACTGCTAGGTATTCTCAAACCTCTGATCAGTTTATTGTTGAAAAACTTCAAGTCATCAATTTCACCAAGGTTGCTACCGCCCGGTAGTGTGTCAACTTTACTACCTCTACCATCTGCCGTTTGAGCAAAGAAGTAATCTTCTAACATACTCATTGGATTGTAACTGCTGTCTGCAATGTTTTGTCCACCACCTGTTTTGTTTGGAATACGTTTTTGTTGTACTTCATATCTAACACGTTCTAAATATTGTTGTGCTTTGTGTGGCGGCATGTTACCTACATCTATAAAGAACACACGTCTTTCAGGTGCTCTGTGTACTCTGTAAATAATAATTGCATCTTCTAATAATTCTTTTTGTTTGTAAACTTTAAATATTGGATCTAGTATGCTATTACCAAAAGGCCAAGTTGTTTCCATGCCCTCGCTCATGCTGATGTGTAACACATGTTGAGCGTCAATTGGTACTGCATTGTTGCTGTCTGGTCCGTATCCTGAACTACTGCTTTTAAATCCTGCACTTGATTGCGGATTAGTGTAGTCACTCATTATTGCACCAGTACCATATGGTCTATCTTGATTAGCAGACACACTGGTAGCGGCTAAATCTTTCAAATGCAAGTCTAAATTTTTAATAAAGTATTGCTCTATCTTTTTACCATTACTTTCATTCACTAAAACTTTTTCTACTTGATACGGATCTACCCAATACAGTTTTTTAGTTTCTGGGTCTCTTATGAATAGTTGGTCGCCGTATTTTAATGTGCTACGGAAAATTTTAAATATACGTCTTGGTAATTCATTTAACTTGCACCATTTCTGTAAACTTTGCTGAATAACTTTGACTTCTGGATTGCTGGGTGTGTCATTGTACTCGACTTTGAATGGTAAATTAGTGTCTTCTTCTTGTGTACAAAATTCTGCAATGATATCTAAAGCGGCATTTATTTCAAGATCTCTGTCCATAGCATCATACTGATAGTATCG
>MDTD01035255.1_pt1 | contig 11291 bp, 11 predicted proteins | sample 811221 | NCBI WGS metagenome assembly MDTD01 (sample SAMN05326646, study PRJNA326480) | marine metagenome | isolation source: seawater | place: Pacific Ocean: South West | collected 2011
AAAAGATTTTGTGATTGGCAAACCAGCGGATCAGCCAATGGCCACCGCCAGATGGTTGTTCAAAGCCAATGTGTTTTTCATTGTTCTCTTCAAGTGTCTGAACAAGCATATTGCCATAGCGCGACAGACCGCCACTGATCGGACCCCTGGGGTAGAGTTCCATGATCGGACGCGTGAGAATCGGTGACGTGTCCTGTGCATGAAGTTGTGGCAACAGAGAGCAGATAAGCAGACTTGCCAACAGGTATGAGACAGTGTGACGTTTCATGGAAATCCTCAAGTAAGAAATTAATTGTATTGGATATGGTTCACATACAGGTTCAGGGGGCGGGCCAATAGCGCGGGCCACGGAACATGAACTTGGTACTGTTGGGAGACATGGTTCGCAGTGCATCTTCGGGCATGGTGACCACGTGACCGTCAGCAAAGAAGATGTTGGCATTACGGTTGTGTCGCAGGTGAATGCGATTGGCAAAGCCGTCAAGACGCCCATTCTGTGGGTACAACGAGTCGTAGGCACTTTGAATCGAATCACCACCAATCGGGAAATCGCTGGCAGGCTGTGGGACGTCGTAGTAGGTGTTATCTGATTTACTGCTGCTGTATCGGGTACGCACACCAAAGGCCTGCATATCCTGACTGCGATTGGAGTGAATCGGCCAACTGGGACACCGTGTGATGGTGCGGTCTGTGACGTACCCGGCTTTCATGATGAAGTACGTCCAGTACTTGCTCTGATAGTTGTAGCCCGGCAGCCACGTGTCACCGTCCATGTGTTCCATGTTGTATTGCGTGAGCATCATGCACGCCTGACGTTGACGCGTCATGCAACTGGTGGTCTGGGCGGCCTGTCTTGCCTTGGCCAAAGCTAGCAAGAGGATGGCGATCAACAATGCGATAATTGAGATTACGACCAGCAATTCGATGAGGGTGAAGGCTTGGCGTTGACGTCTGTTTGTGGACATGGTTGGCCTCGATTTGAGAGGGAAGCAAAATGGGATTACTTGAAAACAACCGCAGACTGAAACATGAAGTTTTCTGACGTGGGGGTGATTAGGGGGAAGTCTGCAGCAGGCACGGCAGAGACGTGACCATCACCATAAAAAATGTTGGCGCTTCCCAGATGTCGCAGGTGAATGCGACCGATGTTGCCATCAAGCCGTCCGTTCTGGGGATGGCCGGTGTCGTAGTAAGTTTGGTATTCAATGCTATCTCCGCCGACGGCAAAGCTACTGGCGGGAGTCGGCATCTCGAAGGGGGTGTAGGTCGGCACATTCCAATTCAAGCGATCACGCACACCAAACGTCGGCTTGTACTTGCTGCCAGCAGTCTGCTGGTTATCCCAACTCGGACATTGCAGGACATTCATGTTCGGCAGGTAATCGGCTTCAACCACACGACGACCCCAATACTCAACGTTCCCATTGTATTGGTCCGCACCCGTCAGCCAGGTATCACCACGCAGAAAGTCAATGTTGTACTGCATGAGTACCTGGACGGATTGACGTTGACATGACATGCATGAAGCACGTTGGGCCGTCTTGCGCGCTGAACTCAATGCAGGTAACAGAATCGCAATCAGCAAGGAGATGATCGAGATCACGACCAACAGTTCGATCAGCGTGAAGGCTTTGTAGTGGACAGAGAATAAGTGCATAACACAACTCCTTGTGTGTTGGGTCATTTTTGCGTGAAGAAAACTGATGAACTACTCCTGCTCAATGCAGGGCGGGAGCTCGTCGTCAAAGGATACGGACTTGGGTAATTCTTTTTCAAACCACGAGGGCATGCTCTGGAATTCAGGGATACTTTTACCTTGACGCATGTCATCAATCAGGCGACAGGCTTTGATGAGTAACTGTCCGGTATGCACGCCAAACCGATGGATCGGCAGCATGTTCGGACTTTCACATGGCCAGTTGTTCTGGGCAAACACATGCACGTCTTTACCGACTTTCAATTCACAGTCGTTTAAGCCAAGCATGACATGTTCGATGAGGTTGTCATCGAGAATCAAAATGCCGTCAGGTCGTTGATCGGCTGGCAACTCGTAAAGCAGCCAGACGATCCGGCGAATCGTCTCAGGATAATCGCGGCTGACATACTGAATCCACGATTTACGTGTCTGCAATCCGGCAGCGTGAATCATGCCCAGCAACTCCGCTGAAGGATGCTCTGCCATGCTTAACGCGGCGACACGTTGGGCGCCCGTGGCTTTGAGTTTGGGTAGAACACTGTTGGTCAAATGGTTGCTGTGATCCGTCGTCAGTGATGGCAGGCGTTCGGATTCAGTTGAACCGAACAGATGTAACACGGGAATGTCGCTGTGGGCAACGTGTGGGAGCTTCAGGACGTGATCACAAAACGGCATGACGATCAGTCCCGCCAGCGTTTGTTGTTTCACATCATCAAGCAACAGATCCACACCCGGTGTCTGAGCGTTCTTGTGCAAATCGTAGTAAAACTCAAACCGATACCCCGGCGTCTGGGCAGCAAGGCGGGTTGCTTCCTGACACAGCGCAATGTTAAACCGGGACCAGAACGCATCACCGGGATGACCGGGAAACAGGATGCCGTAGCGGAATAGATGGGGCGGATAGTCGGCAACAAACATCCCACGACGCCCGTCTGATCGCACAAAGCCCTGATCACGTAATTGACCGATCGCCATCTGCACGATGGATCGGCTGGTGTCGAACATCGTGACCAGATCATCAAACGTCGGCAACTTTTCCCCGGGTCCGGTTTGCCCATGCAGAATCTGCTGCCGCAGATCGTCAGCAATCTGCTGATATCGGGATTTGGTATGGCTCTCGACTGATTTCATATCATTCAATTCAATGCTCGTTTGATATGAAAGTCAAGTGTTGAAATACAAAAAATATGAAGTCGATTTAAATGTTTGTTAAGTTGATAAATATCAATGCTTAATGGTCGTATTGGGATGGCATGAAAAACGCCGTAACGGCTTGTTTTTGTATTGTTTTCGAACCCTACAAAACGCTTGGGATCACTTAAGACGGCTTTATGATGCTACTGTTATGATCCTCAGAGGCTTGGACACGGGATCGTGACGCCGGTTACTCATGATTCGCTTTGGACGCTTTGGCGGGTTATTGGTTCTTTTCGAGCAGGGGCTTTTCAAGGTGATTGAGTCGTTGGGCGGTGTGTTCGATGAGGTTTTCAAGACTTTCAATGTCACTTGGATCAAGCTTTTGATCGTGAGCTTTGAGAATGTAGAGCTGAATGCTGTTAAGGAAATTGTTGATGATGTCCTGGGCACTGTGCAGGGTTTGGCCGAGTGTCTCAAGGTGCTGTTCGTAAAGTTTGATCTGCTGCTGCTTGAGATTCTTGGCATGAACAATACCCAGCAGAACACCGAGGGCGACGGGACCGCCCATCAGCAGGATTTCATCCAACTCGAAATGATCGAGTTCTTCCAGAAAGATGTGAATGCTTTCGTAGTAATCCCAGTCAAAGACAAATGAGCAGACTAAAAGTACCCCACCGAAAAGAACCGCTCGGAGGGTCCATCGACCCATGGATTGATAGCGTCGTAGCCGATTCATTGTACTGTCAAGTCCTCATGTAAACATTGGGACTTGAATAATGTCGGTTCCATGGGGCGGTGACATTGCTATGAATGTGGACGTGACAAGGTGAATATGCAGCAATTCATCCAAGGCGTCATGTTATTGGGACGCGTTGAATCGTCCTTGGCAGCCAGCATATCGTCCAGTTGTCCGATAAGACAATCGCGGACTTAATCGAGCTTCTTAATATCAAAGCCGCTGACCATCACGTCCACTGAGTCGGCAGTGAACGCTTCAAGTTCCTCGCCCTTGAGTTCGCGTGGCAGGCTACGCTCAATCTCAAAGGCAAAGGATTGACCGGGCTTGAGAATCTTGATGTCATTAAGCCACTTGTTCTCCACGTCAATCAACTCACCTTCACGCTTGTACGTCACATGCAGGTGAATCTGACCAATGGGCTTGTCGGAGTTGTTGATCAACGTGCCAAGGTGACGCTGACGATTACCCCACTGTGAAGGGACCGACTTGAGTCCCTGGATTTGAAGCTTTTCCTGAACCGCCAGAAAAGCAACGTCCTTGTTTTCCTTCTCGCCTGTCGCAGCTTTGAAACCCGCAGAAAAACCCTCACGCATCTGCTTGGCAATCTCCTGGGCGAAGTCTTGAATCGCCTTGGTCTTCCTGGCATCGGATGCGCCATCTTCAGCAATGTGCATCAACTCCTCATACACCCCGCGAAGCTCCCCAGCCAGTCGCGGCTTACGCATCTGCATCACCACGGCTAACAGGACTGCTGCAACAATGACAACGACAATGGGACTGTTCAATGCTTTCCACATCGGTAAAGGCTCCAATCATTTTGTGGGTAAAGATTCAGGCATGATCACACGCAAAGCGTGATCACAAGCGGGGGGGCAAGCAGTCTACCATAACTGCTCCAGCAGCGTGATACTGATTCGTGAACTCAAACATAAGCACGATCGCGATCAAGACGTCGAGCAACTTCGCTGTGATAATGCTGCCCCAATTCATCTGCATGTTCACGCACATAGTCTGTGAGTTTAATTTTGCCTGTGGGTTGCGTGTCCGCATACAGCAACTCATTTCTCAATGCCAGGATTTCATCCCACGTGATCGTGACATCACCAACGATTTTCCCCACGACAGAACCAATCACATGGGCCAATCGCGAAGGCACGCGGATCACCTGGCACTTGATATTTAATTCATCCCGGATCATCTCAACCATCTGCCGATACGTAAACGTCTCAGGCCCGTTGGCATTGACCATGATATTTTCACTGCCTTGCCCCAGCTCCACCGCCAGTCTTGCCAGGTCATCAACATGGATGGGTTGGACGCGATATTGCCCATCACCAAACACGCCGAAGACAGGCAGCTTACGCAGTGTCCATGCAATGTTGTTCACTAGAATATCCTCCCGACCAAAGAGTACAGTCGGTCGGAGAATCGCATGGGATAGACCGGATGCAGCAAGCGCTTTTTCGAGTTTGGCTTTGCCCCGGAAGTATTCCATTTTTGAGTCTTCCGAGGGATTGCTAATGCTCACATACACTACCCGACGGACACCTGCATGCTTTGCAGCCTCGAATAATCGAAGCGTGTTCTGGATAGCTTGAGCATATGTAAATTGACGATGATTAAAGCGCACTCAATAGGTGATATAGAGTACGTCCACGCCATCAAGTTGTTGCGTCAGTCGCTTCGGATCATCAAAACAAAGTGGCATTGCAGTCACTCGATCCCCAAACGGATGAGGACGATCAGGTGATTGGGTCAACGTTACCACGTGATGTCCGTCTTCGAGCAATCGCTTGGCAATGTACTTGCCCGAATACCCAAACGCCCCGGTGATCGCATGCGTTGCAGATGTGGTCATATTGATTCCCCGTTTATATGCAGTACCCAATTGTACACGCACATAAAAAAACCGCTTTGACGGGTTGCCAAAGCGGTTTAAGGAAAGTGATCCCTACGGGATTTGAACCCGTGTTTCCAGGATGAAAACCTGGCGTCCTGGACCAGGCTAGACGAAGGGACCAACTTCAAGTTTTGTTTCACCAACTGCTTTGGGCAGTCAGATCTGGTCAGGACTTGTTAGACGGAACAGTATACAGATATTTTTAGGTGTGGCAAGTTGCTGAACAGGACTTTTCAAAAAACTGTCAGCTTTGTGAGTTGTTGCTTGTGGATGTGGGGTTAAATCCTGCTCAGAAAACAGATTATCGGGCTGTAAGACTGGTGCTTATCACTTGTTGATATTCAATTTGATTAATAGACGGGCGACGTGAAGATTGCGATCGGGATTGGGCATAAGACCGAATTGTTCTGTTTCAATTTTCAGCAAATATTCCGATATGGTCGATTCGTCGGATGCTGCATGAAGCATGCGATAAATCATAGGGATAAAGCTGTCGTATTCATCTCGCCCAGCTACTTCATGGCCTACACCAATCGGATCCCAATGCTCCAATAGAACCTGTTGAATTTGATTCAGGGCTTGGCGGTATTGACTTGATGATCCTGCCACTTTGTTTAGCCCAGGTAACCCGACTGACGCATGGCAACGAGTCTGGGTTGCAGGAATCGGCCGGGGCATTGGGTGGGCTTGAGTTCCTGGTGGGTGTAGACGCGATGCACAGGCACGCGGTATTGGCTCATGATTGAACCGACCATGGATTGGGCGGATGCGAGTTGGATATTGGAGGGGGACTGTTTTTCGAAGTTCCCCAGGAGCATGATGCCGACGTTGTGTTCGTTCTGGTCAGCAACGTGGGCTCCCTGATACTTGAGAGGGCGGGCTTCCCAGACGCGACCTGCACGGTCAATGATGTAGTGGTAGCCGACATCACCCCAGCCGCGTTCTTTCATATGGAAGCGTTGGATGTGCTGAAGGCGTTCCATGGTGGTGTTCATGTCGGTGAAGTTGACGGTATGCCAGCCTTCATGGTGCAGGGTGATGCGATTAATGCCGTTCATGGCATCGACGCGACTGGTGTTGGTCGACATCTTGGCCCAGGATGAACGGGAGATAATGTTGGGGGAGTTGTAGCTTGACGCGTAGCTGCTTGAGGGCTTGGGAGTCGTGAAAGTCGGCGCGGGTTGTGGCGTCGGTGGGTAAGTCGGCGTTGCAGGTTGCGTCGGCTGAGGCAGGGGTTTGTAAGACTGATAGCTGGTGGTGTAATCGTGGCGCGGTTGGGGCATCTGTGTCGGCCAACTGGGGCGCGGGCGCTGTTGGACGATAAGCGGCGCTTCGCTGCATCCAGCGGCGAGGGCGCCCAATGATGCCAGCAACATCTGGCGTCGGGTTAACTTCCTTGAAGATGACTCCACGTTCAGCTCCCTACTGATCTTGGCGTCTGCGGCGGTAAATACGGTTGGAACCTGCAGGAAAAGGATGACTTCACGGTTCAAGTCAGGCGTCCAATAACAAGCTTGCCGGACAGTGTATCACGGCTAGCAAAGAAATCATCGGATAATTCGGTTTGTGGTGTGCAATTTTGACGCACAATGCGCAAAAATTGCTGAATCATGGTAAATGTCATCGGAATCGTCGTCGTTGAGGCGTTCAGAATTGGGAATGGGTAGGAACGTGATTTGGCCAGTTCGCTAGGTGATTAGCGTGATAGGTCAATGGTTTTCTGGCCAGGGAGCTTCGCCCCCCGGACCCCCTGTCTAGTTTGGTTTGTTCAGGCAAGTTATGTTGCTCTGTTGCATTTAAATGAATTGAAGACGAACATAAGATGGGGCTCTGCCCCAAACCCCGCCAGCGTTCCGTCGCTGGATCACGTCCCCCAGGAAGGGCTTTGGCCTTCGTCGTTTGGTTACCATGGGTGAAACGGTTTTTCGGACACCTGTTTGAACACCAACACGCTTGGCATGTACATCGTCCGATTAACATGTTGTGAGATGATGTTCTGAATCACTTGATTAACCCCACTTCCGGGGGCAGCGATCCAACGGCTGCCCGTTGGCGGGGTTTGGGGCAGAGCCCCATCGCAAGTTTGGTCCTCCATCAATTGAATGCAAGCAGGCAATCCACTTGCCATGACAGTCCAACTTCGACAGGGGGTCCGGGGGGCGAAGCTCCCTGGCAAGAAAACACAATCGCATCAGCGCGTAAAATGCGATCACCAACCGATTGGCGCGTTGCCATCCATTATGATTCACAAATAAAACGTAGGATGTATCAGCGGAGTTATTTCTCGCCGGTGACCAGCTTGTACTTGCGTTTGATCAGGTCTGCCAGGTGACCGATCTCGGCGTTGGTGGTGGGTGTCCAGGTGCACCAGTGCAGTTGCACCGCAGACTTGGCACTCTTGAGCGCTTCACGGATCATGCGATTCAGACGACGCATCGGCATGGCTTCCATCTGTCCGTCATCCATGGTCACACAGACCACCGGGCCGTTAACATTGGGGACAAGATAACAAAGCGTCGAACCTTTTTTGTCCTTGGCCTTGGGATTGATGAAGTAGTATTCGAGCGTCCAGTTCCAACTCGGGCCGTACCAGTGGAATTCGTAGGTGACGTCTTCGTACTGTTCCAGATCCTTCATCAAATCGGTGAACACCGCGCTGTGCTGAGGGTTCAGTGGCGAAAGCAGGCTTTCGAGGGTCGGTGTTGTCCAGCGATTTTGCCAGGGCAGGGCGGGTGTGAGGTTCTGTGTCATCGTGTCAATCAGTCCCTAGTATCCAAAACCAAGCAGCGATCAGATCATCAGACCTGCTGCTCTGGTAGTATTTACGCGTATCGATCATCCCAGGTTGCATTCACAGTTGCATAAAAGCACACTGGTGCCTGAAAAATGTAGAGGATCATTGTAAGCTAGGATTTTGATCTGACAAGTCGCACCGTGATGTCTTGATCGTTGTTCATGCTCAGGATCACGGCCTATAACGATTGATCGGGATGCCACATCTCACCCACCAATCATGCAGAACTTGGGCGCGTTTGGTCGATAGGCGTGTTGACAGTACGGTAATCGACCAGTCGGCCAACGGGCAATTTGGACGCTAAGATGGGTGAAAAAAAGATTTTATGGATTGTTGTCATGACCCGGCCTCCCATTGCCGGCAAGGTCAAGACGCGCCTCATCGGGGATATGACCGACCAGCAGGCGGCCAAGATCCATCAAGCTCTCATGTCCTGTGTCATGACGCGGTTGGTGAAAATTTTCAGCCCCATTCAGGATTATCCCGTCCGTTTCGGCTTGGCAGTCGATGGCGGTCCTGCTGCATGGCCCAGTGCGTTACCCCATGAGCCCTGGGAATTGCTCGATCAGGGGGATGGCGACCTCGGCCAACGACTTGAAACCGTCTGGGGACGCATCGGCAAAGGGCCGGTGATGTTCTTTGGCGTGGATAGCCCTGATGTGCCGCGTGTGGACCTGGAAAATATGATCCAGATTCTCACCCGTGCCGACGCCGTGGTGGGCCCTGTTGCCGACGGTGGTTATTGGACGCTGGCCGCCAGCCAATTCTTCCCACAATTGCTAATGGGGATCGACTGGGGCAGCGCAAACGTGTACCATCAGACGATTCAGGCAGCACGTGACGCCCGAATCGATCTGGCCAGTGGGGCACATTGGTACGATGTCGACACCCCAGAAGACCTTGCCTCACTGCGACACCGCCTGACGGAGACGCATGATGCAGACTTGATCGCGTTGCGGGAACAACTTGACGCGATCTGTGAGGATCAACTAGATATGAATACAACATCACAATCACCAGCCCAGGAAAACGCTTCGGATCAGATGGACCTTTCCACTTCCACCATTCTCATTGTCGATGACAATGCTCAGAACGTGGAACTGATGCAGGCTTATCTCGAAGAACTCGGCTGCAAAACGTTCGTGGCCTACGATGGTTTGGAAGCCATGCAGTGGATCGAGAACAACGACGAACCCATGCCCGACCTGATTCTCTTGGACGTGATGATGCCACGCATGAGTGGTTTTGAAGTCTGCACCAAACTCAAGGAAGACCCCAACACCCGCGCGATTCCGATCATGATGGTCACCGCACTCAACGAACTGGGCGACATCGAACGCGGCGTCGAGTCCGGCACCGATGACTTTGTCACCAAGCCCGTCAACAAACTCGAACTGCTCACCCGTGTGAAGTCACTGCTGCGTGTCCGTCACCTCAAGCGTGAACTTGACCGCACCATGGCCTACATCCAGGACATCGAAAAACGCGAACAGTCCGACGAGTAGTCTTCAACGACAAACAATTCAAACTAAAAAAACACCGCATCCATCGACGCTGTGTTTTTTGTTAGTCATTTTTTTCGCTAGATGATTCATAGCTGCAACACTGCGTGTTGCTGAAACTGTGAAGCAGTTTGTCGTTTCACTTATTCACCACTTCATCACCGTCTTGATCTCACCGGTGAGTTGATCCGCCATTTTCACCATCTTGATGTTGGACGGGTGCCAGTGTCCGCCGATGTCTTCCTGGACTCCGTTGTAGCCGGGGAAGATGACGGTGTGGACAGCATCGTCTTCGCTTTGATACGCGGTTAACCAGTCACTGATCGGCTGTTGTGCCATGGGGCCGATGCAGGCAAAGATTTGCACGCCTGGATAGTTTGCTTTGAGTTTGGCAACCATCTGCCGATACGCACCGAGATAGTGATCCATGGTCAATGCCGGCTTTTGATCCTTCCCGCGAAACAGGTCATTGGTGCCCAGGTTAATGATGACCACATCGGGCTTGTAGCTGTCGCGTTTCCACGTGGAGTTTTTGTCCTGCGGGATGATGCGATCAAACAGCACAGGCATGGTTTCATAACCGGGCTTGTCATTGATCCCACGATTGCGATACATCCCACGGCCCGACCAGCAGACCATCATGATGTCCGCCTCGACATGGCGTGCGGTGATGGCTGCGTAGGACATGTAGCCGTTTTCGTTCTCCGCGGTGTTGCCCTGCGCTTTGTCGGTGGCTTCACTGCCATAGGCACAAGTGATCGAATCACCGATGACCATCAGCTTGCGCTTGGCAACGGTCACCGGCAGCAGCTTGGCTGTCTTGTCGACTTCAAAACCCTCAAAACGGACGGTACCGAAATATGCTTCGCAACGGCGGAACAGTTCAACGGTGTGTTCGCCTGCAGCCAGATTCTCCGCCAGCACATAATACGAGGACTCGGGGGTGACCATGATCGTCTTGGTGGGTTTGCCATCAACGATGACAGCATAGGAAATCTTTTTGCTTGACGTGATGAGCTTGGCAGCGATGTACGTGCCTTCAAAGTGACAACGCACCGTGCTGCCGGTCCATGATGATGTGAAGTCGCTGGTAAATCGCCCGACGTATTGCAGCTTCGGATCATTGGGGCCAACCGCTTTGGTCTCAACCGCCTGGACCATGGTTGCCAAACTGGTCAGCAGCGTGACAAACAAAATCGATAGACCTGTGTTACGTTTGATCAACATTTCAAATCTCTTTCGGAAAGTGTGCGAGTGAAGGCGGGAGTCGTTTAACGGCAAGTCCACTATGGAGCTTGGGCCTATGAGTATAGGTTTAAAGGAGTTGGGAGTTCAATTCCCACGTCCGGCATTCTTTGTGATCAAGGCTTGATTGGAACTCAGCAGACTTGTTTGAAAAAATGTCAAAAAACTGTTGACTGTTTATATCTGTGCTGATTAATTTCCTCCCAACACAGTGTCGGTTGCGTCATTCTGACGAAATCCAGTGGCATGTATTCGATCTCGCACGGTCGATGGATGGA
>MDTD01067924.1_pt1 | contig 11291 bp, 12 predicted proteins | sample 811221 | NCBI WGS metagenome assembly MDTD01 (sample SAMN05326646, study PRJNA326480) | marine metagenome | isolation source: seawater | place: Pacific Ocean: South West | collected 2011
ACCTTATGGGCCATAAAATTGAAAGTAAAACAGAAAATGAAGCGATATAGATTGTTAAAACAATTTTTTCATTAGATTTTAAATTCTCAAAATTTAATCTAATTATATTTCTAAAATTTCTAAATATTATTAATATAAAAAAAATAATTAATGAAATAAATCCTAATACTCCAGTTTCTGACAATATTTCTAAATAAATATTATGTGGGTGGGAAGAGCATCTTTTAAACGAAGATAATGATTTAATATTTTCATACTTTTTTTTGCTACAATCATTTCTAAAACCTTTTATTCCTGATCCTATTACTGGTTTATCCTTAAAAATTTCTATTGATGTAATAAAATGTGCTCCCCATTGAGTATTTAAAAAATTAATTGAATTTTTGTTATTTAAATTATTTTTTGAGTTTTCTAAAGTATTGGCAGAGAGATAATTTTTCGAAAATAAAAATTTAGCGAGTATCTCATATCTTTGTTGTACATATGGATTTTTTAAATTTAAAAAAATAGTTATCAAAATTGTAAATATAATCAAAATAAAAGGTATTGATTTAAATTTAAAAAGTAAAACTAAAAATATAAATGCAACTAATGATGCTAATAAAAAGGACATTCTTTCACCAGTAATTAAAATTGAAGTTATATACAAAATAAACAAAGTTAAAAAAATTATATAAAACAAATATTTTCTTGCTGTTAAAAAATTTTGTGACAGATAAAATATTAAAAAAACTAAAACTACAAAACAGACCTTAAGCAAAAAAGATCCTGGAATTCCCTCATTATTTCCAAATGGACCTGTTAATCTATTTATATTATCTAAAGTAGAGTGATATCCTAATAAATCAATTTTATTTGGATCATTATATTGAAATAAAATATCAACTATCACAAAAATCAAAGCAAATGAAGATAATATTAAGATTTTTTTAAATGTAATAAAAAAATTTTCATTTATTGGAACAGACCTAATTAAAAAATATGGAAAGAGAAACTTTAAAAATAATATAGAAGAAATTATATTTTTAATATTTTTATGTTCGTTATAATAGTTCCAAACAGAGCTTAAAATAATTATTAAAAAAAAAACAATTAAAAAAAAGTCTTGTTTTTCGGAAAAAAAAGTAATTTTTTTAAATCTTGCTATAAATACAAAAGTAAATAAAAAAAACACAAGAGATATTGCAGCTTGACCTACTATAAAAGCAAATATTAATAACGGGAAGAAATAAAAAAAAATATCAAAATTATTTTTTTTTAGCATAAAAGTTTTCTACAATCTCACAAACAGTTTGCCAAAAAATTATGTGAATTTCTTGTATCCTTGACGCATTATCTGAACTAACTATAAAATAATCGTGGCAGTTTTTTTTAACATTTCCACCTTTATTTCCTAATATTCCAAAAGTTTTAATTTGATTTTTTTTTGAATACTTAGTGGCTTCAATTATATTGGGACTTTTTCCACTTGTAGAAATGGCTATTATTAGATCATTTTTATTTGCAAGTGCCTCTAATTGCCTTTTAAACAAGAATTTAAAACCGATATCATTACCAATTGCTGTAATTGCACTTGTATCTGTTGCGAGAGATAAGGCAGGTAAAGCAATTCTGTTTTTTTTTAATCTAACTGTAAGCTCCGTTGCAAAATGTTGAGCATCAGCTGCGCTGCCACCATTACCAAAAATTAGTAGCTTTCCCTTTTTTTCTATACAAGAAATAATCTGCTTTGATAAATTGCTTACTTCTTTTTCAATGTGACCTATATCTTTATTTAATAATTCGATATGATTTAGAATATTTTTTTTTGTAATATTTTTAATTTTCATACTTTTTTTTAAAAGAAAAATATATGGTCATATAATAAAGTACAATTAAAATTAAAAAAAATATCATATTAATATTACTTAAAATATAAATTGAGTACAAAACAACCTTAAAACCTACAGTTAAAAATAAAGTTTGAAATAAACCAAATTTTTTTAATAATATATGATGAATATGATTTTTATCGCCCTCAAATGGATTACGACCATTATAAATTCTTTCAATAAAAAGTCTTAACATGTCAATACCTGGAAAAAATAAAATAAAAATTACTTCATCTGCTAAAAATATTTGATTATTGTAAGAAATAATCAATAAATAAGAGATTAAAAGTGGTACCATATAACTCCCTGAATTTCCTAAAAAAGTTTTGCCAGTAAAGTTAAATATAATAAAAAACAATAATGGAACAATAAAACTTGATACCAAAAATTTATCCATCCCATTAATTAATAATATTATAAAAATAAAAACAGAGTAACAGCCTGTTTGACAATTAATTCCATCAAACATATTAAATGCATTTATAAAAAGTAGAATACAAAGAACCGTAAAAAAAATTGAAAAATTTTCCAAAAAAAACTCTTTATCTAAAAAAGAAAACTTTACACTATCAATAACTAAATTTTTATCTAACAATATTGATATATATATCGCTAAAGTAAATAAAACTAATTTACTGTTTGCTTTAATTTTATATTTATCATCAAATATACCGATTAAAAAAAAAATTGTTCCAAAAAAGAAAAAGTTAAAAAAAGTTTTATTTGATGTGAAAATATTTTTGCCCTCTTCATATTGGAATAAAATAAATAAAGTAAGATAGATTAAAATATTTATATAAATAAAAACTCCACCTAATACTGGTGTTTTTATTTTATGAATTTTTAAGAGTTTGTCTGGGTTGTCAAAAATATTTAGTTTAAAGGAAATAGTTTTAATGTTTATGAAAAGAAATATATTTAAAATTATAAGTAAAATTATATAAGTATAAAAAAACATCAATTTGATTAATAAATATGATTAATACAATAAAATAAATAATTAACAATGTTTATAGTAGTTTTATCAATTATAAATATACTAAATTATTCATTTTAAATAGTTTATGAAAAAAATATTAATTTTAGGATCAACTGGGTTCATAGGAAGAAATTTATCTGAATATTTCTCAAAAAAAAATAATTATAAAGTTTACGGAACTTATTTTAAATCAAAAAAATTTAAAAACAAAAATATTATTTTTAAAAAATGTAATTTATTAAATAAAAAAGAAGTGTCCAAATTATTTAAAGGTAAGGATATAATCATAATGGCAGCAGCAACTACTTCTGGAGCTAAAGATATAATTGAAAGACCATATATACATGTTACTGATAATGCCATAATGAATTCGATAATTACACGAGCTGCTTTTGATTCATCAACCCCACATGTAATTTTTTTAAGTTGTACAGTGATGTATCAGTCAAAAAAAATTAATATTAAAGAAACTGATTTAAATCTTAATAAACCTTTATATCCAAATTATTTTGGTGGCGGATGGATGAAAGTATTTTCTGAAAAAATGTGTGAATTTTATTCTAGGTTAAATAAAAATAAATATACAGTTATAAGACATTCAAATATTTATGGACCTCATGATAAATACGATCTTAAAAAATCACACGTTTGTGGAGCAACCATCACTAAAGTTTTAAATTCAAATAATGGAAACATTAACATCTGGGGTGACGGTAAAGAGAAGAGGGATTTGTTATATATAAATGATTTAATAAGTTTTATTGAATTAGCTTTAAAAAAACAAAAAGATAAATTTCAAATATTTAATGTTGGATATGGTAAGGGAATATCAATAAATGATTTAACTAAAAAAATTGCCAAATTAGCTAGAAAAAAAATTATTCTAAAACATGATTTGACAAAAAAGGGACTTAAAACTAATGTAATTTTAAACTGTAACAAATCAAAAAAAATATTGGGTTGGAAAATTAAATTTCCTTTAGAAAAGGGTTTATTAAATACAATACAATGGTACAAAAAAAACTTTAAAGTAATAAATTGAAAAAACAAGCTATAATAGTATCTGGAAATCTAGCACAAGATCATGAATTTATTTATCCTTACTATAGACTTCTAGAGGAAGACTTCAGTATTGATGTATGTATGAATGAAGGAAAACCAGTTAAAGGTATATTGGGTACAGATTTACCGCCCAACAAAAATCAATCAATAAAAAAAATAGAAGATGTTAATTCTTTAGATTATAATTTATTGATTATTCCTGGTGGGGTAAAGGCCATGGAAAAAGTAAGACAGAATTTAAAAATAATTGACTTTATAAATAAATTCCATGGAGAGGATAAAGTAATTGGGTGTATTTGTAGCGGTACACAATTACTTATTTCAGCTAAAATTGTTAAAGGTAAAAATATTTCGGGTTACTACAGCATGAAAGATGACATCATAAATGCAGGAGCAAATTATGTAGATCAACCAGCTGTCGTAGATAGCAAAATTGTTACTACAGCACATTATAAAGATATGGGTTACTGGATGAAGGCTGTATTAAACGAATTCTATAAAAAGTAAGCTATTCTTTAAAATATGTCTAAAAAAATAGATAATTTTGTTGTTAAAAAACCATGGGGTAGTGAATATATAATTTGCAAAAACTCAAAAACTGCTACCTGGTTATTAAATATTAATTATAAAAAAAAAACTTCTCTCCACTGCCATCCTAAAAAAAAAACTGGATTTATATTACTGTCAGGCTCTGTAGAAGTTATGCTAGGATTTTATGATAAACGAATAGTTAGAGCTCCTTCAAAATTGATGATTAGACCGGGACTATTTCACTCAACAAAGGCTATATCAAAGAGAGGTGCTGTTGTTCTTGAAATTGAAACACCTATAAACAAAGATGATCTTGTGAGATATAAAGATAGCTACGGAAGAGAAAACAAACCCTATGAAGGGAAAAATAAAATGAGAAAAAAAGATAGTAAAACTTTAGAATTTAAAATACCAAAAATTAATTCAACAAATGTTTATAAATTTAAAAATTTAGAAATAACTACAGAAAAACACTCAACTAAAAAAAATTTGATAAATAGACATAAAAATACGATTTTTGCTGTGCTAGATGGGGGGTTGGTGGATACAAAAAAACAATATGTTCTATCTCCAGGAGATATTGTTAGAACTGATACAATAAAAAAACTTAGTAAAGTTTTTAAAATTAATAAAAAATTATCTATCTTAACCTGCAGAAAAGTAAAATGAATAAATTAAAAAAATTGCAAATATTCAAAATTGCATCAGAATGTAGAAATTTTGAAGTAAATGCATTCAATGCAATAAAACAAAAAAAAATTAAAATACCAGTATATCTTTCTGCTGGTCAAGAATATATACCATCAACTCTTGCGTATACTATTCTTTATGATTTAAAAGTAAAACCATTCATATTTCCTCAACATAGATGCCACTCAATTTATTTATCCTTTGGCGGTCATAAAGAAAAACTAATAAAGGAATTATTAGGAATGAAAGGTGGTTGTAGCTTTACAAAAGGTGGTTCTGCCTCAATTCATTCAGAAAAAATAAAGATGTTTGGACATGATGGACATATGGGAACTCAAGTACCTATTGGTGTTGGGGCATGCTTCACTTCAAAAAAACCAACTATAATTTTTATGGGTGATGCTGCGGCTGAGGAAGATTATGTGCTCGGTGCATTAGGATGGGCATCAACAAAAAATTTACCAATTCTGTTTGTTGTTGAAGATAATAATTTATCAATATTAACCGAGAAAAAAATTAGAAGAAACTGGCATATGCATGATGTAGCAAAATCCTTTAAAATGAAAGGTTTTGAAATAAATGATGATCCTGAGCTTATCATGAAATATAAAAAATTTTTTTTTAAAGAACCTTTATTATTAAATATTAAAACAAATAGACTTTTTTGGCACTCAGGGGCTGGACAAGATAATTATAACACTAAAGATAGATATGAAATTGAAAAAAAGAAACTAGGTTTAGAGGCAATTGAAATATCAAAAAAATCTAAAAGAAAAATAGACAATTTATGGCAGAAACAGTTAGACAAACTATAAAAAATATTATCAGAAAACATCTCAAATCAAAAAAAGGAAGGGTTTTTGGTCAATGCTTAACTGCTGTTGGATGGGTAGGAGGAACGCTTCCGGAGTTATATGAAAAGGATGGTATGGTAGAATTATCAATGGCAGACGTTGCTGGTGGAGGGATAGTAACTGGATCAGCTTTAATGAAAGAGCGGCCAATTTATGTAATTAGATATCAGGGTTTTAATTGGTATAACTGTCCAATGTTAGTCAATTATGCAGCTAAAAGTAAAGAATTATGGAAAATCCCTTGTCCAGTTTTTGTAAGAGGCATTGGAATGGAAGGTGGTATTGGTCCAGTAGCGGGTTCTTCTCATCATTCATTATATTTTAGAATGCCAGGTTTAAAAATATGCTCACCTATGACACCAAAAGAGTATAAAAATATATATCAACAATTTTTAAAAGATGATGACGTTTACTACGTTTCCGAACATAGAGGAAGTTTCAACAATGAAAAAGAGTTAAAAAATGATATTAAAGGAAATAAAGACATAATTATTTTAGCTATCTCAATAACAAGGTTTGAGGCAATTAAAGCAAAGAAAATTTTAGAAAAAATGGGATATAAAATTGGCTTAGTTCATGTTTTGTGGATTAAGCCATTTAAAGTTCCAAAAAATACTTTTGAAGCAATAAAAAAATCAAAAAAAGGTGCGATACTTCTCGATGATGATTACGTGGATGGGATCTCGAATAGCCTTGCTAATAGAATTAATCTTAAAACTGGCAAAAAAATCCACACTATGGGCCTTAAAGATAAGACAGCTGGAGCGCATGCTAAGGTAGATAATTTGCCACCTAGCTCAAAAGAAATAGTTAAAAAAGTTACTAGAATTTTAAATGAAAAAAAATAATTTTTTTCTAAATAAAAGAATATTAGTTGCTGGAGGAACAGGATTAGTTGGACAGCCACTAGTTAAAAAATTATTAAAATTAAAATCAAAAGTATATATTGCGTCAAAAGACAATAAAAAATTATCTCCCAAAGGTATTAAAAAATTTTTTCAAACTGATTTAACCAAATTAAATAACTGTATTAAAGTAACAAAAAATATTGATATAGTCTTTAATCTACTAGGAATTACTGGATCACCATTAATTAACAATTTATACCCGGCAAGATTCATGATGAGTAATTTAAATCTTGCTTTAAATCTTTTAGAGGCATCTCGAATAAACAAAGTTAAGAATTATTTATTTACAAGTACATATGGAGTTTATGGACCTAATAAACCTATGAAAGAAGAAAATGTTTGGAAAACCTTTCCTTCTGAGCATGATAAATATGCAGGATGGGCAAAAAGAATTGCTGAATTACAAGTTGAGGCTTATAGAAAAGAGTTCAAATTTAATGGACTTCATATAGTGAGACCTGGAAATATATTTGGTCCGTATTCAAATTTTAACCCAAAAAACTCAATGGTTGTATCTTCTTTGATTAAAAGGGTAACAGACGGAGAGTCTCCCTTAAAAGTATGGGGAGACGGTACAGCTGTAAGAGACTTCATTTTTTCTGAAGACGTAGCTGATGGGATGTTAAATATTGTTAAAAAAAATATACAAGTTCCAATCAACTTAGGAAGTGGAAAAGGTTACAGCATTAAAAAATTATTAAGTACCATCTGTAAATCTAAATATGTATCATCTAAACCAAAAGTGATATTTGACAGATCAAAACCGACTGGAGATAAAAAAAGAGTTTTAGATATTAAAAAAGCAAAAAAATTTAAACTTTATAAAATCTCTAATTTTCAGAACTCCATAGATAAAACAATACTTTGGTATAAAAATAATTCAAATAAAACAAAATTAAGGTACAATTTTTTCAAGTGAAATATAATTACAGAGTAAGAAAAATTAGTGATTTAAGTAAAGGTAACTATATTATTTCACTCGACAAAGGAAATTTAAAATTTAAAGCTGGGCAATTTTTTAGTTTAGGAATTTCACAAACATTTATAAATAGAGAATATTCCGTTTGTTCTGGTGAAAATGACAAAACACTAGATTTTTTAATACGCGAAGTAGAAGGCGGAATATTAAGTAAAAAGTTAAGAGAATTAAAAATAGATGATGAAGTAAAAGTTTTAGGACCATATGGGAGTTTTTATTTAGATCAATTTGATTTGAAAAGGAAATATATTTTTATAGCTACAGGAACAGGGATATCTCCCTTTATGTCATTATTAAAAACTTATCCAGAAATTAATTATCAATTATTTCATGGGATACGATTTGAAGAGGATATTATAAGTGATTTATCAGAAAAAAATTATTTTAAATTCATTTCTAAAGAAAAAATCAATAAACAGAATTATTTTTATGGGAGAATTACAAAAAATTTTGATATTATTAAAGATCAAGATAAAAATAGTTTTGTTTTTTTGTGTGGAAATAGTTTAATGGTTACTGAAATTTATGATAAATTGATTAACAATAATTTTAAATCAGAAAATATATTTACAGAGATTTTTTTTTAATGAAAGTTGCAATAAGTTATCCACCAATTGAAAATAGTTTGGGCCAAAAAGCAATGGTTTCACAGAATAGAAATGTACAATATTTTTCAGTTCCAACATATTTACTTCCAGTAATTCACGCTCAAGCTGCTACTGCTTTAAAAAAAAAGGTCAATGTTTTGTGGGATGATGGAAACGCAAGTTTAAAAAATTATTCAAAATGGATGAGTGATTTAATTTCAGAAAAACCAGATGTCATAGTTTTTGAAAGTACCACACCTGTAATGAAATTTATGTGGTCTACTATTGATGAAATCAAGAATAATCTGCAAGATTCTTTAATAATACTTACGGGATATCATTCTATGAGAAAACCCAATGAAAGTTTAGAAAAATCAAAAGTAGATATAGTAATTTTAAGTAATCACGTTGATTTTGTTCTAAATGAATTGATTGACGAGTTGGTTAATAAGAAAGATTTAAAAAATATTGACGACTTAAAAACTAATGGAATAATTTTTAGAAAAAAAAATGGTGAGATAACTAAAAATTATACTTTTAAAAAAATTGAAAAAATTTCATCCTCAGAGATAATTGATAGAGATTTAGTTCAATGGAAAAATTATGCTTATGAAAATGGTAATTTTCTACAAACACCTGGAACTTACGCTACTAGTGTAATAAGAGACTGTACTTTTGGAAAATGTACTTTCTGTAGATATAATGGGCCTGAACTTTCGTTTTCTATTATGGATGTAAAAAAAAGTGTTGATGAGTATGAGAAATTGATAACTAAATATAAAGTTAAAGAAATCTTTGATGACTCTGGTGTGTGGTACAGAGGACAAGACGCTAGAAATTTTGCCAATGAAATAATTAATAGAGGATTGCATAAAAAAAATTGTTATTTTGGTTTCAATACACGTTTTGAATATTTAGACGAAGAAACCATAAAACTATTAGCAAAAGCAAATTTTAGGTTTGTTTTAATTGGTCTAGAATCTGGAGATGATGAGACACTTATGAACCTAAAAAAAGGTTATACAAGAGAAACGGTTATAGATACCTTGAAATTACTTACAAAATATGGATTGCATCCCCATTTAACTATTATGGTAGGATATTATTGGGAAACCAAAAAAATGTTGGACCAAACTGTGAATTTTGTGAGAGAGTTAATGTTCAAAGGTTATGCAAGAACCCTACAAGTTACTTTATGTACACCTTTAGACTATACACCGTACCATCAAGAATGTATTGAAAAAGGTAAATTATTAACCAGTGATTATAATGATCACGATATGAGTAAACTAATAGTAAAAACCCCTATTGAGCATAATTATTATTATGATGCTGTAAAAAAAATGTATTTAATTGCTGTACATCCAATTTTTATTCTAAGACAATTTTATTTTCTTTTATCATTAAAAAAGAGAGATTGGCAATTTTTTTTTACATACAGCATCAGAGCTTTAAGAAGAGTAAGACAACATATATTTAATCTTACTAAAGCAAATAAAAAAATTAATGAGTAATAATTACTACATAGTTGTTCCCTGTTATAACGAGGAAAACAATATAGAAAAATTGTTATTAAGAATTAATGATTCTATTGGGAGTTATAGTCAATATAAAATTTTATTCATAGACGATGGTAGTACTGACAAATCATGGTCAAAAATAGATAATCTTTGTAATCAAAATGAGAAAGTAATAGGAATAAAACTCTCAAGAAATTTTGGAAAAGACTCTGCTATAGAAGCAGGATTAAATTATTTAGAGAAAATAGAAAATTTTAAATTTGCTATAGTAGTAGATGCTGACTTACAACATCCTGTAGAAAAAATTAAAGATATGATTGATGAATGGAATAATGAATATAAAATTGTGACAACTTATAAAAAGAATAATGTAGAAAATTTTTTTAGAAAAACTGGTTCAGATTTTTTTTACTTTTTAATGACAAACTTTTCTGACGCAAAATTTATAACTAAAAATACAGACTTCATGTTATTAGATAAGGAAATAATTAAAATTTATAATAATTTTACAGAAAAAAATAAATCAGTAAAGACTTTCATAAATTGGATTGGTTTCAAAACAATTTCTTTACCAATTGAAATTAACAAAAGAAGCTCTGGAATAAGTAAATATAATTTTTTTAACTTAACAAGAACAGCAGTGAATGCGATAACTTCATTTTCTTTATTTCCAATAAAAATTGTTGGGTATATGGGAATTATAATGTCAGTTACATCAATAGTAATATTACCAATATTTATAATTTCTAGTTGGTTGAATATTTTAAATATATCTATTCAAACGATGATAATTATTTTTAATATTTTTCTAACTGGAATAATTCTTTCTGCTATAGGATTGCTTGGCATATATATCTCCAGAATTCATGAAAGCTCAATAAACCGACCCAGCTACTTAATTGAAAAAACAAATATTAAGTGAAAAAAAGAAAAATATTATATATTCACGATTATTTTCAAAATTTTGGAGGTGGGGAACGGTTAATACTTAGTCTAATTAGAAAAAATGATACTTTAATAACAGGTTTTATAGATAAAAAGATTAAAAATTTTAGTAAAAAAAAAATTAATATTTTAGAAATTAATAAAAAAATTAAACATCGAATAAGTAAAATTTTTATTCCAATTTATTTTTATATTTTTAACAATAAAATTTTTATCAAAATTGTTTTATTAGTGGAAATTATTCCGTTTTCTTTAATACTAAAAAAATTAAGAATAAATTATTTTATTGTCATTCCCTTCCAAAAATTTTTTTTAATTTTAAAAATTTTTATAAAAGAAATTTAATTTTAAAAATTTTGATTCTA
>MDTD01090301.1_pt1 | contig 11291 bp, 8 predicted proteins | sample 811221 | NCBI WGS metagenome assembly MDTD01 (sample SAMN05326646, study PRJNA326480) | marine metagenome | isolation source: seawater | place: Pacific Ocean: South West | collected 2011
CCTCGACAACGACTTCCTCCGCCGCGCCGGCATGCGGGAACTCGTCGCCGCCGGCGTTGCGCTGCAGCCCTATGTGCCGCTCTACGAGGCCTATCCTTCCGTGCTGCTCGACATGATGGCGATGCCCTCGTTCGAGACCCGCTCCGGCGGGCGCTATGATCATGGCGAGGCGCTGTCCTCGGGGCCCGCGCTCGACGCGGTCTGGGGGCGGGTTGAGAGGGCGTTCAGCCATAATGACCCGGAAGATGCCACCACCGGCTATGATACCGACTTGTCGCGGATGGAGCTTCAGGCAGGCCTTGACGGCCTGTTCCTCGACAATGACGCCGGCACGCTGATCGCCAGCCTCACCGGCCACTACAAGGATGGCGAGGCGAAGGTGGGCTCGCCGTTCGGCGGCTCGAAGATCCGCCCTGAGGGCTGGGGCTTCGGCGGGACCGTCACCTGGCTGGGCGCGAGCGGCTTCTATGTCGACGGCCAGGCCGACCTCACCTGGTTTACCAGCGAGTTGAAGGCCGACAGCCTTCCGCTTGCCCCCGAGGACGGCGATGCCTTCGGTTACGGCCTTTCCGCCGAGATCGGCCAGCGCATCACGCTCTCCGAGGGCTTCTCGCTGACGCCTCAGGCCCAGCTTGCCTTCTCGAACGTCTCCATCGACGGTTTCACAGGCGCCTATGGCGAAAGCATCAACTTCGACGACGGCCAGAGCCTTGTCGGCCGGCTGGGGCTGGGGCTGGAAAAGCTGAGCCAGTGGCAGGATGCGGCCGGCAAGACGCGGGCGGCAAGGCTCTACGGCACGGCCAGCATCAACCACGATTTCCTCGGCGACACCACGGCGGTGCTCGACGCCATCTACGACCTCGACTCCTCACCGGACGTCTGGTCCGGCGAGATCGCCTTCGGCGGCTCATACGATTTTGAGACCGGCAAGACCCGCATTGGCCTCTACGCCGAACTCACCGCCACAACCGGCTTCGACACCGGCTCCTACGGCTATGGCGGCAATCTCGGCCTCAAGGTCAGATGGTAAAAGGTATTGCCAAAATGCCGCGGTAGCCATTCAAGTGGCGGGCGACGCATTCGCCGGATCGGCTGTCCTCGAAGCGGTAGACGACCATCGGGCGACCGCTGCCGCCGAACGGTCGATCATCCCTGGCATAGGTCCATAGCCAGGATGTTTTCGTGGCTCGCGAAGCTGGAGCAAGCGTCGGCAAAGACCTGTTCGGCCTTCCTTGTCGTTGATCGCCACTGAGAGCTGACCCGGTGTTTCCACGGAGAGTTGGCTCTGACTCGCATTTGCTGATGTTGGAAGGCAAGCCTTCGCTGATTCACTGGAGGATCAGCTTATGCGACCTCGAATTCCGTGCGCTGCCTGGCGCCTGATGGCTTTTCAGTAGATGAAGTGAGGGTTGCAGCGGATAGTCTGACCGCAGGCGTCGAGCGAGCTGATGGGTGGTTGAACAGCTCTGGAAATGCGGCAAAGGCCGCTCGTTCGCGCAATAGGCCGTGTTCCTGACCCGGCCTATTGCGAACCGGCCGCCTACACGAGGCCGCCGCCGGCGCCGGATATTTCGGGGCGTTCGGCTGCCACTTTAGTACGGTAGCCGGAAGCGCGATAGGCGGCGACCGGGTCCGCGGCTGCCCCCTTTTCCAGCCGTGCCATCGCCAGGATCGGCTCGACATCGGTGCGGAAGGCCTGTTTCAGCGTGGAGGTCGCCATTAGCGCGTCGTTTTCGTCCTGATAGCCGGCAAGGGCCGCGCGATCGACCAGCAGCGCCTGCGCAAAGGCGCGCTGCACTTCCGTCGCAGAAACCATCAGGCTTTCGATTGGATCGGTGACGTTATGCGACTGGTCGAGCATATGGGCGGGATCGAAGCCCGCGCTGCCTTCAGCATCCACCAGCTCGTTGAAGACCAGGAACAGGCGATAGGGATCAATCGAGCCGGCGTCGAGATCGTCATCGCCATATTTGGAATCGTTGAAGTGGAAGCCGCCGAGCTTGCCGAACTGGATGAGCCGGGCGACGATCATCTCAATATTGACGTTGGGCGCATGGTGGCCGAGATCGACGAGGCAGAAGGCTTTTGGCCCAAGCTCCTGAGCGATCAGGAAGTTGGTGCCCCAGTCCTGAACGACGGTCGAATAGAAGGCCGGCTCGTACATCTTGTGTTCGGTGAAGACCCGCCAGTCTTCGGGCAGCGCCTTGTAGACCGTTTTCATCGCCGCCAGATAGCGTTCGAACTGGCGCGTGAAATTGACCTGGCCGGGGAAGTTCGAGCCGTCGCCGATCCAGACCGTCAGCGCCTTCGAGCCGATCGCCCGGCCGATCTCGATGCATTCAAGATTGTGGTCGATGGCCTGCCGACGCGTTGCCGCATCGGTGTGGGAGAGCGAGCCGAACTTGTAGGAATGCTCCTGTCCCTCCGTATCCTGAAAGGTGTTGGAGTTCATGGCGTCGAAGCCGAGCCCGGTTTCCTCCGCCTTGGCTTTCAGGTCCGCCGGATCGGCCTTGTCCCAGGGGATATGCAGCGAGACAGTCGGCGTTGCGCCGGTGAGCGTGTGGAGGACGGCGCAGTCGTCCATCTTGTCGAAGATGTTGCGCGGCTCGCCCTTGCCGGGGAACCGGGCAAAGCGCGTCCCGCCGGTGCCCACGCCCCATGAGGGTACGGCCACGCCGAAAGCGGACACCCTGGCCTTGACGGCATCGATGTCGATGCCGCGGTCTGAAAGCTGGGCGCCCAGCGCCTCATAGTCTCGACGAAGACGGGCCTCGGCCTTTTCGTTGACGCCCGCGATGACGGATTGGTCGATCATGCACTTTCCTCCCTGCATCGGCCGGCGGCTCCCCACCGCCAAACCAACGCGTGTTCTTTGTCAGCGTGTAAAGGCCTGAACGTTGCCCGCATCGACATTGATGATATTGCCGGTCGATTTCGACGAGGCTTCGGATGCGAAGAAATAGATCGCCTCGGCGATGTCTTCCGGCAGCACGGACCGCTTCAGCAGGGACCGCTGGCGGTACATTTCCTCAAGCCCCTCCTTGTCGGTGCCATAGGTGGAGGCGCGCTGGTCGAGCCATTCGCCCGACCAGATCTTCGAGCCGCGCAACACCGCGTCGGGGTTCACCACGTTGACGCGGATGCCATGCGGCGCGCCTTCCAGTGCCAGGCAGCGGGCGAGGTGAATTTCCGATGCCTTGGCCGTGCAATAGGCTGCGGCCCCCGGCGAGGCGGCAAGCCCGTTCTTGGATGCGATGAAGATGATCGAGCCGGCGTTATCCTGCGCCTTCAGCATCTTGAAGGCGGCGCGGGCGACCAGGAAATATCCGGTCGACAGGATCGACATGTTGTGGTTCCAGAGATCGAGCGATGTTTCATCCACCGGCGCCGAAGACGCGATGCCGGCGTTGGAGACGACGATGTCGACGCCGCCGAATTCGACCGCCATGTCGGCATAGGCCGCGTCCACGCCCGCCTCGTCGGTAACGTTCATGAGCACCGTGCGCACAACGTCGCTGGAATAGCGGCCGGCGAGATTGTCCGAGACACCGGAAAGCGCATCCTTGTCGATATCGGCGAGCACCACGCAGGCGCCTTCCGACAGCAGGCGTTCGGCGGTCGCCGAACCGATCCCGCCCGCGCCGCCGGTGACGATCGCCACCCGGCCGGCAAGGCTCTTCGGTTTCGGCATGCGCTGGAGCTTCGCCTCTTCCAGCAGCCAGTATTCGATGTCGAAGGCTTCCTGCTCCGGCAGGCCGCAATAGGTCGAAACGGCGGAAGCGCCGCGCATGACATTGATGGCATTGGTGTAGAACTCGGCCGAAATGCGCGCCGTCGCCTTGTCCTTGGCAAAGGTGATCATGCCCACGCCCGGAACAAGATAGACCACCGCATTGGGATCGCGCATCGGTGGGCTGTCGTCGTGTTTGCAACGTTCGTAATAGGCGGCATAGTCCTTGCGATACGCTTCCACGCTGTCGGCCAGGGATGAAACGGTCGCGGCGATGTCAGGCCTTTCCGGATCGAAGTCGACCACCAGCGGGCGGATCTTGGTGCGCAGGAAATGATCCGGGCAACTGGTGCCGAGCGCGGCAAGCCTTTCCATGTCGTTTGCGCAGACGAATTGGAGCACCGCATCCTGATCGTCGAAATGGCCGACCATGTGGGCCTTTTTCGATGCCATGCCGCGGATCACCGGCATCAGCGCCGCGGCCACCTTGCGGCGCTCGTCGGCGGCAAGCGGTTTGTGCTTCTCGCCGCCGAAGACAGGCTTGCCGGCGGTTTCCTGTTCGAACCAGGCATTGGCGCGATTGATGATCTCGATCGTGGTGTTGTAGCAGTCCTCCGCCTCGTCGGCCCAGGTGAACAGGCCATGGCTTTCAAGCACGACGCCGCGCGCATCCGGGTGTTCCCGGCAGAATTTTTCAAGCCACAGTCCCAGTTCGAAACCCGGCCGTTTCCACGGCAGCCAGCCGATCTCGTCGCCGAATATCCGGGCTGTCAGCGCCTCGCTGTTTTCGGATGCGGCAATGGCGATTATTGCGTCGGGATGCATGTGGTCGACATGCTTCTTCGGTACATAGGCGTGGAGCGGCGTGTCGATGGAGGCGGCGCGCGGATTGAGGTTAAAGGTGCAATGCGGCAGGTAGCCGACCATCTCGTCTTCAAACGCGACGCCGCGGTAAAGCCCCTTCAGTGCGGTGAGCTTGTCCATGTAAAGGGTGGCGAACCCGTCCATCCTGATCGTGCCGACATCGCCGCCCGAGCCCTTGACCCAGAGAACCTCGACCTCATCGCCGGTCAGCGGGTCCTTCTGCATCACCTTTGCGGAGGTATTGCCGCCGCCGTAATTGGTGACCCGCTTGTCGGAGCCGAGCAGGTTGGAACGATAGAGCAGCAGCTCAGCCTCGCTCATGCCCGCCGCGCGGTCCTTGTCCCACAGGTATCCGAGCTGTGTGTTCAGCATGGCGCTCCTCCCAATCGGCGCTTGTTTTGAAATTTTCTGTAAACTTGCGCCAGAAGCAACGAATGTCAATCATTAACGATCAAAAATAGTCATGTGTGGCCTGTATATGATTATTTTTGATTGAAACTAATTGACAATGCTCTGTTTCGATGGAAGTCTGACAACCGGGAGGACGCAAATGCACGAGAAAGAACGCCACAGAATCATCTTGTCAGCGGTGCAGGAAAAACCTGTCGTCACCGTTCAGGAGATGGTGGAGCTGACGTCGTCCTCGGAGGCGACGATAAGGCGCGACATCGCGACCCTGCACGTGCAGAAGAAGCTCAGGCGCGTGCGCGGCGGCGCGGAATCGGTGAACCCACCGCAATTCGTCGGCCTGGCCGGGCGTCCCTTCAGCGTCAACGAAACGATCAATATCAGTCAAAAGCGCGCGATCGCGGCGAAGGCGGTCGAACTCTGCCAGGATGGCGATCCGATCATCATCAATGGCGGCACGACGACCTTCCAGATGGTCCATCCGCTCGCAACCAAGCGATGCCAGGTGTTCACCAATTCCTTTCCGATTGCCGAGCACCTGCTAAAGCATTCGAAGAACACGATCATGCTCTCAGGCGGCGTAATCTACCGCGAACAGAACATCATCCTGAGCCCGTTCGAAAACGACGTGACGCGCAATTTCTACGCAAAGCGCATGTTCATGGGCGCGCAGGGGCTGGGACATCTCGGTCTGATGGAGGCGGACCCACTGCTGATCCAGGCCGAGCAGAAACTGGTAGACCAAGCCGACGAACTGGTGGTGCTGGCCGACTCGTCGAAATTCAAGAAGCGCTCGAGCCTGATCCTGTGCCCGCTCGGCCGGATCACGACGCTGATTACCGACAACGCAATACGCAAGGAGGACCGTCAAATGCTGGAGGATGCAGGCGTGAACCTCGTGATTGCGGAAAAAACTGCAAGTGAGCAGTCCGCTTCCGTCGCATGAGGTGACGGAAGGACGGGACCTTTTTGGGAGGAGGACCTTAGAATGAACGTATTCAAGACACTGCTAATGACAACGGCGGTTGCTGCAACCATGCTGGCGGCGCCGGCAATGGCCCAGGAGCGCATCGCGCTCGTGGTCAAGTCGCTCGGAAACGGCTTCTTTGACGCTGCGGCCAAGGGCGCCGAGGAAGCGGCCAAGGAAATCGGCGATATCGAGGTGATTTACACCGGCCCGACATCGGCGACGGCCGAGGGCCAGATCGAAATCGTCAACTCGCTGATCGCGCAGAATGTCGATGCGATCGCCATTTCCGCCAATGACCCGGACGCGCTCGTGCCGGCTCTGAAGAAGGCGATGAGCCGCGGCATCAAGGTGATCTCCTGGGATTCGGGCGTGGCACCCGAAGGCCGGATGATGCATCTCAACCCGTCGGATACCGATCTGATCGGCGAAACCATCATCAAGCTCGCGGCCGATTACCTGCCCGAGGGCGGCGATGTCGCGATCCTGTCGGCCTCGTCGACGGCGACCAACCAGAACGCCTGGATCGATGCCGCCAAGGAAATGCTTCCGGAGAAATTCCCGAACATCAACCTCGTCGCGACCGTCTACGGCGATGATGACTCGGTCAAGAGCACCAACGAGGCCAAGGGCCTGATCGCGACCTATCCGGACCTCAAGGCGATCATCGCTCCGACCACGGTCGGCGTCGTGGCCGCTGCCCAGGTCGTCACTGACGAAGACCTGATCGGCAAGGTCAACGTGACCGGTCTGGCCCTGCCGTCGGAGTTCAAGCAGTTCATCGACAACGGCGCTTCGCAGGCCGTGGCGCTCTGGAACCCGATCGATCTCGGCTATTCCGCCGTCTATCTCAGCCATGAACTGATCGAGGGCAAGGAAGCCGAGCCCGGCGCGACCTTCTCGATCGGCAAGGTCGGCGAGATCACGCTGGACGACACCAATTCGGCGCCGATGGCGGCTCCGTTCACCTTCGACAAGTCCAATATCGAAGAGTTCTCGAAGATTTATTGATCTCATGCGGGAGCGAATGCCGGCGGCAATGCCGCCGGCGTTTGCGCCGGACAGGGCCCGCATCGATCCAGCGAGCCATTTCAACCAAACTGACGAAGTGCAGTGTTCATGACCATGCCCGCACAAGAAAACGCACCCGCGCCTTGCATGACGCTTACGGGCATCACCAAGACATTTCCGGGCGTGCGCGCGCTCAGCCAGGTGGCGCTGGAGCTCTATCCGGGGGAAGTGACCGCGCTGATCGGCGAAAACGGAGCCGGCAAATCGACGCTCGTCAAGACCATGACCGGCATCTACCAACCCGATGAAGGCGAGATCGCGATTGACGGCGAGCCGGTTCACCTGTCCTCGCCGCACGAGGCCTTCCAGCGCGGCATCACCGCCATTCACCAGGAAACCGTGCTTTTTGACGAGCTGACCGTCGCCGAGAACATCTTCCTCGGCCACGCCCCGAAGACGCGCTTCAAGACCGTGGACTGGCAGACGATGCGCGCGCGCTCGAAAGCGCTGCTTTCGGAAATCGGCGCCGGTCATATCGACGCCGGCGCGCGGCTGAAGGATCTGAGCATTGCCAACAAGCATCTCGTCGCGGTCGCCCGCGCGCTGTCGATCGATGCCGATATCGTGATCATGGACGAGCCGACCGCCGCGCTCTCCTACAAGGAGATCGAGGACCTTTTTGCCCTGATCGAGCTGTTGAAGAAGAACGGCAAGGCAATCCTGTTCATCAGCCACAAGTTCGACGAGATCTACCGCATTGCCGATCGCTACAGCGTGTTTCGCGATGGCGAACTGGTCGGCAGCGGACGTCTGGCGGATACCAGCCAGGATGAGATCGTGCGCATGATGGTCGGCCGCTCCGTCGAGCAGGTTTTTCCCAAGCAGGAGGTCGCGCTCGGCGAGCCGGTGCTGACCGTTTCCGGCTACAGCCACCCGACCGAATTCGCCGATATCGGCTTTTCCCTGCGCCGGGGCGAAATTCTCGGCTTTTACGGCCTTGTCGGCGCGGGCCGCAGCGAGCTGATGCAGGCCCTGATCGGCATTACCAAACCGTCCAAGGGCGCGGTCAGGATCGAAGACGATATCGCCGTGATCCGCTCGCCGGCGGATGCGATCGCGCAGGGTATCGTCTATGTTCCGGAAGAGCGCGGCAAGCAGGGCGTCGTGGTCGATCTGCCGATTTTCCAGAACATATCGCTGCCATCGCTCGCGCGCACATCGCGCAACGGCTTCCTAAAGCTTGCGGAAGAATTCGCGCTGGCGCGGGAATATGCGGGCCGGCTCGATCTGCGCGCCGCCTCCCTCAGCCAGCATGCCGGAACGCTTTCGGGTGGCAATCAGCAGAAGGTGGTAATCGCCAAATGGCTAGCGACAAAGCCGCGCGTGATCATTCTCGATGAACCGACCAAGGGGATCGACATCGGCTCCAAGGCCGCCGTTCATGCCTTCATGAGCGAGCTTGCGGCCAACGGTCTCGCCGTCATCATGGTCTCGTCCGAACTGCCCGAGGTGATGGGCATGAGCGACCGCATCATCGTCATGCGCGAGGGCCGCATCGCCACGATCGTCGAAAACAACAATGGCTTCGATGCCGAAGTGCTGGTGCGCGCCGCCGCGGGCATCGGGGAGAAGGCCGCATGAAGACGCTCATCCGCACCCGCGAATTCTGGCTTGCGATCATCGTCGCTGCGATGGTGCTGGCAACCAGTATGCGCGCACCCGGCTTTGCCTCGCCGGGCAATCTCGCCAACATCTTCAACGATACCGCGATGCTGATCATCCTGGCGCTTGGCCAGATGGCGGTGATCCTGACCCGCTCGATCGATCTTTCCATGGCCTCGAACCTGGCGCTCACCGGCATGATCGTGGCGCTCATCAATGCCGCCTTTCCCGGCGTGCCGATCCCGGCCCTGATGCTGCTCGCCGTTGTCTGCGGCATTGTCCTCGGCGCCTTCAACGGATTGCTGGTCTGGCTGCTTGGCATCCCGGCGATTGTCGTAACGCTCGGGACGCTCACCATCTATCGCGGCCTGATCTTCCTGATTGCCGGCGGCCAATGGGTCAATGCCGACGCCATGAGCCGGGACTTCGTGCAGTATACCCGCATCGAATTCCTCGGCCTGCCGCTCCTGTCCTGGTACGCGATCGTCGTCGCAATCGGCTTTCTCGTGCTGATGACCCGCACATCGCTCGGCCGCGCGATCTACGCCATCGGCGTCAATCCGACGGCCTCCGTCTATGCCGGGATCGATGTCGGCCGCACCAAGTTCGCCGCCTTCCTGATTTCGGGCGCGCTTTCCGGCTTTTGCGGCTATCTCTGGGTCTCGCGCTACGTCATCGGCTCGGTCGAGGTTGCCAAGGGCTATGAACTCACCATCGTCGCGGCCTGCGTGATCGGCGGCATCTCGATTGCCGGCGGCGTCGGAACCGTGGCAGGCGCGATCCTTGGCGCGCTGTTTCTCGGCGTCATCAATGTCGCGCTTCCGGTGATCAATATCTCGCCCTTCTGGCAGATGGCGATCTCAGGCGCCGCGATCATCCTCGCCGTCGCCATCAATGCCCGCGGCGAAAAACGCGGCAATCGTCTGATCCTGCGTGAAGCGGAGGCTGCGTCATGAGCGATCTTTCCCAGGAAACCCGCTTCATTCCCGACCGTCTGGAAAGCCCGCTGCGCAGCGCGGTCCTCTCCTGGCCGAGCCTGCTTCTGGTGGTGGCCGTGGCGCTGTTCATCGCCAATTCGCTTGCCTCGCCCTATTTCCTGTCGCCGTGGTCGCTGTCGGACGCTACCTTCAATTTCACCGAAAAGGCGATCATCGCGCTTGCCATGGCGCTGCTGATCATATCCGGTGAAATCGACCTGTCGGTTGCCTCGATCATCGCGCTCGCCTCCACCGCCATGGGGTTTGCCCTGCAGTTCGGGGTCGGCACGCCGGGGCTTGTGGCGATCGCTCTTGCAACGGGGCTTGCCTGCGGCGCGTTCAACGGCTTCCTCGTCACCGGCCTCGGTCTGCCATCGATCGTCGTGACCATCGGCACGATGAGCTTCTTCCGCGGCATTTCCTATATCGTGCTCGGCGATCAGGCCTTCAAAGGCTATCCGGCAAGCTTCGACTTCTTCGGCCAGGGCTATGTCTGGTGGGTGGTCTCGTTCGAATTCGTGCTGTTCCTCGTCCTGGCGGCGCTCTTTTATGTGCTGCTGCACAAGACCAATTTCGGGCGTCATGTCTTCGTTATCGGCAACAATGCCGTCGCCGCGCGCTTTTCCGGCGTCAGGGTGGAGCGGGTGAAATTCCTGCTGTTCTGCCTCACCGGCCTGATGTCCGGCGTTGCGTCGGTGCTTTTGACCTCGCGGCTTGCCTCCACGCGCCCCTCGATCGCGCTCGGCTGGGAGCTGGAAGTGGTGACCATGGTGGTTCTGGGCGGCGTTTCGATCCTCGGCGGCTCGGGCACGATCCAGGGCGTCGTCATCGCAGCCTTCATCATGGGCCTTGCGACCTTCGGCCTCGGGCTCTTGAACGTTCCCGGCATCGTCATGTCGATCTTCATCGGCGCGCTGCTGATCTTCGTCATTGCGCTTCCGATCGTCTATCGCAAGATTCGGGAGAAAAGGGCATGAGCGGAAGGGAACAGCATGCGTTCAAGATGACGCTCAATCCGGGCATGGCGGCGGAATACAGACGCCGCCATGATGAAATCTGGCCGGAACTTGTCGATCTTCTGCATGAGGCCGGCGTCAGCGATTATTCGATCTTTCTCGATGAGGAATCCAACACGCTGTTCGCCGTCCTCCGCCGTCGCCCGGACCACGGGATGGCGGCGCTTCCCGACCATCCGGTGATGCAGAAATGGTGGGCGCACATGGCGGACATCATGGCGACCGATGACAAAAACGAACCGCTGTCGGCCGACCTGACGCCAGTCTTCCATATGGATTGACGGCATGACCGGGCCCAGACATGTCGCCGTCATCGACATCGGCAAGACCAATGCCAAGGTGGCGCTGGTCGATCTTGAACACCTTTCGGAAATCGCGGTGCGCACGCGGCCGAATACCGTGCTCGCCGGCCCGCCCTATCCGCATTACGACACCGAGGGCCTGTGGCAGTTCGTTCTCGCATCGCTTGCCGCGCTGCAGGCTCTGCACCCCATTGATGCCATTACCGTCACCACCCACGGGGCGGCGGCGGCGCTGCTCGCCGATGACGGAACGCTTGCCGCCCCCATTCTGGACTATGAGCATGATGGCCCGGATACGCTGCAACCGGCCTATGACGCGATCCGCCCGGATTTTGCAGAAACCGGCTCGCCGCG
>MDTD01100809.1_pt1 | contig 11291 bp, 8 predicted proteins | sample 811221 | NCBI WGS metagenome assembly MDTD01 (sample SAMN05326646, study PRJNA326480) | marine metagenome | isolation source: seawater | place: Pacific Ocean: South West | collected 2011
AATGCCAGACCCCGCCAGCAGTACGCCGACCACAGCGATGGCATCCTCCAGCAATACAGCCAGCAAGGTGGGGTCTGTCGGCCGAAAAAGTTTTTGCCATGTCGAGATACCTTCGTCCTGGGCACGCCGGCGAAACTCAAGCCAGGCTATTTTGAGAACATAGGCTTCTACAACCAGCGCGATCAACAACACAACTCCCGCCAACCATATGAGATCGATCCGCAGGCTGCCAAGTACGACCTCCGGTCGGGCCGTTATCTCCCCAAGTTCCTGCCAGGCATGCCAGGCATGTGCCAACCCTAGTCCACACCCGATCGAAAACAGTCCTATGGCGCTCCAGAGATTCCAGAGATATTTCTTCTGCCCATGGCCAAATGCATAACGCCCATCGGCTCGCTTCTCTCCCTGAACAAGGCCGATCAGCAGAAACAACTGGTTGAGCGTGTCCATCAAACTGTGCACAGCTTCATTCATCAACGCTGCGGACTGAGTCGGCAGCGCGACGGCGAACTTCAGTACGGTCAGGGTGCCGTTACCTACGATTGCAGTGACAACGGCGCGGCGCGATCCAGAGGCCATGATGATCAGTTCCTTGCGAGTAAATCGGTGCCGGGCAATTCCCGCCTGAAGAGGTCCCACAGTATACTCAGGCGCATCTTCAGAAATCGCCAGAGAAAGGACGGGTATCCTCCATGCCGATAGACCGACAACTGCTAGAGATTCTCTGTTGCCCGGTAACTAAGCAGCCGCTCAGACTCCTGAGTACCGATGAACTGGGCCAAATCAACCATCAGATTGCTGGCGGGCAAATCACTAACGCCGGCAATGACAGCGTTACCGAGACCCTCTCAGAAGGATTGATCACCCAGAATGGGCAGCGGATATACCGGATAGATGACAGCATTCCCGTGATGCTGGAAAACGAAAGCATCCCTGCCGACCAGTTCGGCAGTCTGTAATCCGCTTATTGCCCCGGACACCAAAGTGTCCGGGGTCATTGTTCTATAGAACGGCGCCCCTGTTTCAATCAGGCGCTATTTTCTGCCTCCTGGGCATAGTGGTCCATCAGAATGCGCGCCACTTCCGGCCGAGCGAACTCCACCGGCAAGTCTTCGCCAGCGCCCAGCATCTCGCGAACGCGTGTCCCGGACAACAACACAAAGTCCTCTTTCACATGATCCGGCGCATCACGCATCATCACTACTTTATTGAGTTTTTTCGAATAGGCCGTGTGATCCGCTTTGAATATCTCGATCTCCATCGCACCGTCTGGCACGGATTCATCAAAGATCGTCTGGGCATCAAACGCGCCGTAGTAATCCCCCACTCCTGCATGATCCCGACCGACAATAAGGTGTGTACACCCGGCGTTCTGGCGGAACAGCGCATGCAGCACCGCCTCACGCGGGCCCGCGTAAAGCATGTCAAAACCGTAACCTGTGATCATTACCGAGTTGGGGGGGAAGTACAGCTCGACCATCTTCCGAATTGCCGCATCCCGAACATCTGCAGGGATATCCCCCGGCTTGAGTTTTCCCAAGAGCATATGAATCAAGATACCGTCGGCATCCACCGCCTCGAGTGCCATTTTGCATAACTCTTCATGGGCACGATGCATCGGGTTCCTGGTCTGGAAGGCGACCACGCGCTTCCAGCCGCGCTTTTCAATCTCAGAGCGAATTTCAACGGCCGTACGGAAGGTCTCCGGAAAATCCGTTTCAAAGTAACTGAGGTTTAACACTTGGATCGGGCCGGACACCAGCACACGCCCAAGCGATGTAAAAGTCGCGATACCAGGATGTGCTTCATCGTTGGTGCAGTAAACCTGCTGCGCGATAAAGTCGACGTCTTCTTCGCTGAGCATCTCAACGGCTTCGATATCCTGAATGGCGATAACGGGATGCCCCGTTACATTCGGATCTCGCAACGCAATCCGTGATCCGGGCACAATACTGCTGCCGTCGGCGGTGAGATTAACCACTGGCACCGGCCAGAAAACGCCGCTGCCTGTTTGCATATGCTCAGCCACAGCGAGAGCATCGGCCTTGTTCATAAATCCCTGTAACGGCGTGAAATAGCCCGCGCCCAGCATCACAGCATTCGCGGCGGCCGCAGAACTCAACATCATGGAGGGCATATCCTCTGCTTCTCTCCGCAGTGCCTCAATACGGGCCGGGTCGTCAACGAGCAACGGCATCAGGGAATCACTGCCATGGGGTTTGATCATTTTCTTCTCTCCGAATCGGGGCGGCTTAGGGTTTCAGCCTCGGGTTCTAATGGTCAGCGGGGCAGCACTCTGTCTCTGGCCGCTGTCGAACTGCACCATATCATTTTGCCTTAACGAAAAAGGCCAAATTCTTTTGATTACGCCATAAGAGAAGGTATCAAAGAGATGCCTCCAGAGGAGCGTCAAACAGGACTCAGTTCGCGGTCCCTGAGCGGCGTTCACGCACGGCTTCAGCCAGTTGGGCAATCAAAGGTGTTGTCTCATCCCACGCGATGCAACTGTCCGTGATGCTCTGACCATAGGTCAGCGCTTGTCCAGGAACGATATCCTGGCGGCCCCCGACCAAGTGGCTTTCGATCATGACTCCCATCAACCGTCGTTCGCCGCCGACAAGTTGCTCACAGACGGAGTCGATGACTTCCGGCTGCCGCTGGGGGTCTTTACCACTGTTGGCGTGACTGCAATCCACCAGAAGGCGGGGTGCTAACCCGGCATCTGTCATCAGCGACGCTGCCGAGGCGATGCTTGTGGCATCGTAGTTGGGTTCACGTCCCCCGCGCAGAATCACATGGCCATCCTCGTTACCCGCGGTGGTCAGAATCGCCGAGTTGCCGTTTTTGGTAATCGTCAGGAAATGATGGGGATGCTGCGCTGCCCCCACCGCGTCGACCGCTATCTTCAAATTGCCATCGGTGCCATTCTTGAATCCGACTGGGCAGGAAAGTCCCGAAGCCATCTCGCGGTGCAGTTGGCTCTCGGTGGTACGGGCGCCAATTGCTCCCCAACTGACCAGGTCAGCAAGGTATTGGGGAGACAATAAATCAAGGTATTCGGTTCCTGCCGGCACACCGAGACCATTGATCGCTAGCAGCAGTCGCCGGGCGGTGCGCAGACCTTTATTGATGTCAAAGGATTCATCCAGATCAGGATCATTAATCAGTCCTTTCCACCCTACCGTCGTACGGGGTTTTTCGAAGTAAACCCGCATGACCACAATCAGATCTTCGCGGTATTCCTCACGCAACGGCAGCAGGCGCTGCGCGTACGCCATCGCGGCATCAGGATCGTGAATCGAGCAAGGTCCCGTGACCACGATCAAGCGGTCGTCGTTGCCGTTGAGGACTTCATGGATATCGCGCCGTGTTGACGCTACGAGCTCAGCCGCATCAGCAGACAGCGGCATCTCATCAATGATTGTGGCCGGATCTGCCACGTCCTGGATGTCGACGATACGGACGTCGTCGGTCTTGACTGTTTGCACGATGAGTCTAGGCTAATTGACAGCGCCACCCCTGCGGCGCGAAACGCGGCGCAGTATATCACCACCAACGCTCAATTGATCATCCGACGGACATCACATCCCCTTACCATTTCTTAAACGCTAAAATCGTGTTGAGAAAAGATAGTTGGCAAATAAATTTGACGGGTACTGACACGAATCAGAAGGCGAGATGGGAAAAGCGCTACTTGGAGGGAAGAACCGCGTGGGATCGCGGTCAACCCAGTCCCGCGCTCGCTCTCGGACTCGTCGAGATGCCGGCTCCGCCGGCAAGGGTCTTAATCCCCGCCTGCGGCCGCGGTTACGAGATTGCTGAACTCGCCAGACGGGGTTATGACGTCACGGGCGTGGATTTCTCCCCCAGCGCCGTTGCCGACCTGAAGCGCCTCCTGGATACCCAGCAGCTCGAGGCTTGCATTGTCGCTTATGACCTCTTTGACTGGGAGGCGAATGAACCCTTTGATGTGATTTACGAACAGACAGCCCTGTGTGCGCTGGAGCCCTCGAGGTGGCCCGATTACGCCGAGCGACTGTACCGATGGATTCAGCCAGGCGGTATTCTGATCGGCGCCTTCATGCAGACGCACCGCGAGGGCGGGCCGCCCTGGCATTGCTCCCTGGCCACCGTGGAGTCGCTATTCCCCGAAACCCGCTGGGAATGGCCGACGCGCCGAGACCAAACAATCAGCCATCCCAGCGGCCTGAAAGAGCTCTCGATTTACCTGAAACGCAAAAAATAGACACGAAAGATCATTTTTTTGACTCAAATTGTTGCAACGTTTGAGCCGGTTGCCTAAAGTTGCGCCTCTATAATTTTCTGAGACGTATCGCAATGAAATTCTTGCTATCGATCACTGCTGGACTGACCATGGCACTTGTCTCTGCTACAAGTTTTGCTGCGGGGGATATCCAGGCAGGCAAGGCAGCAGCGACCACCTGCATGGGTTGTCACGGCGCTCCGGGCATGCGCAACGCCTATCCAACATTCCGGATTCCCAAACTGGGAGGGCAGCAAGCGGAGTATCTCGCGCTGGCGCTTAAGGCCTACCAAAGTGGCGAGCGCGTACACCCGACGATGCAGGCCCAGGCAGGAGCGCTGAGCGACACGGAAATTACCAATATCGCCGCGTACCTAAGCGGTCTGGATGCGCCAGCCAAGAGCGAACTGGGTGATGGTGATGCCGAAGCAGGGAAAGCCAAAGCTCAGGTATGCACATCATGCCATGGTGCAGGCGGCGGAAAGCCCATCACACCACAATATCCGATCCTCGCAGGACAGTATCCGGATTTCCTTGCACATGCCCTTTCCGGCTACAAGTCAGGCGTCCGCAACAATGCGGTCATGAAGGGTTTTGCATCAGCTCTGAGTGCTTCGGACATTGAAGACCTTGCAGCCTATTTTGGCAGCCAGTCTTCAACCTTATCCACCCCAACTAACTGGTAATATTGAGTCTGCCGACGGATCGGGTGTCGAAAGTCGGCACCCGATCTGTTGATAGCAACCCTATCGCGCTACGGCAACCGCAAGTTGAATTCGCGCGAGACACTTCACCGCTGACCATTACCTGACCCTCACCGTCCGGGTCTCCGCCCGAGCATGTCTGATCAACCACCACCAACTAACTTTATCCGCCAGTTAGTGACAGCCGACCTCGATGCCGGCCACTATCCGCAGGGCATCACAACCCGTTTCCCTCCGGAACCTAACGGGTACCTCCACATTGGGCATGCGAAGTCAATCTGTCTCAACTTTGGCCTTGCTGAGGACTTTGGAGGGCGTTGTGCTCTGCGCTTCGATGACACCAATCCCGATCGGGAGAGCCCTGAATTTGTTGAAGCCATCAAGGCAGATGTCCAATGGCTGGGCTTTGATTGGAAAGAACGGCTTTATCACGCCTCAGACTATTTCGAACAACTATATGCGTTTGCGGTCGAGCTGATCGACTCAGGGTATGCCTACGTGTGCGACCTCAGTGCCGATGAGATCCGTAGCACAAGGGGCACATTGACCACACCCGGTGTGAATAGCCCATTTCGCGATCGAAGTTGTGATGAGAACCGCGAACTGTTCGAAAAGATGCGTTCGGGCGAATTTCCCGACGGCAGCCGGGTGCTCCGGGCCCGAATCGACATGGCTTCGCCCAACCTGCACCTGCGGGATCCAACGCTTTACAGAATCCGCTATCAGACGCATCACAACACCGGTGATAACTGGTGTATCTACCCGATGTACGATTTCACTCACCCATTGTCCGACGCGATCGAAGGGGTAACCCATTCCCTGTGTACGCTCGAATTTGAAGACAATCGCGCTCTATACGACTGGGTGTTGGAGCATGTCGCCGCCCCAAGTCGACCTTATCAAACAGAGTTCTCCCGCCTGTCGCTGGAGTACACGATGGTGAGTAAACGGCTCCTCACCATCCTGGTGGAACAGGAGGTGGTGGGCAGCTGGGATGATCCGCGCATGCCGACGTTGTCCGGCATGCGGCGCAGGGGTTACCCTCCCGAGGCACTGGTGGACTTCTGCACTCGCATTGGCGTCACCCGAAACCAGCAGAATGTCGAACTCAGCGTTCTGGACAACTGTGTCCGGGAGGCGCTTGATCCGGGCACACCCAGGGCATTCGCGGTCACACGTCCACTCAAGATCGTTATTGAAAACTATCCCGAGGATGAGGAAGAGGAACTAGAAGCGCTCAATCATCCGGGAGACGAATCCCTGGGAACCCGCCCTCTGTCTTTCTGCCGGGAACTCTATATCGAGCAGGAAGATTTTCAAGAAGATCCCCCGAAAAAGTTTTTTAGACTGGCCCCAGGGCGTGAAGTCAGACTACGTTATGCCTATCTCGTAACCTGCACAGAGATGATCAAGGATTCATCGGGCGAGATTATTGAAGTCCGCTGTACTTATGATCCTGAGACTCGGGGCGGCAATGCGCCTGACGGCCGCAAGGTCAAAGGAACCATTCACTGGGTATCGGCCCGGCACAGCGCGCAGGCTGAGGTCCGACTTTACGAACCGCTTTTCGTTGATTCCGAACCGCATGTCTCATCGGAAGATGATCTGAAAAACGCGCTTAACGAAACCTCGCTCACCACTCTGGACAACGTTCAGGTTGAGCCGAGTCTGGCCGACGCCCCCCCGGGATCGATCTTTCAGTTTGAACGTCTGGGGTACTTCTGTGTGGATCGGGACAGCACCGATACCAGGAGGGTATTCAACCGCACCGTCGCGTTGCGGGACTCCTGGGCAAAGGCCAAGGCAAAATAGCGAGCAATGTGATCAGGCGGATCCTATCCGCACCCGATATCTCCGGCCCCATCGGGCCAGGATTTTTTCCTGGAGGACGAGCGCACTGGGCGTCACCACCAGTGTCAGGATCGTCGCAAAACTCAGCCCGAAAACAATCGACGTCGACAGTTGCGTCCACCACTGTGTTGACGGCGCGCCCTGCGTGACCTCCCGGGTCACAAAGTCAATATTGATCCCGAACATCATCGGCATCAGACCCAACACTGTAGTAGCCGTGGTCAAAAGGACGGGACGCAAACGCTGCACCCCGGTGCGCAGCACCGCCTCAACCGGATGGCCAATGGTCTTCCGAAGACGGGCATAAGTATCGATCAGTACGATATTGTTATTGACCACAATCCCGGCCAGAGCGATCACGCCAATTCCATTCATGACGATGCCGAAAGGCGACTGCGTCGCGATGAGGCCTATCAGCACCCCGACCGTCGACATGACCACAGCAAACAGGATGAGCGATGCCTGATAAAAACTGTTGAACTGCGTAACCAGGATTAGCGCCATCAAAAACAGGGCAACGAGAAGTGCTTTGCTCAGAAAAGCCTGGGCTTTTGCCTGTTCTTCGTCTTCGCCTTTGAAATCAACACGAATTCGGGCATCGAGAGGATGCTTATCCAGCCAGTTCTGGAGTTCGCGCAATTTGTCATCCGCCAGTACGCCATCATCGACATCGGCTTTAACGGTAATGACGCGCAGGCCATCGACACGTTTCACCATACCCGTCTTTTGGCGGGCCTCGCGCTTGACGAAATTTGACACCGGCACTGCACCCGACGCCGTATTGATTTTCACTGCATTGAGGCCGGTCACCGTCCGGTCGATCGTTGGAAAGCGCACCCGGATATCAATCTCATCCTCGCTGTCATCCGGGCGGTATTCACCAAGTTTGTACCCGCCGGTCGTCATCTGAATCATGTTGCCGATCCCGCTGATATCGATCCCATATTTGGCGGCCTGGGCGCGATCTACCGCCAGCGTCCAGTCAATGCCAGGAAGTGGTCGGGAGTCCTCGATACTGTTTAGGCCTACCATGTCATCGAACTGCGCCCTGACTTTGGCTGCAGCATCATTGAGCAACTCTGGATAGATGGAAGATAGCTGCAACTGCAGGGCTTTCCCCACCGGCGGCCCGCCTTCTTCTTTTCGAAGATCTATGATGACGCCAGAGATATCCTGCAGCCTTTTTTCGAGAGTATCGAAGATCTCACTAACGCGCGGTCGTAACCGCCAATCGGCAAACTCAAGCGACACCGAACCGACAACATCCTCTGCTTGCTCATTGTTCTTGTCTGAACCGACGCGTGTATAAAAGGTTCGGATGCCACCAACATCCAGAACGCGCTGCTCGACTGCGCGCATTATTTCGTCTTGCTCAGAAATTGAAAGATTGCCTCGAGCCCGCACCTGAATTTGCGCATTGTCGGGCTCTACATCAGGAAAAAATTCAACTCCCGGCCCAATCGTTCCGTACAGCAAGAACACGCCCACAAGAGATCCGACTGACCCCAGCAATACCAACCCCGGCCGCTTAATAGCAGTCTTCAGGAGGCGAAGATAACGACCGGTAAAGCCATCTACACTATCCAGGCCACCCTGCTCACCGGCGAGGAGGGTCTTCAGTGCGCGCTCACTGATGGCAGTCTTTTTGCCGATCAAGGCACCGATAGTCGGTACAAAAATCAAGGCCATCAGCAAAGAAGCGATCAGCGTGATAAGTACCGTCATGGGGAGATACTTCATAAACTCCCCAACCACGCCAGGCCAGAACACGAGCGGCAAGAAAGCCGCGAGCGTCGTCGCAGTCGAAGCAATGATCGGTGTTGCCATCCGTGCCGACGCCTGCAGGTAGGCCTGATGCCTTGGAACCCCTTCGCTCAGTTTCCGCTCGGCAAATTCCGTCACCACAATGGCACCGTCCACCAGCATTCCCACGGCTAGAATCAGACTGAAAAGGACGACAATATTGAGCGAGACGTCTATCAAAAAGAGTGTTAGCAATGCCGTCAGAAACGAACCCGGAATCGCAATGCCCACCAAAAGACCGCTCCGCACACCCAACGCAGAGATCACGACGACCATCACGAGCAGGACCGCGCTGATAACACTGTTCTGAAGGTCATTCAGCATGGTCCGGATCTGATCCGAGCGGTCCTGTGAGTAACTGACGTCCACCGTTTCACCCAGAGTCTGAGGCCACTGCGCCTGTTTTCCCTCAACCACTGCGCGTACCTGCTCAATGGTCTCGATCACATTTTCACCAGTGCGTTTGGATACTTCGAGCGCGACTGCAGTCTTTCCATTAACCCGGGCGAAGCTCGATGGATCCCGAAAAGTCCTTCTCACCTCCGCAATATCGCTCACCCGCACCACAGCATCGCCATCCACCAACACGGGCAGATCCGCAATGTCCCGGATACTTTCAAACAGTCCAGGGACCTTAATCGAAAACCGGCCCTTTCCGGTATCCTGAATTCCGGCCGCAACCAGCATGTTGGAACTCCTCACTGTCGCCGACGCGAAGGCCGGATCCAGGCCATAACTCTCGAGCTTCAACGGATCGACGATCACTTCGACGACTTCGTCACGATTGCCGGCGATGTTGACCTCCAGCACCTCTGCAATGCCTTCAATTTCGTCCTTGAGCTCTCTGGCAATCCGGTAAAGCGCCCGGTCGGGCACATCGCCGGAGAGAATGACCACTACGACGGGGAACAGGCTGAAATTCACCTCATGCACTTCTGGATCATCTGTCGCCATAGGGAGATTGCTCTTGGCCAGATCAACACCCTCACGCACATCCCTCAGTGCGGCATCAGAGTCAAAGCCTGCGTCAAACTCCAAGAGTACGTTCGCCCCGCCCTCGTAGCCGTTGGAACGCATTTCCTTGATCCCCTCAATCGACTTGAGCGCCTGCTCCATCGGCCGGATCAACAAGCGCTCGGCATCTTCGGGGGAGATACCGTCATGACTCATCGTCACATAGATGATCGGAATATCGATATCCGGCTCGGACTCCTTGGGAATATCCTGATAGGCGATCGACCCGGCGATCAGGACAAAGAGCAGGACCGCGAGTACGGTTCGTGAGTACCCGAATGCAGTGCTGATAAGTGACATGGTCAGCGCGCGCTATTGCACACTGCGGCTTACGGTCACGCGTTGCCCGACCGATACAAACTCGTGACCTACCGTGATGAGTTCGACAGAGTCCGGCAAACCGCCGAGCCACATACCTTCGGGGCTGTCTGCGATCAGCTCGACCGGCATGAACCGTACCGTAGCATTGTCTTCAATGACCTTGACGCCGACCCGCCCCTCATCATCCAGCGTCAACACAGCAGGGCTGAGGCGATGCCCCCTGCGGTCACCGAGATCCAGACTGATCTTGGCGGTCATCCCTGCTGAGACCGACAACCCCGGGTTGTCTGCCGTGACTTCCACCATGAAGGTGCGGGTGGCGCTATCACTGGCACGCGCGATAAAAGTAATTTCACCGGGAAGACGCTGGCCGCCGACAAAACTCAATTCAGCGGACATGCCGGGCTTTAATCGTGACACCTCACGCTCTGCGACCTGCCCCTTTACTTTCAATTTAGACAGATCCAGTAATCTGAACACTTTATGACCGATATCAAGATAGTCGCCCAACTGAACAAAACGCTGCTCAATCACTCCTGTAAAGGGAGCCTTCACTTGAGTCCTGCGGATATCCAAGCGAATGCTTTCAAGGCTTGCCTTGGCAGAATCCAGCAGCGCCTGGGACCGGGTCAGTTCCGTTGCCGACTGAAGATTCTTCCTTGAAAGCTGGGTTGCGGCCTGATATTCGGTCTGTCGCTGTTCCAGCAAGGCCTGCGCCTCGCGCAATCTTGCTGTTCGGTCGCCCATATCGATACGCGCCAGCAACTGTCCTTCTTCAACGAGGGCCCCTGTCTTGACTTGCAATGTCACGACGGTCCCCTTGGTTTGGGCCGGCACATCCACCTGACGCATGGGAGCGGTGACCCCCATCAGATGCAGCGCCTGCGCGACAGAACTTGCCTGAAGTGTCTGGACCTGCACAGACGGCGGTTGGACGGACGCAGACGGCACTGCTGTCGCACTGACCGGGGTGGATGTTCCTTCGTGCTCTGAAAAAAGGCCTGATCCAATCCAAAGCCCCACGCTCAAAACGACGGCGAACGCAACGACAACAGACTTTCTCAACTTATTACCCCATTCTCACCAGATAAGGTTGACACTCCACACTCTGCTTCGACGAGTCCGAGCGCCGGCAACTGGGCCAAAATAAGGCATGGATTATAGCTCTGTCCCTGTGGCCAAGATCTACGAGCAAATGGTTGAGGGCTTCTCGCCAATGAAACTCACCAGATCCTGCCACGGGCATTGCCCCACGGATCCAAAGACAGGTCTAGCTATACTATCTCCATGAATCAATACAGAACGCTACTTGTTGAATCACCGGTCAACGGGCC
>MDTD01123838.1_pt1 | contig 11290 bp, 5 predicted proteins | sample 811221 | NCBI WGS metagenome assembly MDTD01 (sample SAMN05326646, study PRJNA326480) | marine metagenome | isolation source: seawater | place: Pacific Ocean: South West | collected 2011
ACTTCGACACCGCGCTGTGGAAGTGCCAGCTCGGCGAGTACCGGGACGACGCCATCTGCGTGGCCCTGCGTGGCGCCGGCGCCATTCCCGACCAGCGCGGCCTGTCCGACGGCGACGGCGCCGTCCAGGTGGTGGAGAACGTGCTGCCGAACGGCACCCGGGTCTACGACGCCACCGTGACCGTGCAGTGGACCAGCGCCGACGGCCAGGTCCAGAACGTCGTGATCGACAGCCAGGCGTGAGGACGGCAGACATGATCCGACCCGACACTCTGTCCAGATCCTGCCCGGGCCGCCGCCAGTCCGGCTTCTCGCTGGTGGAGCTGATGCTCGCGCTGGCCCTCGGCCTGATCGTGGTGACCGGCATCGTCCAGCTCTTCATCGGCAACTCCCAGACCTACAACGTGCTGAACGGCCAGGCCCGGATGCAGGAGAACGCCCGGTTCGCGCTGGAGTTCATCTCCCGGGCGGCGCGCCAGGCCGGCTATTTCGGCTGCGCCAACGCCCGAGAGAACCTGGTGTGGACCCTCACCGGCAGCAACCCGGCCAACGCGGGGTCCGTGCCCGAGTTCGACGTCACCCGGCCGGTCCAGGGCGTGGAGAGCGTCAGCGGCGCCGGCGACCTGGCGAACTTTCCCACCCAGGCCTCGAACTCGTTCAACCTGGCCAACGGCATTCCGGCCGCCGACGTGACCATCGGCACGGACGTGCTGGCGGTGCGCAGCCTGGAGACGCCGGGCTGGCGCCTGACCGAGGAACTGTTCCCCACCGGCGCCAACAGCAACCCGCGCATTCCCGACACGAGCGACATCCAGGTGGACGACATCGTCATGGTGTCCAACTGCGAGCAGGCCGCGGTGTTCCGGGTGACCGGCACGCCGGCGGCGGGGCCGGACTCGGTGGAGCTGCTGCACGCGGCGCCGGGCGGCGGGCTGTACCTGAACTCGCGCCCGACGCTGACCGACATCGGCCGCACCTACGGCGAGGAGTCGCTGGTCGGCCGGGTGCAGAGCACGTTCTTCTACATCGCCGAGGGCGCCGGCCTCACCAACATCCTCGACGGCGGCGGCAACCAGACGCCGCCGCTGGCGCTGTGGCAGAAGCTCGGCCCGAACGCGCCGGTCGAGCTGGTTCAGGGCATCGAGAACCTGCAGGTGCTGTACGGCATCGACAACACCGACGACGACGTCGCCAACGCCAACGAGTACGTCACCGCGGACGACCTCGGGTTCGATCCCGTCGATCTGTCCCAGGTCGTGGCGCTGCGCGTGTCGGTGACGGCCAACAGCGTCGACGCGGTCACCGAGGACGGCAACCCGCTGCGGCGCACGTTCACCAAGACCATCGTGCTGCGCAACGCGAACCCGGAGTTCTAGTGGTGAAAGGCAAGGTCCACATGTCGTTGACGGCCATCCGGCGCGAGCGCGGGGTGGCCCTGTTCATCAGCCTGGTGCTGCTGCTGGTGCTGACCATCGTCGGCGTGTCCGCGGTGCAGACCACCACGCTGGAGACCCGCATGGCGCGCAACGAGCACGACACGCTGCTCGCCTTCCAGGCCGCCGAGTCGGCGCTGCGCGACGCCGAGGCGTTCCTGCTGGCCAACGTGGCATCGGTGGAGGACACCGACGCCTTCACGCCCGCGGGCGCCGCGGGACTCTGGGACGTAGCCGATCCGGGTGATCCGGATCCCTGGGATCTGGCGAACATCTGGACCGGCGGTCAGAGCGTGGTCGCGCCCACCGACACGGGCGCGGTGGTCGCCGAGCCGCCCCGGTACCTGATCGAGCATCTGGGCGACGTGGCCAGCGTGGAGAACCCCTACCAGCTCACGCCGGACTACCCGGACCCGGTGGACCGCGTCGCCATGTTCCGCATCACCGCGCGCGGCGTCGGCGGCAGCGCCAACGCCCGCGTGCTGCTGCAGAGCACGTTCGGAATTCTGGTCGACTAGGCCGAGCCTGGGGACCGCAGGAGGACGTATGAATCAGTCTCAACCGAATACCGTGAAGCCGGCGCGCAGCCTGGGCGGCCTCGCCGCCGCGCTGCTGGCGACGTTCCTGCCGGCGTCGGCCTGGGCGGTGATCGCCTTCGACGATGTCTACGTCACGGACGAGGACACCCAGCTCACGGTGAACGCGGGCAGCGGCGTGCTCAACAACGACGACAACGAAGGCGCGCTGCCGATGAGCGTCATCGCCATCGACGACGCGGGCACGAACGGCACCGTATCGCTCAGCTCGAACGGCGGGTTCACCTACGATCCGCCCGCGGACTTCGTCGGCGTCGACACGTTCTCCTACACGGTGATCGACGGGGCGTTCGGCACCGACACCGCGGCCGTGACGATCACCGTCAACTCCGTCAATGACGCGCCGGTGGTCATCGCGCCGGCGCCGGACGTCTCGGCCAGCGAGGACGATCCCGACCTGATCATCGATCTGTCCGCCATCATCGGCGACGTGGACGTGGCCACGGCCGGGGACACGGTCACCTACAGCGTGTCCAGCATCACGGGTGATGCGGTGTTCACCTCCACCAACGTTGCCGGCGCGTCGCTGACCCTGGACTATGCGGCCGACGCCAACGGCGCCGCCACGATCACGGTGCGGGGCACGGACGATGCCTCGGCCTTCGTCGAGGACACCTTCACGGTCACCGTGGCGGCGGTCAACGACGCCCCGGTGGTGGTCGCTCCGGTAGCCGACGTGACGGTGGACGAGGACGCCGCTCCCGTCAGCATCGACGTGTCCGGGGTCTTCACCGACACGGACATCGCCACCAATGGCGACGTGCTGACCTATTCCGTCGCCGGCGTCGCCGGCGATCCCGTGTTCGACTCGACCTCGGTGGTCGGCTCGAGCGTGGACCTGGTGTTCACGGCGGAGGCCAACGGCGTCGCGACGGTCACGGTGCGCGCGACGGACGGCGGCGGCGCGTTCGTCGAGGACACCTTCGACGTGACGGTGAACGCCGTCAACGATGCGCCCTACGTGGCGGGCGCGGTCCCGGCGGGCAGCTTTCCGGAAGACACGGCGACGGGCGTCGTCGATCTGAGCGGTGTGTTCGACGACGTCGATCTGACGCGGGAGGGCGACAATCTCACGATCCTGGTGAGCGGCGTGGCCGATCCCGCCGGGGTCATTGCCGGCGCGGTCATGAACGGCACCGATCTGGAGCTGACCTTCCAGCCCGATCAGCACGGTGCGGGCGGTGTGGTCACCGTCACCGCCACCGACGATCAGAGCGAATCCGTGTCCGTGGACGTCGACGTCGAGGTCACGGCGGTCAACGACGCGCCGACCGTGGTGGCGCCCATCGCCGACGTCACGGTCGACGAGGACGCCGCCGGCGGCAGCATCGACCTGTCGGCCGTGTTCGCCGACGTGGACGTCGCCACCAGCGGCGACAGCCTGACCTACACGGTCGCCGGGGTCACCGGCGACCCGCTGGGTACGGCGGTGATTGCCGGCTCCAGCGTGGTGCTGTCCTACGCGCCGGATCAGAACGGCACCGCGGACGTGACCGTCCGCGCGACCGACACGGGTGGCGCGTTCGCCGAGGATACCTTCACGGTGACGGTCAACCCCATCAACGATTCGCCCTTCGTCGCCAGCGCGCCGGCGCCGGTGACCTTCCCGGAAGATGCGGGCAGCGCGTCGGTGTCCCTGGCCGGTGTGTTCGACGACGTCGACCTGGCCATCGAAGGCGACAACCTGAGCTACAGCGTGGTCGGCGGTCTGCCGCCGTTCCTGTCCGGTGCCGTCATGAGCGGCACGGATCTCGATCTGACGTTCGCAGCGGATCAGCACGGCACCGGCACGGTGACGGTGCGCGCGACGGACGACGGCGGCCTGTTCGTCGAGGCCGGCGTCGATGTCACGGTCAACCCGGTGAACGACACGCCGACGGTCGTCGGCCCGCTGTCGGACGTGGCGGTGGACGAGGACGCCGCGGATACCGTGATCGGTCTGGTCGGGGTGTTCGACGACGTCGATCTGGCCACCAGCGGGGACACCCTGAGCTACTCGGTATCCGGTCTGTCCGGTGATGCGGTGCTCGACGCCGCTTCGGTTGCGGGTACCGATCTGGTTCTCGACTACGCCGCGGACCAGCATGGCGTGGTCGACGTCACGGTCCGTGCCACCGATACCTTCGGCGCCTTCGCCGAGGACACGATCCAGGTGACCGTCAATCCGGTGAACGACGTGCCGACGGTCGCGAACCCGATCCCCGACATGACCCGCGCCGAGGACGGCCCCGACGTGGTCGTCGATCTCAGCACCGTATTCGAGGACCCCGACGTTCTGACGAACGGCGACGTGCTGACGCTGACGGAAACCGGCAACACCAATCCGGCCCTGTTCGACTCCGTGAACCTGACCGGGACCACGCTGACCCTGGATCTGGCCTTCGACCAGAACGGCACGACGGTCATCCAGGTGACTGCCACGGATTCCATGGGCGCGAGCGTGTCGGACAGCTTCGAGCTGGTGATCAGCGGCGTCAACGACGTTCCTGCGCCGTCGGACGACGCCGTGACCATCGACGAGGACAGCGGTTCGGTGCTGATCCCGGTGCTCGTGAACGACTACCTCGCCGAAACCCCGACGACCATCACGGCGGCGGGTGCGGGGGGTGACAGCCAGTCGGCCCCGGTGATCGTGCTGGATCCGAACGGTGACCCGGTGCTGAACGGCAACGGCACCACGGCGAACGGCACGGTGACCATCGTCGGCACCGACATCGAGTACCTGCCCAAGGAGCACTTCCACGGCGTCGACTACTTCGACTACGTGATCACCGACGTCAACGGCGACACCGGCACCGCCCGGGTCACGATCACGGTGAATCCGGTCAACGATCCGCCGACGGCCCCGGCCCAGCGCAACTTCTCCATGCTGGAGAACGGCATCCTCACGGTGGACGTCACCGACGGGCTGCTGTTCGGCGCCTACGACGTCGAGGGCTCGTCGCTGTCGATTCTGCCCCAGACGCTGCCTGCGGTCGGTGTCGTTTCAATCGACAACACCACCGGCGAGTTCACCTACACGCCGCCGGTGAACTTCACCGGCGAGGTGAGCTTCAACTACCGGGTGACCGACGGCGCCAGCCAGAGCACCGACTACGAGGCGCGCATCGTCGTCTACGCGACCACGCCGCCGCCGCCGCCGCCGCCGCCGGGCGAGGTGGCCACGCCGTTCAATCTGTCGAACGTGCCCCTCGAGCAGTCCACCAGCGTGTCGCCCAACGTCATCATCATGATGGACGACTCCGGCAGCATGGACTGGAACATGAGCGTCGCCGGCGAGGACGCCCAGGGCGGCTTCGTGATCGACAACGATCCGATCGCGACGTCGTCGGTGCGCTCCACCACGTACTACTACCTGTGGGACCTGCCGAACAACATCTTCGGCACCACCAGCGGCAACGGCCGGATTCTGCCGACCCAGGACGAGATGGTGCAGTGGGGCTACGCCGCCAACCAGTACGGTCTGTGGCGGGCGCGCAACCACAAGTACAACCGGCTCTACTACAACCCCGAGGTGCAGTACACGCCGTGGGTGGGCCAGGACGACCAGAACAACGAGTACGCCAACGCCAATCCGTCGGCGGTCCGGCTGAACCCGCGTGATCCGTTCAACACCTTCGACATCCTGGACGATCACGACTACTTCTCGGACAACATCCCGCGCTGGCGCACGGGCGGCGGCACGGGCGACCGTACCGTGGACAACATGTACATCCCGCACTACTACGCCACCACGGCCAACCCGCCGCTGGCGTGGAACGATCCGCATACCCTGGTGGAGATCCGGCCCGGCAACGAGCCCTTCACGGGCGGCCCGGCGCGGGAGGACTGCGCATCGGACGACGGCGATCCGATGACCTGCACCTATGCCCAGGAGATTCAGAACTTCGCCAACTTCTTCCAGTACTACCGGACCCGGGAGTACGCGGCGAAGAACGGCCTCGGCAAGGTGGTCTCCCAGCTCCAGGACATCCGGGTGGGCTACGAGACCATCAACGACAACCGCTCGGAGCCCGTGCGGGAGATGAACGATCTCCACACCGAAGGCAACAAGAAGCTGCTGATGGACGACATCTACCGGACCAACTCCAGCGGCGGCACCCCGCTGCGCCGGGCGCTGGACCGGGCCGGCCAGATCTTCTCCGGCAACCACGGCAGCGACCCGCTGCTGGCGGCGCCGGAGGGCTTCTGTCAGCAGAACTTCACCCTGCTGTTCTCCGACGGCTACTGGAACGGCTCGGATCCCTGGTGGCTCGGCAACGAGGACGCGGACAACTCCAGCAGCTTCGACGGCGGCGTCTACGCCGACACCGAGGACGAGACCCTGGCCGACGTCGCCATGCACTACTACGAGCGTGACATCCGCGCCGGCTACGACGATCTGGTGCCGGTGTCCCAGCGCGACCGGCTGGGGGCGCCCGACGGCACCTTCCCGGCCACCGGCTCGCCGCGCATGCATCAGCACATGAAGACCTACACGGTGGCCTTCGGCGTGGTCGGCGACGTCGACCCGACGACGCTGCCGGTGGATCCGACGGTGCCGTTCGCCTGGCCGGACCCCGAGGCTTCGCCCCAGGGCAAGATCGACGACATGCTGCACGCGGCGGTGAACGGCCGGGGTCAGTTCCTCTCGGCGGTGAACCCCCAGGAGCTGCAGACCGCGCTGGAGGCCGCGTTCCTCGAGTTCACCCAGGCGGCCTCGTCCACCTCGGCGGCGGCGTTCAACTCGACCTCGCTGCAGGAAGGCACGCTGCTGTATCGCGGTTTCTACGACCTGCGGGACTTCACCGGCGAGCTGTCGGCGACGCTGGTCAACCCGGACGGGACGCTGAACCCGGTGCCCGAGTGGCGGGCGTCGGAGCAGCTCAACCCGGCGAACAAGCTGCCCAACAACCGGGTCATCATCTCCTATGACCGGAACTCCCGGGCCGGCGTGCCGTTCCGCTACGGGTCACTGACCGCCGACCACCAGCTCGTGCTCAACAACGACGAGGTGAACTACCTGCGCGGTCAGCGCGGCCAGGAGCAGCCCGCCGGTGCGCTGCGCCGCCGCCCGACCACGGACGGCCTGCTGGGCGACATCGTCAATTCGAGCCCGGTGTACGTGGGCGACGCCCGCGGCCTGCACCGCGACCAGGCCCCGTACCCCGAGACCGACCTGTACTCGGACTTCGTCGACGACCAGGAGGGCCGTCAGCCGATGGTCTACGTGGGCGCCAACGACGGCATTCTGCACGGCTTCGACGCCATGACCGGCGAAGAGCTGTTCGGCTTCGTGCCGAACAAGGTGATCGACGGCACCCAGACCTATCACAATGATCTGGACGAGTTCACCTCGCCGTTCTACCAGCACAAGTACTTCGTCGATCTGTCGCCGCGGATCTCGGACGCCTACGTGCGGCCGTCCTCGACGTCCATCGGGCGGGACTGGAGCACCATCCTGCTCGGCGGTCTCGGCGCCGGCGGCAAGGGCTACTTCGCGCTGAACGTGACCGACCCGGCGGGCTCCTTCACCACGGAAGCCAATGCCTCCAACGTGGTGCTCTGGGAGTTCACCGACGAGGACGACATCTCGCCGAACCCGACCCTGACGGATCCGCTCGGGGCGCCGGTCAAGGATCTGGGCTACGCCCTCAGCCTGCCGAGCCTGGCGATGAGCAACGTGCCGGACACCGACGGCAACGAGTGGGTGGCGATCTTCGGCAACGGGCCGAACTCCACCGCCGGCGTGGCCAAGCTGTTCGTGCTGTTCATGGATCGCGGTCTCGACGGCTGGGGCGCGGGCGACTTCATCAAGCTCGACACCGGCCGCGGCGTGCCCGTGGCGCCGGATCAGCTCGCGGGCTATCCCAACGGGCTCGGCACGCCGGCGCTGGTCGACACCGACCTGAACGGCACGGTCGACTGGGTCTACGCGGGCGACCGTCTGGGCAACCTGTACCGGTTCGACCTGTGCGACCGGGATACGACGACCCAGGAGTGCTCGACCAATCCGAGCGACTGGACCGTCACGCGCCTGTTCACCGCCACCTACAACGACGGCGGGGTCGAGCGCCTGCAGCCGATTCTGAGCCAGCCGCTGGTGATCAAGCACCCGGACGAAGACGGCTTCCTGGTGATCTTCGGCACGGGCAGCTACATCACCCGGGAGGACGCCGACGACGAGGAGATCCAGTCGATCTACGCGATTTGGGACCGCGGCGAGACTAGCCCCGCCATGGCCCAGCCGAACAGCAAGTACGACCGGCTGGTGGAGCAGACGCTCACCAACATCGTCGACGACTCCGGCACGCCGGTGCAGACGCGGCGGGCGCTCACCAGCAACAGCGTGATCTACGAGCCCGACGACGGCGGCACGATGGGCACCTACGGCTGGTACATCGATCTCGACATGCCGCGGGCGACCCAGACGACCTCCGGCGCGGCGAACCCGGACAGCTCCGGGCGGAACCCGCCGGACGCCCAGTTCCCGGGCGAGAAGGCCATCCGCCGGCTGGTGCTGCGCAACGGCGCCATCGTCACCACCACGGTGCTGCCGAGCCTGGACGAGTTCTCCTGCTACGGGACCCGCCCCGGCGCCATCCTGGTGCTCGACGCGGTGACCGGGGGTGACATCGGCCGGCCGGTGATCGACTTCAACACGGACGGCGTCATCGACGAGAACGATCTGCTGGAAGACGGCGGCGACACCTACTCCGCGGGCCTGCTGTTCAACCAGGGCGACCTCGACGGTGCGCTGGTGGACCTGTCGACCCTCGGCGGGGAAGGGGACGCCGACTGGCTGTTCGCCTGCGGCGGCAACGACTGTCTGCCGTTCCGCATCGAGCCGCCGGACGAGAGCCGCACGGGCCGCCTGTCCTGGCGCGAGCTGAGCGAAGACTGATGGGAGACGCGACATGATTCGAGTCCTTGCGACCGGCTTCATCGGGCTGTGGCTGCTCGCCCTGTCGGCGACGGCCAGCGCCCAGAGCGCCGACGGCTATCCGCTGGCGGAGAGCGCCGGCGTCATTCAGGAGCTGAGCCTGGAGGCGCAGACCGTCGTCATCGACGGCATGCGCTACCAGGTGGCCCTGGACGCGGACGTGGAGATCGGCGGCAGCTACGGCGCCTTCTCCATGCTCGCGACCGGCATGCGGGTGCACTTCGAGTTCCTGAGGATCTCGGCCTCGGAGCGCCGCATCGTCAGGCTCCGGGAGCTGCCCCCCGAGGTGGAGCTCCAGGAGGTCTGACCGCCGCTCCCGGCGCCGCTGAACGGCGCCGGAGCGACCCTGGCGCCGGCCCAGCCGGGCGGCGCCGGGCCTGCCCGTTCACGATCCCCATCCGACGGGTGCCGATCCGCCAGGCCGCCGTTCCGTGCGGCCCGTCACGCCAACGGCCCGTTCCCCTCCGTATCCTGTCGTGCTACTCCGGCACGGATTGCGCGGACGTCATGGGACGCATCCACATCGCACCACGCCGGGGCCAGGCGCGCGCTTCATGAGCCGGCCGGTCCTGGTGGTAGACAACGGCTCGGCAGGCCAGCGGCAGCGCGGCCTGGTGGCCGTCTGCGTCGCTTCCTTCGAGGGGGTGGGCCGCACCACGAGCCAGCTCGGCAGCGAAGCCGCCGGCGCCGCCACCGCCGAGTACGCCAAGCGCCTGTCGAGCCTGGCGGGGACCGGCGATCAGCTCATTCAGATCCACGAGGCCAAGCACTGCCTGCTGCTGCGGCGGCTCTGCGACGAGAGCGAAGCCGCGGCGGCGGGCGCTCGCCTCGAGTCCGTGTTCTCGGAACCGTTCCGTTTCCGCGACCTGTCGATTCCTCTGCAGGTCCGGGCCGGAATCGCCTGGGGCGTGGACCAGGATGCGGACGCGGAGTCGCTGTTCCGCGCCGCGGAGACCGCCCGCGAAGCGGCGCGCAGCAGCGAGCGGATGGTGCAGCTCGCCGACGCGACGCTGCTGGCGGACATGCGCCGCCGCTGGGAGCTGAACGACCAGGTGGACGAGGCGCTGGCCCGGCATCAGCTCAAGCTCTACTACCAGCCCAAGATGGCGGCGGGGGAGCACCGGCTGGTGGGCGCCGAGGGGCTGGTGCGCTGGGAGCATCCCGACGGCCTGCTGACGCCGGCCCAGTTCCTGCCCCATCTGGAAGCGGACAAGATGATGGCGATGACCCAGCACCTGGTGCGCCAGTGCGTGCGCGACCTGGCCGGCAACCCGTGGCTGCCGCCGCTGTCCCTGAACCTGGACGCGGACATCGCCGATGAGGCGTCGCTGCTGGAACTGATCATGGACGAGCTGACGGTCTGGCACGTCGACCCGGCCCGGCTGATGATCGAGATCGCCGAGGCCGGCCTGGTCCGGCGCCTGGACCGCCTGCTCGAAGGGCTGGCCGGCCTGCGCGGACGGGGCGTGCGGATCTCCATGGACGATTTCGGCACCGGCGGCGCGGCCCTGGCCCGATTCCCGCGGCTGCTGGTCGACGAGGTGAAGATCGACCGCTGCTTCGTGCTGGGGATCGAGCATCACGCCGCGCACCGCTACCTGGCCGGCATGATGACCGAGCTGGCGCACTACTTCGGCATGTCCGTGGTCGCCGAAGGCGTCGAGACGGAGGCCGCGGCGGACAGTCTGCGGGAGGCCGGCTGCGACACCCTCCAGGGCTTTCTGTTCAGCCCGCCGCTGCCCCTGGACGAATTCTCGCGCTGGGTGGCCCGCCAGCCGGAACCCGGCGACTGCGCCTGACCCCGGCCGTCCGCGGCCGGGCGCCGTTCCGGCGGCCGGCTACGGGCACGCCAGCGGCCGGCCGCTGGCGTTCTCCACCACGCCGTCACCATCGCCGTCCCGCGCCATGCGCACCCGGCCCTGGGCGTTGACGATCGCCATGCGCGCACCGCGCGGGTCTCCGTCCGGCGGGCAGTACTGGAAGCTGCCGTTCTGCCAGCGCGTCCAGCCGCGGGGCTGGAACTGCAGATAGCTGCGGGCCCGGAAGGCGCGCCACCGGACCCGGGCGCCGGGACGCAGCGGGGGCAGGGCGTGGGTCAGGGTGTCTTCGTCGTCGAGGCGGCCGTCGCCGTCGACGTCGACGAACACGAGCTGGCCGGCATGCCACGTGTCGGCCGGGCCGCAGCGTCCCGCCGCGCCCGGACAGAACGTCACGGTGCGGCGCCGCAGAATCGCTTCCGCCCTGGCCGCGGCGATGGCGCCGGCGATCTGGTTCATGTCGGCGGCGGTGCGCCGCGCGGCGACCAGCTCGCGGAATGCCGGCACGGCGAGGCCGAGCAGG
>MDTD01171516.1_pt1 | contig 11290 bp, 10 predicted proteins | sample 811221 | NCBI WGS metagenome assembly MDTD01 (sample SAMN05326646, study PRJNA326480) | marine metagenome | isolation source: seawater | place: Pacific Ocean: South West | collected 2011
AAACCATACTCTTCTGCAAAAGGTAATAACCAAAACCCTACTGAAGCGGAGACCAAAACAACATCATGACCTTCATCTTTGTGCCATTGAATCCTATTTAGGGCTTCTGGACGAATTAGATTGCGGCAACGTTGCTCATAGAAATCACGCCCCAAACTAAGTAATTTTTCCTCTCTATAACCACTCAGTACACGCTTCAATGCAGTACCTTTCGCTGTATTATTACTAATAAATTTCAAAAGGTAAGCCATATAAATAGGCCCAAGAATGATAGATTCCAGCATTAATCTAGGTGGAGACATAAGATAAATCAAAAACTGACTAAAAGTGTCTCTGGTGGTAATAGTTCCATCAAAATCAAAAAGGGCTAACGACTTCATTTAGATCTTCATCCGTTTAAAGCAAAACTCAGGAATATTTCTTATAATAAACATAATCCAATACCAATAATAGGGGGTGTATAAAATATCTTTTCTACTCTGCTGCCCTTTGAAAATATCACGAGCTACAAAAATCGGATCCGTAGTCAATAAATTAGGTAAATCAAGATGAGCTGTCATTGGAGTTTTAACAAATCCCGGCCTTACATCCATTACAAAAACGTTTCGATCAAACATCCGACTTCTCAGAGCAGAAAGGTAGGTACTCAGCATAGCTTTCGCTGATCCATAAAAACCATTAGTGGCCCGACCTCGATCACCTGCAACTGAACTTATTGCAACTATAAAACCAAAACCTCTGTCTGAAAATCTATTTGCAAAGTACTCCAAAAATGCAATCGGGCCCTCCCCATTGATTCTGAAATTAGTGTTTAATGCTTTTGTATCTGAACTACAAGCCTCTTCATCAGATAAGTCGCCAATACAGCTGATAACACCAAGAGGCAGACGCTCTAATAAACCTGAAAAATCGACCGGCTCTAACGAATCGCTAATATCAAGTGCCTCAACCTGTACTTGACATTTATGCTCAATTTGAAGATGACTTTTTAAGCCAGTTAGAACTTCAGGATTTCGAGTGGTTAGCATTAAATCAAATCCATGAGCAGCATATTCTGAAGCCAAAGCTCTACCTATTCCTGAGCTTGCACCGAGTATAAGTACCGATTTTTCTCTCATCTAAAACATCACCCCTTGTCAAAGTCCCAATCTCGAAGCTAGATCACTCTTGATAATTCGATTAGGATCAATTCTATTTCGTAGCAACTTAAATTCAGTCCATCGGGGATAGCTACTCTCAAAAAGATTTCTTGGTCCTCGAGAATCTTTAGCCAAATATAAGCGACCACCACATTCCCTGACTACATTATCGATCTTTTCCAGAAGTCTCTCCGTAGAACTTCGTCGCGGAAAATCCAGAGCGAGCGTATAGCCATCCATAGGAAAAGACAACCAACCACCACTATTCAGCGATCCGAACTTTTTTAATACGGCAAGAAAAGAACCCTCACCGGATTGCTGAATATTTTGCAATATTTGACTTAAACCATCCTCACTATTCTTAAGTGGCAATACACATTGATATTGTATAAATCCTCGGGATCCATACATACGGTTCCAATTTTTAATAATATCCAATGGATAAAAATAACTTGGTATGGTTACTAGGCGATGTCCATCCTTCAATGCCTGAATCTGGCCATATGCGTGGTTAAATTGTCTCACCGACCAAGCACTCAAAAACCAATTTGGTAGATTACAGGGAATACTTAATTTAGGACTTAGATCAGTCTGCAAAGGATTACAATCAATTTGGCGCATATCTTCAAGGGACACATGCCTACCACTCAAGAATACGCCACGACCTGGATTGTCTGGATGAAGGCAATCTATCCATGCCACAGAGTATTTGCAAGAGTCATGAGACTCAAATAATTGCATCAGTCCACTCAAGTTCTTCGCTGAGACTATTTCCTGATCAATCCACGAAGTCTCAATTGGGAGCAATTTTAGAGCTACTGACAAAATTAATCCGGTGAGTCCCATCCCACCAATAGTCGCATAGAAAAGTTCACTATTTTCTCTCGAGGAACAACGAACTACTTCACCTGAAGGAAGCTTAAGATCGAACCACTCTAAAAAACTACCTAAACTACCATCGCAGTGATGATTTTTTCCGTGGACATCTGCAGCCACCGCTCCACCTAAGGTAACGTAACTGGTGCCTGGAGTTACCGGCAAAAACAATCCTTTTGGAATGAGAACATTCAGTAGCCTACTTAAAGTTATGCCGGATTCTGCAATTACAATACCCTTTTCCTCATCCAAATGAAGTATGTGGGAATAGTGTATAGTGGAAAGTACCGTAGGGGCCAACGAACCGTCTCCATAGCAACGGCCCATACCACGGGCTATAAAGCCATCTTCAAGCTGAACCCATGCATTGTCCAAATCATACTCACTATGGAATTCATAACTCCTGCCCGACCTAACCGGAAACTGTCCCCAGTTCATTAATCTCCGCTTAGAAGGTAAACTACTCATCTATAACCCGCTCGGTTGAAAACAAAACGTCGATCCAAAACATATTTCAAGCAATACCCTACTCCGAGCCCCAATGCTCCGCCTAGATATTTAGCCATTGGATTTTTCCAAAGAATATAGAAAGACCATTCTACAGCCCAGAACACTAAAGTGGTGATGATACCTAAAGAAGAATAAACAAAAAATTTACTCGCTTCATCGCGAATATTCTCCCGCGGATCCATAAATACATAAAATTTATCCAATAGAAACTTACTAACTAATCCCACAAAAGTGCCACAGACAATAGCGAAAGTAAGAATATAGTCATAATCATTCAACCCAAAACGGGAGTGATCAATCCACTCAAGAATCCAAAATTGTGTTCCCAAATTAAGTACAGTGCATACAATCGCAAAGGCAAAATATTTAACTGCTTGCATACTTTAACTTAGATGCCATAAATGAAATAGATGAAGCAAGAAATCCAACAAAGAATAACTAATTTCAGAAAACGATCTGTAAATAAAATTTTCACTGGTGCACCACTCTTGGATTCAACAAAGGTCAATTGCATGTATCGTAGAATACCTATAACGACAAAGACTACAGTGATCACCAAATTTTGGGAACCTACTCGTGTTTGAACCTCAGGAGATAGACAATACATGATGTAGCAAACAATAGTCACGGAACCCATAAGCATCATAGATAACCCCACAAATTCAAGGTTATAACCATCCACTACTTTGCGAGTACAAAGACCATCAGTCTCTGTTAACAATACGTCATCTCGACGTTTAGCCAAAGCAATGAACAAAGCCAAAAGAAAAGTCATCAATTGAATCCATAAGGAGAGACTTACACCGGAGACTACAGAACCTACTAACAAGCGTAACCAAAATCCAAGCGCCACTACACTCACGTCAATTATTGGGATATGTTTTAGATATAAACTATATGCAAGATTTATAATAAGATATGCTATCAGCAATTGGGTTACATTCCATGAAATCTGACTAGCTAGAAACATTCCCGCAATTACTAACACGCAAGCAACCTGAAGTGCTTTATTTATTGCTATTTCTCCACTGGCTAGCGGACGTAACTTCTTAAGCGGATGTTCTCGGTCGTGGTTGATATCTCTACTGTCATTAAAAATATAAACCGCTGATGCAATAAAGCAAAATGAGATAAAGGCCAGTATAGTGGGTTGAATCAGGTGTACTTCTAAAATTTGGCCTGCAAAAAATAAAGGGAAGAAAACAAAGAGGTTTTTAACGTATTGCTGCACACGAAATAATGCCAGCCAAGTTTTCACTTAAAACTCCTTCATTTACCCAGTGCTCTGCTAGATCGTATTGCCTGGTGCACCTTCGATTGACTACTTCGACCCAGATAAGCATCGACCTTACTACTAGCGTTCACTAATTTGAGCAAATCCACACTGCTGTTAAATCCCTCCTGCTGAATCAAGTAAACAAGATCTTCGGTAGCAATATTACCGCTCGCTCCGGGGGCATAGGGACAACCTCCTAAACCAGAACAACTAGAATCAAAAGACCGTATACCCAACTCAAGAGATACCTGACAATTGGCCAAAGCAATTCCATAAGTATCATGAAAATGCATACTGATTTTTTCTAGGGGAAAAAAATCTTTCGCTAATTGAAGAACTTTTTTCACGTGACTAGGCGTAGCTTTGCCAATAGTATCTCCCAGACTTAAATCCTCAAATTTTAATTTACCTAGGTTTTCGAAGACTTTTCGTAGTCGACTTAAACTAATCTCCCCTTCGTAAGGGCAAAAAAACACTGTGCTTAAATACACTCTTCGAAAAAGACCAGCCGTTTGCCCTAACAACGAACTTAAAACGCTAATAGACTCTTCAAAATTCATATTGATATTTTTTTTATTGAAAGAATCAGACACGGCAGTAAAAAAACTAACTCGTTGCAAATCAGTATTTTTAAAGGATTCTAAGCCCCGCGAATTTGGAACCAGAGCAGACAAACCATCTACAGACTCTAAAGATTGAATTAGAGCTTCAGAATCCGCCATCTGCGGAACCCACTTAGGCGACACGAAGGCTCCAACTTCAATTTCATGTAATCCAGCAGCTCGTAAATCATGAACCAAATTTTTCTTCACCTCAAGATCAATTACTTGCTCTATATTCTGTAATCCATCGCGCGGGCCAACTTCGACTATTCTTATGTCAGTCATTAGAGCCTTCGATTGTGATTAGTAACTGATCAGCTTCAACAAGTTCATTATTACTTATTAAAAGCTCCTTAATCTTACCATTTAGAGGAGCCAAGATCTTATTTTCCATCTTCATTGATTCCATGATGAGAAGCAAATCACCTTCCTTAACACTAGCTCCTAATTTGCAATCGATTTGTAAAATTTTACCCGGCATTTGAGCTTTGACATTGCCATCGCCTTGGAAAGACTCAATTAAATCAATGTAGGCAGGACGGTGACTAAAGTGATAAACAAATCCCGACAAATTCAAATACAGATCTGAGCCTTCCCAGTGCATTTTTACAGAACTGCGAACTCCTTGCTGGATTAAATCCTTGTCAAAATTTATAACCTTATTCTCTGTGATTTTAGATGCCGCTAGATCAATCTTAAATATCGTATATTCTCCGCTGTTCCTGTCATAATTCCAGGTCAAATCAACCGTTGGTTTATCTGGGTGAGAACACCATATAAAGCTTTCTGTTCTCATTCATAACCCCCTACCTTGAATGCATGATCATCAGCTAAACTTGCATTTCTTGCATGCAAAGCTGGCGCAAGACTAAAAAAAGCCTCCAACGTATTTTCTAATTTTGATCGTAAACTTTGCTCAAGCTTCATATCTTCGATAAAGGAGGTGTGGATCTCACCACTCTGAAACTTATCCTGAGAAAGGATTTTAATCAAAAAGGATTGATTGGTTATCACTCCGAAAATCTGTAACTCACCGAGCACTCCTATCATGCGCTCAATAGCTTGCTGACGAGTATCAGCCAGTACAATCAATTTAGCTATCATTGGATCATAGAAAGGACTCACTTTTGAGTATTCTTTTACTCCAATATCCAACCTTAGCCAGTCCCGTTCTAACGGCCACTTCAGCTTCACGATTGTTCCTGGATTAGGCATAAAGTTTTGTAAAGGGTCTTCGGCATACAATCGCACCTCTAATGCATGTCCTTTGGACTTTAAATCTGCCTGATTCCATTGTAAGGGGTCTCCACATGCAACCCTGATTTGAGTTTTAACCAGATCGACCCCATGCGTAAGCTCGGTAACGGGGTGTTCCACTTGCAGGCGAGTATTCATCTCTAAAAAATAAAAATCACCACTTGAAGAATAAATGAACTCCACAGTTCCAGCACCTTCATAATCTACTAATTTCGCAGCCTTAATTGCTACTTCTCCCATCTCTGACCTCAAGTCTCTTAAATCGAAGCTAGCAGGCGCCTCTTCAATAACCTTCTGATGGCGTCGCTGTATTGAACATTCTCTCTCATTCAAATGAACTATATTACCTTTCGAATCTCCGAAAACTTGTATCTCAATATGACGTGGATTCTCTATGAGCTTTTCAACAAAAACTCTAGAGTCAGAAAAAGAGGAGCCAGCTTCTCTTTGGCAACTCTCGATGGCAGACATCAAACCTTGCTCATCACGTACGGCTCGCATCCCTTTTCCGCCTCCACCGCTAGCGGCTTTTACCATTAAAGGAAAACCAATCTTGCGCGCTTCCTCTAAGATGTCCGCAGCTCCCCCTGACTCATTTAATTCGAATCCTGGTACAACCGGCACGTCACCAGAAATCATTAACTGGCGAGATTTAATCTTGTCACCCATGATTTCAATTGCTGCCTTGCTAGGACCAATAAATTTGATTCCAGCTTTTTCACAGGCCTCCACAAGCTCTACTTTTTCAGATAAAAAACCATAACCTGGATGAATACCATCAGCACCAACCTGTTTAGCTGCCTGTAGAATTTTATTAACATCTAGGTAACTCTCAAGAGCAGTCTGTCCACCTATTGGCAAAACTATGTCGGCCATATCTGCAGCTAATGACTCTCGATCAGGATCAGATACGACAAGCGCAGATTTGATATTGAGTTCGCGAAGAGCTCCTATTATACGTACAGCAATTTCTCCACGATTCGCTATTAATACACACTGCATAAATGCACTCCTACATCCTAAATATACCCTGTCTACGCTTTTCAAAAGGTTTATTCAAACTTGCCGAAATACCCATTGCTAAAACATCACGAGTGGATAGAGGATCTATTACCCCATCGTCCCATATTCTGGCTGAAGAATAATAACAACTAGATTCCCTTTCGTAAGTATCAATGATTTCCTTCTTAAATTCCGTCAAATAGCTCGCAAAGGCCTCTTGACCCATTTTTTTCAGTTGAGCAGCTTTGACAGAGACTAATACTTCACTGGCTTGCTCACCACCCATTACCGAAATCTTTGCATTAGGCCACATCCAAAGCTGTCTGGGCTGATAAGCACGTCCACACATTCCATAATTACCAGCACCATATGATCCACCGATTATTACTGTGAAGCGAGGCACACAAGCATTACTAACAGCCATTACCATTTTGGCACCATGCTTGGCTATGCCCTCCTGTTCATACTTTTTACCGACCATAAAACCGGTTATATTTTGTAAAAAAACTAACGGAATGCCTCGCTGAGAACATAATTCTACGAAATGTGCGCCCTTTAATGCTGACTCGGAAAATAAAACTCCATTATTAGCCAGAATACCTACAGGAAAACCCTTCAATCTGGCAAAACCACAGACTAAGGTATTACCGTATTCGGCCTTAAACTCATGCATAAGACTACCATCCACAATTCTGGCGATAACTTCCTTCACATCATAAGGCTGTCGGGCATCTTGAGGAATTACACCGTACAATTCACGCGGATCATATTTTGGCGACTCAATAGAACAACGATCAATATTATTTTTTGCTGGTTTAGGTATTGCTCCTATTAAATCACGAGTAATTTGGATTGCATGTTCATCATTCAAGGCTAGATGATCTGTAACGCCACTAATTTTAGAGTGAACGTCCCCGCCTCCAAGCTCTTCTGTGCTAACAACCTCACCTGTAGCAGCCTTTACAAGTGGAGGACCCGCCAAAAATATTGTACCTTGCTGTCTTACGATGATAGTTTCATCGCTCATTGCTGGCACATAAGCTCCCCCCGCGGTACAACTACCCATTACCACCGCAATTTGAGGAATACCTTCAGCACTCATCTGAGCCTGATTAAAAAAAATGCGTCCAAAATGATCCTTATCAGGAAAAACTTCGGACTGAAGCGGTAAAAAAGCTCCGCCCGAATCAACAAGATAAATGCACGGAAGTCCATTTTCTCGCGCAATTTCCTGTGCACGTAAATGCTTTTTGACGGTAATCGGATAATAGGAGCCGCCTTTGACTGTAGCATCATTAGCCACGATCATCACTTCGCGACCATGAATAGTACCTATTCCCGTGACAACTCCTGCTGCAGGAGGCGAAGTCTCATACATATTCAACCCAGCCAAACATGAAAACTCAAGAAATCTACTATCGCCATCGATTAAATGATCAATACGGTCATAAACAAAAAGTTTGCCTCGACTTCTATGGCGCTTAACGGAAGAGCTATCGTCGCGGAAATGATTTTTAGATAGATGGGTGTTTAATTCATTGACCTTACTGATCAGAGCTTCTTGATTCTGCTTGAACTCAGCGCTATTGTTTTTTATCTTGCTGGAAATTAACTGCATACGTTTTCTTTCGGATTCATTAGAATAGGTGTTGGAGATTATATCACCTAATTGAAATCAGTCTAACAATCATAGAAAACAATCTGTTGACAGCCCAACATACTACTGCTAAAATCGCGAGCTTCCCAGACCGAGCTAGGTTGATTTCGGTCTACGCTTTCTAAGGAGACAATCATGTACGAGGTAGCAGTTCAAGTACGAGATACAAAAATTACACAAGCTAGTCGCACAGCGCTTCGTAATGCTGGCCGAATCCCAGCCGTTGTGTATGATAAAGATGGCTCCGCGATCAATGTTTCTATTGATGCGCGTGAGGCCGCTCTATTAGTAAGAAGGCGTGGAGCCAGTGGCTTAGTCTCCCTAAAAATTGATAATCAGGGCAGTCCCGAGGAAACTCAGGCGATCTTCAAGAATATCCAGTACGATTATAAAGGTAATACAATTCTGCATCTTGATTTTCAACGTGTGCATGCTGATCGAATCGTTAAAATAAAAGTACCCGTAACTCACACGGGCGTTCCACATGGTGTGTTGCGACAAGGGGGCGTTCTTCAGCAGAATGCTCAGGAAACAGAAATAAATTGTTTACCTGCCGAAATCCCAGATTGTATACGTGTGGATGTATCAGCTCTCAAACTGAACGAAATTGTGCGAGCGCAAGATATCGAAGGCTATACTTATTCGATTCCGAACCAAGCATTCTTCACAGTGGCTAGTTCCCGTGCAGCAAGAAAAATCGCTGCTGGAGACGAAGAATAAATTTTGTGAATTTTCAGATAAAGTGGAGTAACTTACTCCACTTTTTTTTCGCAACATTCAATTCTATCTTGTTGCATTTCCTCACAGCCATTATTCTTACTAGTGAATGTTTGCAAGCACTTTTTTAGTTTCTTTATTTTTTTCTTATTTAGGTTCTCTGGTTCTCTTTCCACTATTAAAACGCCTGAGAATATACGACATTCCTAATCATCGGACAGTCCATGAAAAGCCTATGCTGGAAATGGGCGGACTAATCTTCATCATAGGTTATTTCAGCAGTCTACTCTTTGTTCTTTTCTTCCATAATCCAGTAATTGACACCTCACTACTAAATAAATTAATTGGAATTCTCGGTGGAGGTATAGCAATTATTATTCTTGGTGCACTTGACGATCTTTTGAACTTAAAACCTATCACCAAGTTTGTGATTGAAAGCGTTATTGCTCTATTTATCTGTCAATGCGGAATAATAGTCGAACAACTTACCCTAATAGGATATTCATTGGAATTAGGTGCCTTCGCTATTCCGTTTACAATTGTCTGGATCGTCGGCATAATCAATGCAGTAAATATGATGGATGGACTAGATGGTCTATCTGGTGGAATTTGCCTCATTATCCTGTCCAGTATCGCTGTTCAACAACCAGAAAATGTCTTGGTAAATTTAATGATCCCTGGCTTGTTAGGAGGCATTCTCGTTTTCCTATTCTTTAACTGGTATCCAGCAAAAATTTTCATGGGTGACGTCGGCTCCCTGTTTCTTGGATATCACATAGCTATTTTTTCAATCATAATTGTAGGCTTCAATTCACATTCGCTAGGATTAATGGCTCCGATCTTTCTCTTGGGTTTACCTATTTTTGACACTTTAATGGCAATGTTTCGCAGAGCTAAACAGAATAAACCTATCTTTAAAGCAGATAAAATGCACATTCATCATCAACTTCTAAACCTGGGAATAAGCCACTCTTCAGTAGTTAAAAGCCTATGCTTGATCAACCTTACTCTTGCAATAATTGTTTATTTTTCAAAAGATAAAAGTGCTGAAAGTTCAACTATAATTATTCTGGGAACGATTCTTCTAATTATATATTTGATGTCTATCCAATACATTCTCAAAACTACTAGAATAAATGGGTATGAGAAGGGCGTCATAAATACAATTCGCCTGTATTTACAAGCGAATAATTACGAAAATATAAACTTTGATAAAGAACAATTGGAGAAAAACCAACAGATGCAAAAGTTAGAAGATATGGCCCTTAAAATATTTTGCGAAAGCAATCATGCCACAATCGAAGATCTAGCAAATCGAATGATCCTCGGAGAAGGTCAAAAATCCAATGAGTCAGATTCGAAACAATCTTGAGCTCATCTTTTTAGCTATTCTAACAATTCCTTCTTGTATAGGTTTTATTCTGTCGTAATATTGTTATAATGCCGCTGCTGAAGGGGTATTCAGAGAAACATAGTTCAGAATAATTAGCCTGTAAGAAAAATCATGAGGAGATTCTATGTCAAATAGAGCCTGGTTGGTCTTGGAAAACGGTAAAATCTTTGAAGGCTATGCCTTCGGAGCCACCAATATGCAGAGTTCAGGAGAGGTCGTCTTTTCCACTGGTATGGTCGGTTACGGTGAAACAATGACAGACCCTTCCTATACGGGACAGATTCTATGTTTCACCTATCCTATGATTGGAAACTATGGCATTCCTGAAAGCACCAGCCAAGATCTAGTCAATTCACCTTTCGAATCAAAGAACATTCACCTTCAAGGCTTATTAATCAGTGAATTAAGCGAAGATTTTTCACATTGGAGTGCTGGTCAATCGCTGGATCAATGGATGAAGCAGCAAAACATACCTGGGATTCACGGAATAGATACAAGGGCTCTTACTACGCTACTACGAGAAGAGGGTTCTATGCTGGGATCTATTTGCTTCGAATACCCCGATTACCTGCCTGAATTCTTTGACCCAGGCACCGAGAATCTTGCAGCAAAAGTAACCAGCCCATCGATTCAAATCTTTCTCCCTGAAGGACCAGTAGAGAAAACTGTTTTACTGATCGACTGTGGTTCCAAGAGTAATATTCTAAGATCACTTCTAAAGCGTAATCTAAAAGTAATTTCAATTCCATACCACTTAAACTATCATCAGCCAGATTTTGAGAAATATGTAGGTTCTTATGATGGTATTTTGGTGAGTAACGGACCAGGAAATCCTGAAAATCTTGACCACATCGTAGAAAA
>MDTD01064006.1_pt1 | contig 11289 bp, 8 predicted proteins | sample 811221 | NCBI WGS metagenome assembly MDTD01 (sample SAMN05326646, study PRJNA326480) | marine metagenome | isolation source: seawater | place: Pacific Ocean: South West | collected 2011
AATAAAGATAAAAGATTTAGTAAAGGCAAATAGGTTGCTTTAAAATGTTTTCAGTCAGTTTGATTAATCCAAATTTTCAAACTGGTCCAGAACACCTCAATAGTTTTTACATACCTTATACAATTGGTACATTATGGGGTTATGCGGTCCAGGACGAAAGAATAAAGAAAAACTTTAAAATACATAATTGGGTATTTAGACGCTCTCCTATAGATCAAACTGTTGAAGAATGCAAAGACGCCGATATTGCCCTATTAAGTTTATACATTTGGAATAAAAACTATTGCTATAAACTTGCAAAAAAACTAAAAGAAGCAAACCCAAATATCAAAATTATAGTTGGAGGTCCAGAATTAGATTGGAGAGATCCCAACTTTCTAAACAAACATCCTTACATTGATTCAATGTGTATAAATGAAGGTGAGCAGGCAATTAAGCATATTTTTACTTGTATGCTTGATAACGAACCTATTCCAGAAAGAAATCATTTTGAAAGACTCACAGAATTAGATTGGCCCAGTCCATATTTAACAGGAGTATTTGATCCTTTGTTAGATGCACATCCTGATATAGAATGGGTACCAACACTTGAAACTGATAGAGGTTGTCCTTATCAATGTACGTTTTGTGATTGGGGAAGTGCCACAGCAAGTAAAATGTTTAAGTTTAATATGGAAAGAATTGAAAATGAAATTAATTACTTTGCTGATCGAGGATTACCTTATGTGTCTATGACAAATAGTAATTTTGGCATTTACAAAGAAAGAGATTTACAAATTGCAAGATGGTTATGTGATGCAAATAAAAGAACAGGCCATCCAACAGGATTAAGTGTAAGTTATGCAAAAAATAGTAATTCTACTGTAGTAGAAATTGTTAAAATGCTTACAGATCATAAAATTCAAACAGGATTATATATTAGTTTACAAAGTACTTCAGATCAAGTATTAGAAAATATCAAAAGAAAAAATCTCAAAATTAATAAAATTGACGATTTAAATACTATTGCAAAAGAAAATAATATGCCTTTACTTACAGATCTTATAATGGGAATGCCTGGAGAGTCATATGAGAGTTGGATACAAAATATCGAAAACGTTTTTGAGCAAAACATTACTAATATGGATGTTTATTATTTGCAGTTATTAGTAAATGCTCCTATGTATGTAAATGACAAAGAAACTTACAGTTTAGAAACATTTGATGCATACGATTATTTTTATGAAACTAATGTTGAAAGATTAGAAAAAGAAATTGAAGAAGGCATTGCTGAGTGTATTAAAGTAATTAAATCAAGTAACACATTACCTTCAGAAAAAATGTTAGATTGCTCATTATTCAGTTGGTTTGTATTAGGAATGCATTGTTTAGGAATAAGCAATTATATAGCACGTTATTTACATAGAGAGCAAAATATTAAGTTCACAGACTTTTACACAGGCTTATATTCTTACTTAATTAATAACGATAAAAGTTTTCCAGTTTGGATAGACGAATATAAAAAAGCACACGACAACTGGTATGAGTATGGATATACAACTGATAGTATAGGCGGAATAAAAAGTATAGGTTGGCAAGTAATTTTTAGTCTTATGCCTATAATACAAAAAGCAGATAGGGTTGATGATTTTATAGAACACACAGCAAATTTTGTTAATTCGCAATATAAAGTTCATAGCGATTTATTAGATGATTATAAAAATTTAACATCTTTGTATGTTAAGCAGTATGGCAGATATTTAAAGCAACCGGTATCTATGTCACTGAAATCTGATTTGTTACAATCTAAAAATATTGTTATCGAAGATCGCTATGAACACTTTCCTGAATCATTAGATTTACATCTTAATTATATATTTTATGGTAGACGTAGAAGTTGGGCACTTAACAAAGTTATCTTAAAATGAATAAAGTAAGTTTAATAAATCCAAACTTTCAAACAGGTCCTGTGCATTTAAACAGTTATTATTTGCCATATACTGCTGGAACATTGTGGGCATATTGCATGGCAGATAAGCGATTAGCCGATAATTTTGAGATTAACAATTGGATATTTAAAAGAGATGATATAGATCAAGCAGTAAAAGATTGTAAAGGAAGTGACATAGCATTATTAAGTATCTATATATGGAATCAAAAATACACTTATGCTCTTGCAAAAAAATTAAAAGAAACATATCCTAATATAAAAATTATTTTAGGTGGACCTCAATTAGAATGGAGAGATGATAATTATTTTAAAAAATATCCTTACATAGATAGTATAGTTATAGGTGAGGGAGAGTCTGCTTTAAAATTTTTATTAGAGTGTTACTTAGACGGAAAAGATTTACCGAAAAGAAATCAGTTTGAACGCATTAAAGATTTAGACCTACCAAGTCCTTATCTAACAGGACTATTTGATTCACTATTAGAAGAATATCCAGACATTGATTGGGTACCTACACTTGAATCAGATAGAGGCTGTCCTTATGCTTGTACATTTTGTGATTGGGGGAGTGCTACTGCAAGTAAAATGTATAAATTTTATACTGATAGGATTGTTGCAGAAATAGAATGGTTTGTAGAGCATAAACTTACATATATGAATTTGACTAATAGTAACTTTGGTGTTTTTAAAGAAAGAGATGTCTTTATTGCAGAAACTATTGCAAAGCATACTATGGAAACAGGATATCCCAAAGCACTTACAGTAAGTTATGCAAAAAATAATAATGCTTTAGTTTTAGATATTGTTAAAATGTTTATGGAGGCAGAAATTCAAACAGGTGTAACAATAAGTTTGCAAACAGCAAGTGAAACAGTATTAGAAAACATAAAACGTACTAATATGAAAATAAACAAAGTACAAGAAATAACTTCTATTGCAAGAGATAAAAACTTACCTATTAGTACAGAACTTATACTTGGATTACCAGGCGAAACATATGACAGTTGGAAAACAACATTAGACACAGTTTTAGAAGCAAAAATTGTCACAATGGATATTTTTTATTTACAACTTTTAGTAAATGCTCCTATGTATGTCAATGATAGAGAAAAATATAATTTAAACACTTTTCATGCATACGACTATTTTTATGATTTCAATGTACAACGTATTCAAGACGAAATAAAAGAAGGCATTGCTGAAAGTATAGAAGTTATTAAAAGCACAAATTCTATGTCTAATGAAGAATTACTTAAAACAGCAATGTTCAGTTGGTTTGTAATAGGTGCTCATAGTTACGGATTAGCAATACTTTTAGCAGACTATATGTTTAAGAAAGGAATACCCTATACAGATTTTTATGAATCTCTTTTTGCGTATTTACAAAACAATAATAAACTTGTAAAGCAGTGGTCAGAAGAGTTTTTACAACTACATCATAGATGGTATAAATTAGGTTATGTAGACAGATCAATTGGAACTATGCCTAATATAGGATACGGTACTATGCAATCGTTTGTACCTCTAATACAAGCATCAGATACTATGGAAATTTTCTTAGATTCTATTAGTAATTTTGCACAACAAGAATACAATTTGCCAGATAACGTAATACGAGATTACAAAAAATTAACAGATATGTATATTAAACAATTTGGCAAATATATAACAGAGCCTACTACTGTAAATCTTGACTCTGACATATTAGGAGTAGACTTTGTTGTAGTAGAAGATCGATATAACCACTTCCCTGACACAAAGGAAAATCATATGGAATATCAATTTGTGTCAATCAAAAAATCTTGGCATCTTAATAAAATTATAGTTGACAAATAGCAAAAATTTGTTATAATTAAAACTTGGAGGTTTATATGACCAGTTTTGATATGGGTGTAATTTTATTAATTTTTGTCTTCTTTAACTCATACTTTATGTATAAAGCAGGTGAAAAAGCAGGAAAATTTCTCGGAATGATAAGTATTACTCAGTTTTTCAGGCAAAAACGAGTTCTGAAAGATAAAAAAGATATATTAGGATTTGAAAATTGGCCTTTGCCAGTGCAAATAATTTACGAAGATCCAGATCCTGATTATTTTGAAGATGAGTAAAACATATGGCGAGAAGAAAAAGTAAGTTAAGATCAATTTACGTTACCAAAGAACCAGATTGGAAAACTTTAAAACTTTTAACAGAAATAGAACAACAAGAAGATGCTTTTAGAAGTTGTGAATATTTTGTTAGAACAGAAATAAGCAAAACTAAAGGACTACCAACTGTAAAGGATTGGATTAAAAATCATTCCGGCTGGAGTGATGAGGATATTAAAATTGTTTTAGCAAACCCTGATTGGGCATTAAGCAATGCAATTATACCTTGTTATACATATCACAAGTTAGGATACATGCCCGAAAGTGTTAAACTTCACTTTGAAAAAAGAAAAGAGGAGTGGATTCCAAGAGGCAAAAAAACTATAGCAGAGAAAAAACTTAAAGCAGAAAGCAAGCCGCAAAAAAAAGTTATAAGCATACAAGATAGGATGAGAGATCAAGTTACAGATCTCTGTGCAGAATTTGAATTTTTTATAGATCAAATGGTCGACGGCAACAAAACTGTTAAAGATTTTGATCCGTATAAAATGATGATTGTGTATCAACCTGAAGTAAAAGGACCTCATGCTAAAATAATAAAAGAAGAATTTGAAGGTCAGCACAAAGAAGCATTAGAAGTAAAAGAATGGAAAGATCCTGATATAAAAGAAGCATACAGACATTTTGATACAAAAATGCGTAAGGCGTTTGTACAAGTGTTTGAAAAGATTAATACTGCTTGTGATACTATTATTCAAACTAAAGCAACTACACGCAAGGCTCGTAAGCCTAAAGCACGGTCTAAAGAGTCTATCATTAAAAAAATGAAGTTCCAAATAAATGATAGTGATTTAGGTGTTGCAAGTATTCATCCTACAGAAGTAGTTAATGCAAATGAAATTTGGGTATATAACACTAAAACAAGAAAGGTTGGTGTGTATCATGCTATGAGTAAAGATCCACGTGGGTTAGGCAGACCTGGATCAGGACTTATGGTAAAAGGCACAACAATTCAAGATTTTAATGAAGATCTTAGCATTCAAAAAACATTGCGAAAACCTAAGGAACAAATAAACAACTGGACAGGAAATGCAAAAACAAAGTTTGCAAAAGCATTTGAGGAAATTAAAACAACACCAATAAAATTAAATGGTCGTATGAACGACAATACTATCATTCTAAAGGCATTTTAAACTAAAATCTGATAAATAGTAGTATGCCACAAGATCAAATAGGATATAATAGCAGAGAAGATCTCATTAAAGAGATGCAGTTACGTCTTGCTGACGGCATTGTTGACGTTGAATTAGACAGAGAACATTATGATGTTGCTATAGATAAGTCATTAGCAATTTATAGGCAACTGAGTAGTGGTAGTGTTGAAGAAAGTTTATTGTTTGTAAACACTCAAGACGGACAAACCGAATATACACTACCAGATGAAGTCATGGAAGTTAGGCGTATATATCGAAGAGGTATAGGTACTAATAGTGGCGGCGGTACAAACTTTGATCCATTTGATGTAGCATTCAATAATATGTATATGTTACAAGCAGGTCAGATAGGTGGACTTGCAGTATTTGATGCTTTTGCACAATACAAAGAAGTTATAGGCAGGATTTTTGGTAGTGAATATAACTTTTTATGGAACAGAAATACAAAACAATTAAAAATTCTCAGAAACATTAGGCATGAAGAAGAAATTGCTGTAGGTATATATAACTTCATTCCTGAAAGCATTTTATTAAAAGACGTGTATGCGGGTAACTGGTTAGGTACTTATGCACTTGCTCAAGCAAAACAAATGTTAGGCGAAGCAAGAAGCAAGTATGCAAGTGGTTTACCTGGAGCCGGTGGTGCCATACAATTAAATGGTGAAGCATTAAAAACAGAATCCGTAACAATGATTACAGAATTAAGAGAGTCATTGTTCCAAAAAGAGGAAGGTAATGCACCGTTAGGATTTGTTATAGGATAATAATGATAGTAGGACTTGTAGGTTTTATCGGGTCTGGTAAAGACACAGTAGCAAAAGAATTTGTAGATCGTGGGTGTGTTCAAGACTCATTTGCTGGTCCTTTAAAAGATTTATGTTCATCAGTATTTGGTTGGCCAAGAGATCTTATAGAAGGTGATAGTTTAGAAAGTAGAGACTTTAGAGAAACACCTGATATGTTTTGGACTAAAAAGTTAGGTGTCCCTAATTTTACTCCAAGACTTGCTTTACAACTAATAGGCACAGATGTCTTAAGAAAGAATTTCAGTCAAGATATTTGGTTAAACAGTTTAGAATATCGCATTAGACAAAACTTTAATACAAGTCCTTGTGTTGTAATTAGCGATGCAAGATTTAGAAATGAATTAGATCTTATAAAAGAAATGGGCGGAGTTGTTATTTGGGTACAACGTGGTGAGTTGCCTGAATGGTATAATATTGCCAGTACTGCTCATGAAAATGCTGTAAGTAGAAAAATTATGGAAACTAAGTATCGCGATGTTCATGAAAGTGAATGGAATTGGGCAGGCTATCCTGTAGATTACATAATAGAAAATAATGGTTCTTTAGAAGACTTATCTAAACAAGTCGAAGGTATTAGAAATTGGGATACAGGTGAATTCAGAGAAAACCTTAAAATTGTATAATACCACCTAATACCAGCAAATATTCCTTAAACTCCTAAAATACGCAAAAAAAGATAAATACTTGCATACTTTATAGTATTCATTCAATATATTGGGAGAATAAATATGGCAACATTAGTAAGTCCTGGAGTAAGTGTAAGTGTCAGCGATGAATCGTTTTACGCCCCCGCAGGTGCCGGAACTGTTCCTTTAATCGTTATTGCAACGGCAGAGGATAAAAAAGCACCAGATGGTAGTACAACAGCATCATACACTACATCTGCTAACGCAGGAAAATTATATCAAATAACAAGCCAAAGAGAACTGCTCCAAACATATGGTAATCCAGTATTTAAAAAGAGCGGTACAACTGCTCTACATGGAGACGAAAGAAACGAACTTGGTCTTATGGCCGCATACAGTTTCTTAGGGATAGCCAATAGAGCATTTGTTCTTAGAGCGGATATAGATTTAGACGATCTAAGTCCTTCATCTACTGCACCAGGTGGACCTGTTACAGACGGTACATACTGGTTAGATACTGATGACTCTTCTTATGGAGTTTATCTGTATGTAAGTAATGCATGGGCAAAACAAACAGTAAAAATTGCATCAAGTTCAGATGTTGATAGCGGAAATGTACCAAAAAGTGCATTTGGAGTCGACGGTGAAATATGTGTTGTTCAATTTAACAACTCAGGTGCATCTTTAGGCGAGATCAAATTTTATCAAAAACTTAGTGGTACATGGAGACATATAGGTTCATCAGGATGGTCAAGTGCTGTCAGTGGATCAGCAGGTGATTTTCAATTTGCAAGTCATCTATCTATACCTACTACAAAAGGTGGCGGAGGCTCATTAACTGCAGGAGATATTCATATTAGAACTACTACTCCAAATAATGGCTCAAACATAATCCTTAAGAAGTTTAGTACAAGTTCAAATCAATTTGTATCTCAATCAGTAGCAATAGACAGTTTATCAAGTAGTGTCTATACAAATACATACACTTCACCTAAAGCAGGTGACATTTGGGGTAATGCAGATGGTGAGAACGATCTTGCATCAATAAATTTAACAAAGCATAATGGTAGTACAAGTTTAACTGTATCAGCCACTTCAGCATTATCTGATACAGCAATTCCAGTTGCAGGTCACTCAGGCAAAGTTTCCATCAATCTTTTTGTAAATGATGGTTCAGCAATTCCTGTTACAATTAACACAGACGGTGACGCAGACGGAAATGCAAGTGTTGATGATATTGTAACAGATATTAACAATGCTATATCTGGTGCAAATGCTTCATTAACATTTAGTGATACTCTTGTAGCAAGTAATGTAAGCGGAAAGATTAATCTTGTTGTTAGCAACGGAAGAGATCTTAAAGTATCCGCAGGTAATGTAGCAGGATTCACTCCAGCAAACTTAAACATTACAGCAGGTACATATAGTAACTTTGAAGATCTTGTTTATGAAGTAAGTGCAAATGCTCCAACAGGTGCAGTTGAAAATGGTAAATTATGGTTTGATAATAACGTTTCAAACACAAATGTTGATATCTTATATCAAAACAGTGGTACATGGGCAACATGGACAGGCGATGTTCAGTTCTCAGCAAGTGAACCTACAAAACAATCAGATGGCGTAAGTTCTTTATCAACTGGAGATATTTGGATTGACAGCAGTGATTTAGAAAATTTCCCTAAAATTTACAAGTATAGTGCAACAAGTGTATTTGTCTTAATTGATAATTCAGATCAAGTTACAGCAGACGGTATCATATTTGCAGACTTTAGAGCAAGTTCAAGTGGTTCTTTAATTAGTACTGCTAACGGACTTCCAAATCCAGCATTATATCCAAGTGGTATGTTAGCATGGAATAAAATGGCTTCAGTAGGTAATGTCAAGCGATACGACAGTACATCAACATTATGGAAAGACTACAGCGGAAACAAAGTAGATGGCTCTCCATATATGATGCGTAAAGCACAAAGAAGAGCAACAGTAATTAAACTACAATCAATTGTAGCATCTAATCAAGATATTAGAAATGAAACTAACAGATTTAATATCATGGCATGTCCTGGTTATCCAGAACTAATTGATGAGATGGTAGCACTTGGTGTTGAAAGAAAAGAAACTGTATTCACTATAGGTGATGCTCCTTTAAGATTGGCCTCAGATGCAACAAGTACGGCGGCTTGGGCAAATAATAGTAATAACGCAGATGTAAACGGAGAAGATGGACTAATATCTACTTCACCATACGCAGGTGTTTACTATCCACATGCTTTAGCAACTGACCTCGATGGTTCAAATGTATTAGTACCAGGTTCACACATGGCACTAAGAACATTTGCATTTAATGATCAGGTGGCATTCCCTTGGTTTGCACCAGCAGGATTCCAAAGAGGACTCGTAAATAATGCTTCAAATGTTGGTCATTTAGATGCAACATCAGGAGAATTTATTCCTGTAGCACTAAGTGAAGGACAACGTGATGGTCTTTACAGCAACAAAGTTAATCCAATTGGTAATTTCCCAGGAAGAGGAATTGCTATATTTGGACAAAAAACACTGAATCCAAGTGCAAGTGCATTAGATAGAGTGAATGTTGCAAGACTTACTGTTTATATCAGAGAAAGACTCGATGACATTGTTAAGCCTTTCTTGTTTGAACCAAACGACGAAGTCACAAGGGCAAATGCAAAATCAGTAGTTGATAGATTCTTAGGACAGTTAGTGTCTCAAAGAGGATTGTTTGACTTTATTACAGTATGTGATACAACAAACAATACTCCAGCAAGAATAGATAGAAACGAACTACACATTGACATCGCTGTACAGCCTGTCAAAGCAGTAGAGTTTATATATATTCCTGTAAGAATACAAAATACATTAGGCTCAACAGCATAATATAGTTTAAACTATACATAAAGGGGCGGTTTTCCGCCCTTTTTTGTGGAATAATTAAAACGTGAGTTAATGATTTTGGCTCAATTCTGATAAATATTCGTATAATATTAAAATAGTTCTTAGGAGAACATAATGGCAACATCAACAGCAACAACTGAAACAAAAAGTAAATTTGGAGTACCTTTATCTGGAGCAACTGGTTCTGGTATATTGATGCCTAAATTGAAATATCGTTTCCGTGTTTCTTTCTTGAATAATTTTGGTGGTAGTGCAGAAACTAAAGTTTTAACACAAAATATCCAAAATGTTACAAGACCTAAGATTACTTATGAAGAAGTAGTTCTTGATAGTTACAATTCAAAAGTATATGCACAAGGTAAACATGCATGGGAACAAATTAACGTTGTTATAAGGGATGATATCACTAACCAAGTTGCTAAAGCCGTAGGTGCACAGGTTCAAAGACAATTGAACCATTTTCAACAAAGTACACCGGCCGCAGGTGCAGATTATAAATTTGATATGCAGATTGAAGTACTTGATGGTGTTAATGCTGGGTCTACAGAAGTTTGGTTCCTCGAAGGATGTTTCTTAACTAACGTTGATTACAGTGAAGCAGATTACAGCACTTCAGAAAGTGTTACAATTAACTTAACTGTACGTTATGATAATGCAACACACTTTGAAGGTGATAACGATATTAACGGTAGAACAGCCGCTGGTAACCCATTCCCTGAAACACCAGTAACAGGTGACGACGGCGTACAGGCTTAATTTAACGACGGAGGTCTCTTAACGTGAAATTTACGAGATTTGTTGGACCACACTCCAACGAGAAATTTTACGCAAGGGACTTTCGTAATGGTTACAGGTTTCGACCTGATGTTAATCCTCCCCGACAACAGTTTCAAGGATATGTAAACTTTATTTTCAATAGAAGTGTATTACAATTTCTTGCAAATCATAATCTAACTTTTAAAACCAGTTTGAGTAGCCTTATTCGTAGGGCCACTCTACCTGGTGTTGATTTCAGGACTGAAGTCAAAAATCAATTTAATAAAAGAAGAATTATAACAACAGGTGTTGATATGAGACCTGTAGAATTTACTGTATTGGATACATTAAACAATGATTGGCTTACTGTGTTAATGAAAATGTATGCGTATAATTTTATGAATCCAAGAAATAAAAATAGATTCAATGACAGAGATATACAAGTAAACAAAGCCATGGTCGACGAAATGGCAGGTTCAATGTTTAAAGGCGACACTTTTGCAAGTAATGAAGCAGGATTAAATTTACAATTTGAAAAAAACTTTTTTGAAAGAATAGATTTTATTTTATATCATGGAGGCAAAGGTGTACAATATTCTGTAACTAATCCTACAGTAACATCATTTACACCAAAAGAACTTGATTATGCATCAAGTGAATTTATGGAATTCACTATTGTAGCAGATTATGAAAACTTTACAACATTTGATATTGCAAACTTTGAATTAGGAGAAGTTGATCTTGATAGATTTGAAGACTTACCAGATGGATTTGAATTCTTTGGCGATGATACAATTATTAAACCTCTTGGCACTGAAGTTGAAACAGACTTTGAATTCTTAGGTAATAAAGTATCAGAACGTGCCAGTGGAGGAGGTTCAAGAAATCGAACAAGTCAACCAAGTAATTTTACAGTACGTGATGCTCAAGATGGCTTAGATATATTTGGAGATGGTGCCG
>MDTD01070404.1_pt1 | contig 11289 bp, 4 predicted proteins | sample 811221 | NCBI WGS metagenome assembly MDTD01 (sample SAMN05326646, study PRJNA326480) | marine metagenome | isolation source: seawater | place: Pacific Ocean: South West | collected 2011
AATATATTGAAGGCCACCGTCGGGATTCACAACACCTTACTGCACGAACTCATCTTGGAATACGGTTTGTTTGAACACGATTCCGTGCATTTGGCAAGGCGGTTGAATACCTTCTTCTTGCTGTACGGAGATTCAACTTCCGCCATGCGGGCTCTTGAACTTGGACCGATTGAAAAATTGGAAGCTGAAATACAAAAGATGTTGACCATTTCTGCGAAAATCAACAAAACTTGGCTGAACTCAATCGGTCCCCTTTCGGTTAAATCCACCATCAAGTCAAAACCGAACACCATACTGTATTTGGCGCACATGGCGTTACCGTTTGAGAGCGCAGGGTATTGCACGAGAACACACGGTTTGTTAACCAATTTATCTCGGTTCAATCCGAAAATTTCTGTTCAAACACGTCTCGGTTATCCCTTGGACAAAGGAAAATTACGCCATCTAAGTGAAGACGATGTCAAACCGGAATTCAATGTTGATGGTTTGATTTATGCATACGAAAAAGCCGTTGACCCTGGGATTGCAGATGCAGATGAAAGAGCATACATTGAGCGCGCAGCGCTTGCCTTGATTGAGCGAGCACGTACCACACGTCCTGCACTTATTCAGGCCGCGTCCAACCACGTGAACGGGGCGATTGGGTTGACAGCAGCCCGAGCATTGGGCCTCCCGTTTGTCTACGAAGTGCGGGGGCTCTGGCACATGTCAAGGGTGGCTCGCCAGCCCCATTTCTTGCATCATGCGGACTACCAAGCTATGGACGCCGCCGAGGTGGCGATTTGCAAGGAGGCAGATTTCGTTCTGGCCATCACGCACGCTGTGCGCCACTATTTGATTGACAAAGGGGTCGCTGAAGACCGGATTTTGGTGCTACCGAACGGCGTTGACACCCATCGATTTTCACCGATTAACGCCGACGAAGACCTACGGGCAGAACTCGAGATTGGAGAAGGTATCGTCATCGGTTATGTCGGTTCTTTTGTCAAGTATGAGGGCCTTGATTTACTCGTAGAGGCTTTTGCAAAATTACGAGAACACCATTCAAGCGTCTATTTGTTATTGGTTGGGGACGGCGACACCAGAAATGAACTTGAAGCCATGGTAGACCAACTGGATATTCGTGATGGAGTTCGCTTTACAGGACGTGTGCCTCACGACGATGTCAATCGATACCACAGCATCATCGACATTGCACCCTTCCCGAGAACACCGGATATCGTTTGTGAGTTCATCAGCCCCTTGAAACCCTTTGAATCCATGGCCATGGGTCAAGTTGTGGTGGGCTCCGATGTGGCGGCTTTGCGCGAAATCATCACAGATGGAGAACACGGTCGCTTGTTCAAGAAAGGCGACAGTCACGACCTCTTCGAGGTGTTGTCAACCCTGGTTTCGAGTCCTGAAGAGATGAGTCGATTGAGGGATTCAGGCCTTGACTGGGTGAAAGAGCATCGCGATTGGAACAAACTCGCATCCTATCTCAATGAAGTCCACAACGCCATTTTCGCTGGCGGCGAGCCACCCGAACTTCTGGGCTCTGGGCAAGCATTGACGATTCTCAACGGAAAAGTTTCCACCGTCATTCAAGGAAAACCCAACCTCATGGTGATCATGGACGAGTTCTCAACCACAGCTCTTTCAGCAGATGCGAACCTCGTGCGTCCAACACCAGAAAATTGGCAGGCCCTTCTTGATGAGCATCGCATTGATATGTTGGTTGTAGAGTCCGCATGGGAAGGAAACGACAGCGCTTGGCATCACAAGGTAGGGTGGTACAGTGAAGAGGAAATTGCTGATTTGAAACAGCTCGTTGAAGCCTGCAGGGACCGAAACATCCCTACGGTGTTTTACAATAAAGAAGACCCAGTCCACTTCAACCGCTTTTCAAAAACAAGTGCATTGTTTGACCATGTTTTCACCACTGATGAAGGGTGCATCACGAGGTACGAAGCCTTGGAACATTCTTCCATACAATCTGTTGATTGGATTCAATTTGCAGCCCAGCCTGACGTACATCATCCCTATGAGGTCATGCTCTCGGACCGAAGTGACATCGCCTTCGCCGGTACCTACTACGCAGGAAAATATCCCGAGCGGTGTGAAAAGATGGACATGCTCTTTGATGCGGCAGCGAATCACGGGCTGGTCATTTATGACCGCCAGTCTGACGGTGGAAATCCGCAATATGTGTTTCCAGAACGATTTTCATCTCACGTGCGAAATAAACTCGAGTACCATGAGATGCTCCAAAAGCACAGAGAGCATCGGATTTTCCTCAACGTCAACTCAGTTGAGGATTCGTTGACGATGGCCGCTCGCCGCATCTTTGAGATTCCAGCATCCGGAGCATGCCTTGTAAGCGGGCCAGGTTTGGCCGTTCGTGAAGTGTTTGGAAACACCGTACCCATGGTTTACTCCAGCGAACAAGCCACTGCAACCCTCGAAGCCTTGATGGCGGATGAGGCATTCTTACGATATACGATCCAAACTTCACGACATATTGTGCTCAAGCGACACCTCAACAATCATCGATTACAAAAGATGCTCAATGCATCCAGCCTGACCCTTCAACGTCCTTCTTCAGTCGCAGACACGGTCATCGTGAGCGATACATTAACATCGATTCGCGATATTTGTCTTTGGTTTGCACGTCAAGAACTTGAATTCACACATCTCGTACTGCCTTCCGCCCCTGCAACCAAGGCTGAAGAACTCCTGGTCAATCTGCTCCAGAATCGGGGATTGAAAGTGAGTTATGATCAAACTATAAATTCAAATTCACCAACCATTCACATTCACAAGATTTTGGCATTTGATCACCGTGGCCTTGATGCATTGTTTAGTGAAATGCATTCTACGCCACATACCGTCCACTTCAAATCACCATCTGGTGAATTGTTGGCGACCTGCAAACAACCGAGTTCCGAGATCGAGTTCACCCTGGAACATTATGTATTCATCTCAACTTCTCAGAAGTTGATTTCAACCGTTACGGACCACACGTTTACCGAAGTTCCATCTACAATCTTAATCGCCGGTCACGATCTTAAATTCGCCATGCCAATTGTTGAGGTACTGGAAGAGATGGGTATCCGAGTGTTGGTTGACAAGTGGGATAATCATAACAAATTCGATGCAGAACAATCGCGCACTCTTTTGGAGAAGGCTGACGCAGTATGGTGTGAATGGGCACTCGGGAATGTTGAGTGGTATTCCCATGCTATTGAGCCAGGCATGCCCTTATTTGTCCGGTACCATCTTCAAGAGCGAAACTATGAATATCTGACCAATTCAAATCAAGAAGCAATATCAAACATCGCCTTTGTTTGTCAGCACTACGAAGCAAATGCACGTGAAATCGGCCAAATTGATGACACTACACCGACTTCAGTCATTCCCAATACAATGAACATTCGAGGAAAATATAAACGAAAAAATGACAATTATTCAATAGGGTTTGTCGGAATGGTTCCTGCAAGAAAGCGACTTGATTTGGCGCTTGACCTTCTTGAAGAACTTCTTCAGCATGATGCTCGATATACGCTCAAAGTTGTTGGGAAAAATCCGGAGGAATACGGCTGGCTGATGAAGCGAGATGATGAACGCGAATATTATCAAAACATTCGATCACGCCTTGAATCCAATCCATTGCTTAAATCAAGAGTGGAATTTTTAGGATTTGTTGATGATATCAGGGAGTTTTACTCATCTGTAGGCCATGTAATTTCAACAAGCGATTTCGAATCGTATCACCTTACTTTAGCAGACGGCCCGCTGCATGGAGCAGCAGCGCACTCGTTGAGATGGGACGGTGCAGATCACATTTACACGAAATCTTGGTTAAACGAAACAATATCGGAAATTGCTAACTCCATTAGAGCTCAAAACAATAGAAACACCACCGCTTACGAAGCCGAAAAGCAAAGTCTCCACCTCGTTCCACAAATGAGTTCTGAAATCATTGCATTATCAATCCTTCAAGCCTTGGGAGGAGTTTCTGAATGAATGAATTCATTGCTCACCGACACCGAAACCTTTCCAAAAAAGGTCGGTATTTTATCTCAAAAAACACCTATTTGGATTATCATTGGATTCCAGCGAAATCTTGGACTCCGCATTCATACACACTCGTGTATTTTTTGGGATATAATGGGGCACTCCCCCAGAATTTAGTTCAGAATGATTCACACAATTTATTGTGCATTGTAGACCGAAGCGGGCCACAAAGTCGTGGAAGTTGGTACTTTGGGAGTCAGGGAGTTCCGACAACGTTGAATTTCGTGTTGAATTTCATTACCCAACTTTGCCAAGCAGAACTCATGGTTGCAGAAAACACCATATTTTCCGGAAAGGGCATGGGAGGGCACATGGCGCTATTTTGCCAACAAGAATTCAAATCCGTTGCTTCAATAGTTCATAATCCGACAACAAACCTCGTTTCGTCAAAATATGTAGAGGAAACCAACGCTTCTTTGTTTAGAGATATTTTTTCAAAGTCAAAAACCCATGACTTTCAGAATCTGGTCAAATTGATAGAAAAAAACCAATCATCGCATTGCCAGATCTTCCTCACTTCCGATCTCGACATTAAATCCACATTTTACACTGAGCAGATTCTTCCTTTATTGGCTCAAGACAATGTATCAAATTTAGGAAAAAATCAATTATTTTTCGACGCAATATTCCGCCTTATCGATGATACCCTTCCCCCTGTCGCAACAAAATTTGAAATCGTCCGCAAAAACCCGCCAAATCCATCTGAGGACATTCATCCAATTCATATCAAGATCTCTTCTCGACCAGAGATTTGCATAGACAAGGATCTTACGTTTGATTTCGACCCGTACGAAGATCGTTCGTGGCGTTTTTGGTATCAAAATCTATGTTGGTTAGAAGAGCATCTCGAGTCGCTTGAAAATAATAAACACCAGCAGGACCAATTTGCTACAATTTTTTCAACATGGATGCATCATATCGTACCAGATAATGGACATGATGAGGAATTTTTCTATCACGATCATTCGCTCGCATACAGAGCAATACATCTCATGAATTGCTGTAGGTTTGCTCCTGAAGGTATTTTGCCCGATGTAAAATCTCATATCCGTGACATCGGGACTTTGTTGTTGTCGCCTCTAGAGGATAATTCCCTGTCAAATCACGCTTATGACCAGGCGGTCTCGCTGTTCCTTATTTCTTATCAACTTGATGAGGATGATGAATGTAAACATGTTTGGGAAAAAGTAGCCTTGAAGCGTTTGAAAAGAGAATTAGAATATTCGTTCACATCGGATGGAGTACATGTAGAAAATTCACCTTCTTATCATCACGGAATGATTACCAACATTCACAAATCCTTGACAAAGGTGCTCAAAAGAAATCCACACCCCGAGGTAAATGAACACCTTGAAGCATTGGAAAAATCAGTGCCGTTTTTGCGATGGATTATCCGCCCGGATGGAAAGGTCCCTCCCATCGGCGATAGTGAAGAAAAACAAGTTTCAACCACCCTGGCCCGTAGAATGATGCCCACAATTTTTCAAAATAAAGCAGAAGGCATGCAGGTTTTCGGCAAGGGCTATGCGATATGGCGTTCTGATGAGAAGAATTTCCACATGACTCTCAAATCATGCCAACATGGGCGCTTCCATCGTCATGATGATGATTGCAGCATTACACTTTGGTCCAATGGAATGAATCTCATCCACGATGCAGGCTTATTGTACTACAAGGAACGAGATCCAGACAGGATTTTCGTTCGCTCAGCTCAAGGGCATTCCGGATTTGAGGTTCCAAAGGTTAAACCCATTCGAAACATGCTTGACAGAAATGCACAAGTTGCTAATGTTGAAGCCGTGTCCGAAATGAAAGCAACAGGGACTCAAGGAATGTATGCTAACTTACGGATGACCCGGGCAATTGATACAGATTTTCACAAAGTGGTTATTGTTGATCAATTCTGTCAATCATCCATCAATAAAGGAGTGAAGCAAAATTTCTTACTCTCTCATCGATGGGATATTGAACTTCTCCCTAACAAAGTGCTTCTCTCCGATGGAAAAAAGACTTGGTCCTTCTTGGTTGAAGATGAAGAATTAATGAGTTCTGCAACAATTGAGAAGGTCATCATTTCAAGACTAAAAAATAAATCTGAACCAGCCCATAAATTGACCTTTACACCTAAATCTCTCACTACGCGACTCGTGATTCAGATAGACGATGAACACGAGCCAGAGAACACAAAAGCGGGACAGAAAATTGCCCTTCATCATGAAAAATTCGGGAATACTGAACTGATGCTGCCGATTGATTGGTCAATGAATCCGCACAATAGTAAAAATTGGATGCATCATTTGAATTCATTGAGATGGCTAGGTAAGCATCATCCCACAGAGGAAATAATTGCCGATTTCTATTCTTATCATTTCGAGAATAAAAAACGCCATGCGTATTTCAATACTAGAGCAGGCGACCACACAATTTCAATTCGATTAATTCGATGTTGTAATATGTACGAGCATGCCTCAGTATCTTTGAAATCATTGCTCGAAAAAATTATTCGCCATGATATCTCGAGTTTGATGAAAGAGACTGTGTACCGTGCTGGTCATAACCATGGTCTCATGGCCGATGTTGCATTGCTTCAGGCGACGAGAATGAGTGAATATTGCTCAAAAATCATCGATGTACCTTCGGTTCAAGAGAGGGCGAAAAAAACCCTTTCAGCGATGTTCTTCCTTAGCGGACTAACCAAAGAACATTCCTTGTCGTACCAGCTATGGAACTTAAATTATGCAATGGAATTTTTCAGAGAATCAAGCACGGACAATTATGATGGGGAAAATGTTGAAGCCGATTTCCAAACATTTTCAAAGGAATTTATTGACCATTTCTTGGTTGACTCTATCTATCAATTTCCTATTGGTGATTCTTTCCGTAAACTCAATCTTAATCTGTACCAGAAAATATTCTCGACCAAACCACAGGTTGTGCTAGGCGCATATCATAACGACCAATTTTCATCAACTCGTTTCGAGAATCAGTATTCGCAAATGGTCCATGCCACCTTGGTCTCGGGATATAATTCCCATATTCACAAACAAGATGATGATCTCTCATTCTGCTTAGCGATCGACGGCAAGATCATTATTGATGATGCTGGATATACAGACACGGCAACAGCAGAACAATATGCATTCCTCGCATCTACCTCAGCACACTCGATGTTAACTTTGCCAGGGTTGGAGTTCAAGGAAAATCAAGGTAAAGATGCCTCAAGTGTAAATCCTGTGACAGAAAATGGCGGGACCTATCGCCTCTCCGGAATCCACCATCGCATCCCGAATACTGTTGTTGAACGTGAAGTATTAGCAACAAGCAAAGGCATCTCCATCAATGACAATGTTATGCCATCAGAACAGCTTGAATCACAGGTTGTGAAGCGAAGATTTGTGATTAATCCAGAGTTTAATTTTGAGATTCTTGACACACGTGGAGTGAGTATAACAGACACCGATGGTAAAGAGGTTCTATTCATTCAATCTAATAATGCTACATTTACTTCTTTTTCCGAGGGTGTATACGTAGGCCAAGATAAGAGGCACACAGAGATTCTCAAAGGGTTTGATGTTTTTGCCAGTATCGAAAATTACGGAACAATTCATGTGGAATTTAGAAAATAAGGTTGCGATTTGATGGATGAAACATTTGAAAAATTAGAGAATTGGATGCAAAAGATGGGTTTAAACGAAAATATTCCAAATGCCTATGAAATCTGGAAGAAATCTAATCAGGCATTCCGGCAAGGGGACGTGAAACTAGCAAAAATGTATCAAAATATGAATTCACTTTTCCACAACTCTTCAGTACCCTATACCACAAAAATCGGCAAAGGTGTTAATTTCGCTTACGGGGGCATTGGCCTGGTTATACATTTTAACTCAATAATTGAAGACTTTGCTACAATTGGATCAAATGTCACATTAGGTGGCCGCGGGGGTTCAAAATTGCATTATTTTCTAGATGATGGTACAAGGATGGTTGTGCCAAGAATTGGAAAGTACACATATGTCGCAACTGGAAGCAAAATATTGGGGGGAGTTGATGTTGGAGCTTGTTCAATTATCGGTGCAAATTCCGTGGTAATGAATCACGTTCCTCCTTGTTCAATAGTGGCAGGAACTCCAGCAAAAATAATCACACGATTAACTGAGGAAAATTTTAGAAAATACAAAAACAATTTCACCCATTTCCGAAACAAGTCCGATGAAGAAATAATCCAAATCATTCAATCGTATTATAATGAATAAGATTTCTCTCAATCTTGACTTAAACTTTCCAAATTTGTAAGGAATTTATATCGTCTCTAATTACTCCCGCATGTGTCTCTAATGAGGTCTGCAAATCGCTTTGATATTGAATATGGGTTGAATACTTCTCTAACTCTTTTCTGTATTCTTGCACGGTTCCATGAATGCGATAAACATGCATCGACGGCATCCGCAATTGAGCTTGGTGAATAATCAGAAAGAGCAACTCCACATTTCATCCCCATCTCTGTCTCGATGGTTTCTATGGAAGGTCCAAATCCGATAATCGGTAGTCCATGGTCTAGCGCTTCAAGGTAAACTAGTCCAAAAGCCTCATACTCACTCGGCATGCAGAAAACATCAGATTCATTGAGATAATCACTTACTTGAGAATCTGAGAGGCTGTTTTTGATTTTACATTTGTGAATCAGGTCTTTTTGTCTGAGATATCGATTTATCGGCTCTCCCTCTTGCCCGTTTCCAATCAAAATTAATCTGGCATTATCTACAGATTGAATCGCCTCAACCAATCGAAGAGGATTCTTATGCGGTAGTAAATTTCCAAGATAAACGACTTGGCCTTTGTTTCGTTTATTTTTATTTTTATTTTGATTAACAGTGAGTACAGGTAGTGGTGGTGGCAAAATAGAAATTTTGCAATCTGGTCTATTCACAAATTCATCCATCTCATCATGACAGTGTTTTGATAGGAATAGAAGGTGGTCAATTCTTGTCAAAGTTTTTTTCACACGATTCAAATTTTGAGGATATCGTTGATCATTTTCTGGTCTACAGTACAGCCATGAATGTGCAAATCCGATTATGGTTGCATCGGTCTCAATCTTGCTGATGGCGGCAGCCCAAGCGTTTGAAATATGATGGAAAATGATACAATCTGGTTGAACTTCTTTAATGATAGATCTCATTCTTTGTTCCGAATTTCCTTCTCGATTTTGTAAATAAGTTACCCCTGTTTTTGGGTCTGAATCCGAATCGGAATTTAATGCGGCAACTCCGACAAGTTCTATGCCTAATTCAGGATGTTCCACCCAAGATTGAATTAACGACGAATGAAATCTTGCAACACCCCCTTTCGTTTTGCCTCCATTTTCGGGATTGACTGAGCCTACAGAAAGTACCCGGACCATAAAATCACCAAAAGATAGAATGAGGTTAGTATCTTAATGAATCTCCGCAACGGTATCGTTTGTATACGTTTGAAACTACAATGATAATGAAAGATTCAATCATTCGTGTCCTGTTGGCCATTGGCGTAGATTTCCAAGCCCGATTCAACATCTCCTTCATGCAAGACAGAGCCAGAATCAAGAACAATGATTCGATCACAGATGGTTTTGAGCATTCCAAGTGAGTGTGAAACAATCACCACCGTCCCTGATTCAGAAATCATATCTTTCACTCGTTTTTCGCTCTTCTTTCGAAACGAAGCATCTCCCACGCCCAGTACTTCGTCAATCAAGAGCAAGTCGGGCTTGAATGCAGTAGCGACAGAGATGCCAAGTCTAGACTTCATGCCAGAAGAATACGTTCGGATTGGGCGGTCGAAGTGATGGTCAAGCTCGGCAAAGGATTGGATTTCCTCAATCAGTCCGTCAATTTGTTCCGTTGTTCGTCCCATCAAGGCACCGTAAAGGTAGGCGTTCTCACGTCCAGTCAGTTCTTTGTGAAACCCTACGCCAACGCCGGCAAGAAGGGAAACGCTCCCCCGAGTAGCAATGGTGCCCGAATCAGGAGGAAAGACACCAGCCATCATCTTCAGAAGCGTACTTTTTCCTGAGCCGTTGCGCCCAATAATGCCCAAGACCTCTCCCTGATTGACTTCCAGTGAGATGTTTCGAACGCCTGAAGGTTGAATGTCTTCTTTGCGATATTGCCGCGGCACTGGGTATTCCAGCGTCACATCCTCGAGCCGCATCACGACCGTCATACGTTCACCACCGCCCTGTGTGCTTTACGCTCAAAGACCATGGCGCCGAAGATGTATCCCAGAAGCGCGATGGTGAAACACATGGCATATCCATATCCAGGAATGGCCGAAGACTCTCCCAACACAACGTCTCGCATACCGGTGATGGGCACAACAGTCGGATTCAAGTGCGCCACGATGGCGTGCCAGCCCTCACCAAAACGTGTGTTGAACATGTCGTAGGTCCACATGACAGGAGAGAGGAAGAAACCAGCTCTCACCAGGAAGTTGATGAGATTGAGAATATCTGGAACCTTGCAGGCTAACGGGGCGAGGAGCAATCCAATCCCCCATCCTGTAAAGGAAAGCAGCAAGAGCCAAACAGGGAGCATCAGAAGATTTGCTGTGACTGGGAGGTCGTGTATGAAGTAGAATGGAATAAGACAGGTTAGCGATATGACCGCAAGGACAGCGTTTGTGAGCGTACCGCTTGTTGCAAAGACCGTTTTTGGTACTCGGGCGAATTGAAACAGGTTGATTGAACTGCTCAGGGACTTTGTGGAGGTTGTCAATGAGCGTGCAAACATCGTCCAACCAATGATGCCAATGATGATTTTTACAGGATAGAGTGGGTCTGAGGAACCGACCAGAATGGTGAAAATAAAGGTGTAAACGACTGCCAAGAGCAGCGGCTCAAGAACAGCCCATGCATAGCCGAGGTAAGCGCGGCGGTAGCGTGCGTTGAGGTCTCGTTTGACGAGCAAACGCAGAAGATGTCTTGAACGGAACAAATCGGCCAAAACGATGAATGGGAGGCGGTGGAGGCTTCGTTTCCCCCAAAGAGGAACGAGCGGTTTCTCGTCCTCGCTTGCATTCATGGCTGCGGGTTTCTCCGTTCCCACATAAAGGCGACGACCTTTGAGAGGGGCGAACTCCAGTTTCCTCATCTCTTTGTGAATCCTCCAAGCGGAACCCGATGAACCGCTATCTTCAATGCTTGAGGGCGGCAGGAGACACCATGGCCCTTGCAGCCACTTTTGCGACAAAGATTTC
>MDTD01153577.1_pt1 | contig 11289 bp, 9 predicted proteins | sample 811221 | NCBI WGS metagenome assembly MDTD01 (sample SAMN05326646, study PRJNA326480) | marine metagenome | isolation source: seawater | place: Pacific Ocean: South West | collected 2011
AAAAATTATGATTATTGTTCAGAAAGAGCTGTTGGATTTTTAAATCATATAAAAAGAAAATATGATATTACAAAACCTGTTAACTTTATAAAATATACTGGAGTTAGAAATCCTGGATGGATTTTTTTCGATAGAAGTGGTGAAGAAAATCAAAATCTTTATGTGTTAATCAATTACAATTATGATAAAGAAATTTTTTTAGAGAAAATTAAAAGCAATAAATTTAAATATAATTTTAATCATATGTACAATCATAGAGAGTATAAATTTTTTGAGATATATAGTGATAAAAATCTTAAAAATTTCGATTTTAAAATTTATAATAATGAAAAAATTTTGTATAATTTTAATTCATCTCAAAATAATGTAAGTGTTTCTGGTGGATTTTTAAAAATAGAAATTGATAATGATTTAAATAAAATTCTTCAGGAAAATCAAAAAAATGAAAAAGATTTAATTTTTGAGTTTAAGAATGATTTTATAAGTAAGATAAATATCAAGGTAAAAAATACCATCAATATTAATAATTTTAATATAATTGAAAAAATTGATAATTGTTATTTAGCAAAATTAAATGACTGAAATCCTAAATATTATTTTGTTTGTTTTTTTTGTTGTTTTTCTAACTTCTTTTAGTAAAAAAAACTTTTTTTTTAATAATAAAGAACTGACTAATAATTATAATTATGAATACTCTACTTTTAATTTACTATTTACGCTTAATGTAATTTGGGTTTCATCAATTTTAGATTTGAATAAATACATCACCATTTCAATAATTTTAGTTATTTTAACCATAAATCTTTTAAAAAATATTATAGGAAGTAGCAAGGTTAATATTAACAAGAATTTAGAATTTTTAGTTTTAAATTTAGTTATAATATCTTTATCAATTGTGATCGCTCACGATTTATTTTTTAGTCACGACGTCCGATTATATTGGTTCGAAAAAGCTATTTTATTTTACAACGATTTATTTATAGATAAAGATTTAACAATAAAACCAGAGTATCCTCATTTTGGAACTTATTTATGGGGTTTTTTTTGGAAAATAAGTTTTCTTGATTTGGAATATTTTGGAAGAATTCCTTATATAATTATTTATGTATTTTCAATTCTTTATATTTTAAATAAGATAAATTTTAAATCAATTTACATCAAATATTTTATATTTTTTTTTATTATTCTTCTTACTTTTAAAATGAAATGGTTTGATGGAAGACAAGATATATTATTATTTGCGTTTAATACTTTTATTTTTGGATTCATTTATGAATTAATCACAAATAATTCTAAAAAAAAAATCCATATTATTGGATTTATTCTTTCGTTAAATTTATTATTGTGGACAAAAAATGAATCATATCTTTATTTAATCACATATCTTTTATTGGTCACAATCTATATAAAAAAAAAAGAGAAGTTTATTTTAATTTCTGGGATTATTACAATTTTTTTAGTTAAAATAATTTTTACTAACATTTACGAACTTTCATATAATCCTAATTTAGACACATTCGAATCTGATTTTTTTCAACATATTAAAAGTTTAGATTTATATAACCGTTTTACTCAAGTTTTAATTTGGTATTTTATTGGACTATTAAGAAACCCTGTTTTATTACTTTCATTGATATTTTTTTTGATTTTAATAAAAAATTCAAATTTTTATAAGAAATATTCTTATTTTGTATTGGCTTATATAACAATATCTATTGGGATTTTTTCTGTTTATTTTGTCACCAAATATGATTTCCCTTTTCATATGATCGGATCTGTTGGGCGAGTATTTTTACAATTTTCAATGATATTTTTTATTCCAATATTTAAATTTTGTGAAAAAAAAAAATTAGTATAAGAATAGCAAAATAAATATTAAAAAGTTGTAAATTTTACGAAATAAGATGTAATAAATCATTTTATAAGGTTTATAATTAATATTTTTTAGTAGATGAAAAAAACGGCATTAATTTTTGGTATTACTGGACAAGACGGATCATATCTTGCAGAAATATTACTGAAAAAAAATTACATTGTTCATGGAGTAAAACGAAGATCCTCAAGCATGAATACTTCTAGAGTAGATCATATTTATCAAGATCCTCATGATAAAAATTATAAATTTAGACTACATTATGGTGATATCACGGACTCATCATCAGTTTCCTCAGTAATTGAAAAAACAAAACCAAATGAAATTTATAATTTAGCTGCCCAATCTCATGTAGCAGTCTCTTTTGAGGTCCCTGAGTATACTGCCAACGCAGATGCTTTAGGAGCACTTAGAATTTTAGAGGCAATTAAATTTCATAAGCTGGAAAAAAAGACAAAATTTTATCAAGCAGGAACATCCGAAATGTACGGAAAAGTTCAAAAAGTTCCTCAAGATGAAAAAACTCAATTTTATCCCTTAAGCCCATATGGAGTAGCAAAGTTATATGCTCATTGGATAACTAAGAATTATAGAGAAGCATATAAAATATTTGCATGTAATGGAATCTTGTTTAATCATGAGAGTCCAAGACGAGGAGAAACATTTGTCACAAAAAAAATTGTATCAGCATTATGTAAAATTAAGGAGGGTAAACAAAAAAAATTATTCCTAGGAAATTTAAATGCTAAAAGAGATTGGGGTCATGCTAGAGATTATTGTTATGCAATGTGGAAAATATTGCAACAAAAAAAGCCAGATGATTATGTTATTGCGACGGGAATACAATATTCAATAAAACAATTTATTAATATCACAGCTAAAAAATTGAAAATGAAAATAAAGTGGAAAGGTAAAGGATTTAACGAAAAAGGATTTAACGAGAAAGGTTATCCTATTATTCAGTGTGATAAAAATTATTTTAGGCCTTTAGACGTCAATACCCTTCTTGGAAATTCTAAAAAAGCTAGAAGAAATTTAAAATGGAAACCAAGAGAGAATATAGACTCTTTGATAGAGGAAATGATTAAATTTGAATATTTTCATTTACAAAATGATAAATAAGAATATAAAAATTTTTTTAACTGGCCATAATGGAATGGTAGGCTCTGCAATTCACAGAAGACTTAAAAATCTAGGTTATAAAAAGATTTTAGTTGCATCCAAAAAAAAATTAAATTTATTGGATCAAAAAAAAACTTTTGCCTTTTTGAAAAAAAATAAGCCAAAATTAGTAATTATTGCTGCTGCAAAAGTTGGAGGAATATTAGACAATTTAAGATTTAAAAATAAATTTATCTATGAAAATTTACAAATCCAAAATAATTTAATTCATGGATCGTATCTAGCAAAGGTGAAAAATTTATTTTTATTAGGCTCTAGTTGTATTTATCCAAAATATTGTAAGCAACCAATGAAAGAGAAATACTTGTTAACCGGATCTTTAGAGGAAAGTAATGACGCTTATGCAATTGCAAAAATCGCAGGTATTAAAATGTGTCAGTATTATAGTGACAATTATAAAGTTAACTATAAAAGTTTAATGCCACCAAATTTATATGGACCTAATGATAATTTTGATTTGTATGAGTCCCATTTTTATCCAGCTCTTATAAAAAAAATCCATAATTCAAAAATAAAAAAAAAGAAAACCCTGGAAGTATGGGGATCTGGAAAAGCTAAAAGAGAACTTATGTATGTAGATGATTTTGCAGCTGCAGCAGTTTATTTTATGAGGAGAGGTTTTAAAGAACCATTTCTAAATATCGGAAACGGAAAAGAATATTCTATAAAATGGTTTGCTAAATTTATAATGAAACAATTGGGAGTGAATTTAAAGATAGTATATGATAAATCTAAACCAGATGGAATGCCAAATAAATGTTTAGATATTTCATTAGCTAAAAAATATGGTTGGGAACCAAATCCAGATTATGTCAAAGGATTTCAAAAAACATATGATCACTTTTTAAATTATCAATCAAATCAAAAATCTAAAAAAGTTTAAAATAAGAAAAATAAAATAGAAAGAATAAATATTAAATACAAGAATTTTATTGATCATTTCTTCTTTTGAGAATTTAAATTCAAAACATAATAGAAATAAAAGTATAAGAAGAGGGTCAAAATACTTATGGTAAATAGTTAATTGAGGATTGGATAATATTAGAATTATTATTAATAAAAAATTATTTAGATTAAACTTAAAAATGTTTAGTATTAGTAATATTGATAAATATGAAACTATAAAAAAAAGAGAAGCATTGTCGAAAAGAATGTGAGATGTTTTATAAAAAATGCCTCCCCCAGTATAATCAATTGAATAATCAAAGAAGTAAAAACAACACAAAAAAAATATTGATGAGTAAAAAAAATGACTAACTTTAAAATTTTTAACTAAAATGTCTAGTTTAAGCTGTCTAAATATTAACGGTATTATATAAAAAAATATTAGTGAAAAAATTATAAGAATTTTATTAAATGGATTTATTCTAGTTAAAGTATTTATGTCATCAATTGCTGTTGTTTTTAAAAAATTTACATCTAAAATAAATAAATAATAAAACATTGGAAGTGACATTGTTAAATTTAAAAAAATTAGTAATACCATTTCCTTAGAAAATTTAAAATTTTGGATGTAGTAGTAATAAAAATATAAAAAGAAAATTGAAAAATTAGGACTTATATAAGCTGAAGAAATTAAGAAAAAATTATTTAATATGCAGTCTTTAAATTTTAAATTTTTTTTGTATCTCAAAAAAAAATAAATTGAAAATAAAAACAATACTAAGCCAAGCAATCTACTATCCGGCCATATAGCAATTGATCTTAAGACAGGTGATAGAAAAAAAGCACAACAAATTAGAAAGAGAATTTTCTTATCAATATTAGAATATCTAGTAATCAGACATTTATAAGATATAAATATTAATAAAGGTAAAAGATTAAGATGTATAAATCTTATAATATCTAACTTAATTCCTAATTGATTTAAAAAAGAAATGATAATAAGTAAAATAGGACTATGGCGATCAGGTGTATTATCATAGTTTAAAAATGTAATAAAAAATTCATTATTGAAACTTTCAATTACTGATTTTCTCATAATGAAATCAGGATAGGCACCTCCTGAGCTATTCTCACCAAAATAAAAACCAACAATTAAAGAAAAATATAAAATTAAAAAAACTTTTATTTTATTTGAGTTACTTGATAAATACATATACCATTTTAATTACGAAAATCTTAAAGTGATGTCAAAAAAAAAATTTGCTTATAAAATTTTATTACCAAAAAAAGAAAAATATTTCTATTCCTTATCTGATAATAATCTAAGCAGAGAAGATTTGGGTGCAGGAATTAAAGTTCTAAATTCTCGCAGAATTACTATGGGAGATAAAACTAAATTATTTGAAAATAGATTTAAAAAAAAATTAAAAGTAAAGTATGCGTTAATGGTCAATTCTGGATCTTCCGCAAATTTGTTAGCTGCATTCGCTTCGTGCAATCCTATGCGAAAAAATAGATTTAATACTGGTGACCATGCTATTATTCAATCTCTATGTTGGCCTACTTCACTTTGGCCATTATTTCAAACAGGATTAAAAATAAAATTTGTAGATGTGGATCCAAAAACCTTAAATGTTAATGCAGATGAATTAATTAAAAAAGTTACGAAAAAAACCAAAGTAATTTTGATTATAAATGTTTTAGGAATATCTACTGACATTCAAAAAATTAGAAATTTTTGTGATCAAAAAAAAATTATTTTAATTGAAGATAATTGTGAAGCATTAGGAGCGAAATTAAATAAAAAATATTTAGGAACTTTTGGTGATTTCTCCACTTTTTCTTTTTTTTATTCTCATCAAATTACGTCTGGTGAAGGTGGTATGATAGTTTGTAAAAACAAAAATGACTATGATATTTTAAGATCATTAAGATCACATGGCTGGTCAAGAGATAAAAAAATAGCTGATAAATATCCTAATCTGGACCCAAGATATATTTTCATAAATAGTGGATTTAATTTAAGGCCTACAGATATTCAAGCAGCAATAGGCATGAGTCAGTTTGATAGATTGGAAAAATTCAAAAAAACAAGAATAGAAAATATGAAGAAGATAACCAAAAATTTAAAAAATAATTCAAAATGGAATAATCAATTTCAATTCGTTAAAGTTCCAAAAGAAATATCTCCAAGTTATATGGTATTTCCAATTATGCTTCACCCAAGATATATTAAAAAAAAAATCAAATTTATTAATTTTATTGAATCTAAAGGAATTCAAACTAGACCTATTATAAGTGGAAATTTCATAAATCAGCCTGCATCAAAATTATTTAAATTGAATTCGAATAATAATAAACTTAGGGGCTGTAATCAGGTTCAAAAGCTTGGTTTTGTTATAGGTCTACACACAAAAAAAATTACTAATCGGGAAGTTAATTTTTTAACAAAAAATTTACTTTCTATTGATAGTCTTTAAATATTCTGAAAAGAAATAAATAAGAATTTTTAAACCATCTCTGAAAGCTTTAACTTTTTTTTTATCAGCTAGTCTTTTTCTTTCTATACATGGAATAGTAGAGTAATTAAGTTTTCTTAACTTAGATTTAAAAGGTATTTCAATGCATAAGCAATAATCATCACAACTTAGCCTCATATTTTTAAGTATACTTGATTTCGCAAGTATATAAGTGAAAAGAAGGTCAGAAATTTTTAATCTCATAAAAAAATTACCTAGAAACGTAAATCCAAAATTTCCTAACCTTGTAATTAAATCATCATCATAGCTATGTGCATTTTTTTCATACCTAGAGCCAAAAATTAAATCCAAATTTTGACTATTAAGTTTTTCAAACATTAATTTTATATATTTAGGATCAGTAGACCCATCAGCATAAAAAATACATGAATATTTTGTTTTGACAGAATTAATACCATCCGTAATGGCATTTCCATATCCTTCTCTAGATTGAAACATTACCTCACAGTCATATTCTTTTATAGCATTAAAGGTGCTAAGATCATTTTTGCTAACTATTACTAAAATTTTAACTGGTATTTTCATTTCTTTAATTTCCTTTAGAACAAGAGGTAGTGCATTAGGTTCGTTCTTAGCAGGAATAATAAGAGTTATTTCGTCCATTGAAACATTTACAAGTATTAAAACTTTGTATAAACCATTTTATTAATAAAAAAAGTTTAAATTAAGTTAAAATTTTTAATAATAATTAAATGTAATTAAATTATTGATTAAATGAAAAAAATTTTAGTTGTTACGGGTGGAGCGGGTTTTGTTGGATCTAATCTAATTGAACATCTAATAAAAAAAACTTCATTTAGAATAATAAGCCTAGATGACTATTCTTCAGGATCAAAAAAAAATCATATCAAAAATAATAGAATAACTTATATAAAATGTCATACAAGAGATATTAATAAGGAACTATATAAATATAGATCTAAAATAAAAACAATTTTTCATTTTGGTGAATTTTCTAGAATTTACCAAAGTTTCCTTGAAATGAACAAATGTATTCAATCTAATACAATAGGAACAAATGCGGTTTTTGATTTTTGTTTAAAGAATAAGATAAAATTAATTTATTCTGCTACATCAGCATCTTTAGGCAATAAAGGCAAAGATAGAGACTTATCTCCTTATGCTTTTACAAAATCAAAAAATATTGAATTTTTAGAAAATTTAAAAAGATGGTTTAATTTTAGATATGAAGTTATTTTTTTTTATAATGTTTATGGTCCCAAACAAATTTGTCGGGGAAGCATGGCAACTGTTATTGGGATCTTTGAGGATTGTTATTTAAATAATAAAACTTTACCAGTAGTAAGGCCTGGAAGTCAAACAAGACGTTTTACTCATATTCAGGATACAGTTGAGATATGTTATAAAGCTTGGCGGAAAAACAGATGTGAATATTATAGTATATCTAATAAGCAAAGTTTTTCTATTATTGATGTTGCCAAATTATTTAAAACTAAAATTAAACTTTTACCTAAGAGAAAGGGAGAAAGATATGCTTCAGCTTTAAGTAGTTTAAGTTTACCTAATAAAGTTAATAAAAGTTTTGGTAGTAAAAGTTTAAGAAACTACATTAAAAATTTCCTTAAAAATAATCTAAAAAAGTAAAATTTTATTGACAAAATAGAGTTTACATTTACCTACTTTTAGGTATAACACTACCGCCGGTGATTATTGCGAAAGTGTTATACCCGATCCCATTCCGAACTCGGAAGTCAAGCCTTTCAGCGCCGATGGTACTTTACCTTAAGGTACGGAAGAGTAGGTCGTTGCCGGCATATAATTTGTAAACTATGAAAATCAAGAGTTCACTAAAATCTATAAAAAAAAGAGACCTTAATTCTAAATTGGTCAGAAGAAGAGGAAGAGTTTACGTAATTAATAAAAATAATCCAAAATTTAAAGCCCGACAAAAATAGTTTTTTATGGATAATAATGACCATAAAAATACATGGAATAATTTTACAAAGTTTGTGTTGTGGGGAACTGTCGCTGTAGTATTAGTTTTAGTTTTAATGGCAATCTTCTTACTATAAAGTTATATTATGAAAGTTGCATCAATTTCTGAAAACAAGAATTCTGAAAAAAGAGTTGCTATAACACCTGAAATAGTAAAAAAATATATATCTACCGGATTTCAGGTAATATTATCAGAGAATTATGGGGATCATTTAGGCTTTAGTGATGATGAATACAAAACTTCAGGTGCATTAATATATAAAGATGAAAAGAAAGTTATTGAAAGCTCAGATATAATTGTTCAATTAAACATGCCAGTTGATGAAAAATTATCTTATTTAAAAGAAAATCAAAATTTAATTGCTGTTTTAAATCCTAATGTTAATAAAAAAAAATTAGATGATCTTATAAATAAAAAGATTAATAATTTTTCTTTAGAATTACTTCCTAGAATTACTAGAGCCCAGTCAATGGATGTTCTTTCTTCTCAAGCTAATCTTGCTGGATACAAAGCGGTAATTGAGTCATTTGCAATATTTGAAAAAGCAGTGCCTATGATGATGACAGCAGCAGGAACTGTTCCAGCTGCCAAAGTATTGGTTGTGGGAGCTGGTGTAGCAGGTTTACAAGCTATCGCCACAGCTAAAAGAATGGGAGCTATCGTTTTTGCTACAGATGTAAGAATGGCATCTAAAGAACAAGTAGAAAGTTTGGGTGGTAAATTTTTGACAGTTGAAGGTTCAGAAAATCTTGAAACGGAAGGAGGGTACGCTAAAGAAGCCTCAGATGAATTTAAAAAAAAACAAGAGAATTTATTAGCTGAAACAATTAAAAAAATAGATATAGTAATATGTACTGCTTTAATTCCTGGAAAAAAAGCTCCTTTAATAATTAAAGATTATATGATTGAAGATATGCAATCAGGCTCAGTAATTTATGATTTAGCAGCTATTCAAGGTGGCAATAGTGCCTTTACTCAGCCGGATGAAATAGTTGAAAAAAACGGAGTAAAAATAATAGGAGACTCGAATATATTAAATAAGCTACCAACTTCTGCATCTAATCTTTATGCAAAAAATGTGTTTAACTTTGTCTCAAATCTGTATGATAAAGAAAATAAACAAATTAAGATAAATTTAGAAGACGAAATAATAAATAAGACTTTAATAAAATAATTATGGAAATTGACCCGTTTATATTTAGATTAAGCATATTCATTTTATCAATTTTTATTGGTTATTATGTTGTTTGGAGTGTAACACCATCTTTACACACTCCTTTAATGTCTGTGACTAACGCAATCTCATCTGTAATTATTGTTGGTGCTATTATAGCTGGTTTAGCAGGTGACACTAATACCGTTTTTAATACGTCAAGTCTTTTTGGTTTTCTTGCAATTTCATTGGCTTCAATTAATATTTTTGGAGGTTTTTTGGTTACTCAAAGAATGTTAGCAATGTATAAAAAGAAAAAGAAAGATAAAAAATGATTTCTGCAAATTTATCAGCAATTTTTTATTTAATTTCCGGGGTGTTGTTTATTTTAGCACTGAGGGGGCTTTCTTCTCCAGAAACATCTAGACAAGGAAATTTCTTTGGTATTTTAGGAATGATAATTGCTATAACTGTAACTTTCTTATCAATTGGAAATTTTTCAAGTGGATTTATTTATGTTTTAATTTTTCTTTTATTTGGAGGTTGTATTGGAGCTTTTATAGCTTATAGAATCCCAATGACTGCGATGCCAGAGCTTGTAGCAGGTTTTCATAGTTTAGTAGGACTAGCAGCAGTCTTTGTAGCAATTTCAGCTTTCTTAAACCCTGAAGCCTTTAACCTTGGTTCGAAAGGGAATATTAAACTAGGTAGCTTGATTGAAATGTCTATAGGTGCTGCAGTAGGTGCAATAACATTTTCTGGATCCATAATAGCTTTTTTAAAATTACAAGGAATAATGTCAGGTTCACCTATAACATTTAAAGGTCAGCACCCGTTAAATGCTTTAATATTAATTTCTATAATAGTCTTAATTTATTTACTTTGTTCTACTCAATCCTCTAACTTATTTTGGATTTTACTAGCCATATCTTTTCTGATTGGCTTTTTACTGATAATACCAATAGGTGGAGCAGATATGCCTGTAGTAATTTCAATGTTAAATTCTTATTCAGGATGGGCTGCAGCTGGAATTGGATTTACTTTAGAAAATACTGCCTTAATAATTACAGGAGCTTTAGTTGGATCATCTGGTGCAATATTATCTTATATCATGTGTAAAGGAATGAATAGATCATTCTTTAACGTAATTTTAGGTGGGTTTGGAGCGACAGATCAAAATAGCAGCTCTAAGAGTCAAGAACAAAGACCTGTAAAAAGTGGTAATGCAGATGACGCAGCATTTTTGATGAAAAACGCATCATCAGTGATAATTGTGCCTGGTTATGGAATGGCAGTTGCTCAAGCTCAACATGCTCTCAGGGAGATGGTAGATACACTTAAAAAAAATGATATAAAGGTTTCCTATGCAATTCATCCTGTAGCTGGAAGAATGCCAGGACACATGAATGTTTTACTAGCAGAAGCTAATGTTCCTTATGATGAAGTTTTTGAATTAGAAGAGATTAATAATGATTTTGCTAATGCTGATGTGGCGTTTGTAATAGGTGCAAATGATGTAACTAATCCAGTTGCAAAGACAGATCCACAAAGTCCCATATATGGGATGCCAGTCCTTGATGTTGAAAAATGTAAATCTGTTTTATTTGTGAAAAGAAGTCTATCACCTGGATATGCAGGAATTGATAATGATCTTTTTTATAAAGAAAATACTTTAATGTTATTTGCGGATGCAAAAAAG
>MDTD01034790.1_pt1 | contig 11288 bp, 9 predicted proteins | sample 811221 | NCBI WGS metagenome assembly MDTD01 (sample SAMN05326646, study PRJNA326480) | marine metagenome | isolation source: seawater | place: Pacific Ocean: South West | collected 2011
AGGTCGACCCTATTCTCCGGGATGACAAGCATGCTCCAACTGCTCTCGTGCCGAATCGAGCCGATAATGTCCGTCTGCAAAGGCTCCATAGCGAGCTCCAAACCAGCCCCTGCACTGAGCCGTGTGCGATGAGAATCCGTCGCCTTACCGGCGACAACGCCAGATCCGCCAGCGGTAAAGATCTCATGGTGCAGTTCCACAGCCAACTGGGGTGTTATCCACCAATCCAGCTCTCCATCCAAGGCTATCGGCAGGTGCGCATGGATGCGCGTACCCGTGGACAGATGACGGTCACGGGTTTCATCGATCCCGAGACCAACCTCCCCAAGGGGGTCTTCGAAACTCACTTGTGACCAGGTTGCCCAAGGGATCACGGAAAGCTCTAACGCTGTGCCTCCTACCTTCCGCCCCTCCAGTTGAAACGCTGAAACATTGCGCGCGTGGTGCAGTCTGGCCGCAACCGTTGGGTGGAGCCCGTGGCCTGCAACGCCGTGACGTTTCAGCGTAAGAAAATTCGTGGCTCCAATCGAGAATCCCGACCCGAGAGCTACCTTCCCCTTAATCATCAAGGTCCCATTATCCACCTGATTGTTCGAGCGTTCCATCTCGACGTCATCGCTCGTGTCGAAAGCGGTCCCCCCGTCGTTCAGATACGTAAAACTTCCCTGCGAACCCTGATAATCTAGGGCTACCGATCCACTCCAACTCGTCGAACCACCGCCCGCAAAGAGTCGCCCATGACGACTGCCGAACGAGCCGAAACCGCCGCGAAGCTCGAGAATGGACGTAGCGGGTGTCCGTGTTCGTACGCTCACCACGCCACCCATCGCACTGGCCCCGAACGCCAGTGGCGAAAGACCTCGGTAAATCACCACTCGCTCGACAGGCCCCAAAGGCACGCTTCCAATGTCCACAGGGCCACCGACACTCGAGTTCAGGGGTACGCCGTCTAAGTAGACGTTGACCTGATCGCCGGTCGAACCTCGGATAGCAATGGATGCAAAGCTGCCAGGCCCTCCCAAGCGAGTACCGCGCAAACCAGGCTGTTCGTCGAGGACTTCGGGCAAATCGGTCGTGACTTCGTCGAGCTGCCTTCGATCGATGACCGTGTGGGAGGCCGTCTCATCAGCCGCCTTACTCGTGCTATCCACCAAGACTACCGGAACCACCAACGTTCCATCCTTGGGAGCCGCCGCTATCACAAGCGTAGCAGCGACAATGGCGATGAAGGCGTATGCTCTCATCGATAGAAACGCAATTGCCTGGGTGGAAGCCCCGCAGAGGGATTTGCCTGCACACGTCCGACGAGCTTCACCTCCGCCGAGGGGTCAACAACCAGAACGGCAGGATCGGCAAGATTGGCATCAGCAACCAATGCATGCTCACTCTCTGGATTCCAGAGAATTCCCCCAAGCTCGTAGGCACCACTCTCGATGCCAATGTATTCGGCCTCGCCGGTAGCCCGGTCGATTAGCACGAGCCGGTCGGGCGCTCCCGACCCAAAATCTCCAAGGCTACGGGCGATCGCACGATTGTTGTCCAGAAGACTCAGGCCAAAACCTAGTGGCCTATCCCCAAAGGTGGACGTTGCTATGGTCCAATCGACCTCGGGCACCGCGAGAGTCAGGTCGACCGTAAAGACGCCCGATCGCGCCAATTGCGCCTCGGCCCCTTCTTGGAACACGCCCGCACATACTCCCCATAGCCTTAGTCCGTCCTCGGTCCCCTCTAACGTCGTACAATTCTTGAATCCAGGAACGGCCACAACATGAACGACCGCCTCCTTACGGATGTCGATCCCGACGAGCAGTCCCTGTCCCCCCAGACTGAAATCCGGAGCCTGATGTCCGAGCGCCACCCACACCGTCCCCCCAACCTGCACCATGGAGGTTGGGTAAGGATGCAGTGTTGTGCCTTCTTGCGTGTCGGTGAATTCCATCAGATCGATACGACCTTCGATGGTTTTTGTCGTGGGATTAATGACTAGAACATCTCCTCCCTCATCGAAGTCAGCCGTGCGCGCTGACGGCGTGGGATTCACGGCCGCTCGCGAGACAAAGGCACGAAAGTCCGAGACGTAGACAACATCTTGAGGGTTGGCTGCGAAACCCGTCGCGACTGAAAGCTGACCCACGACGTCAAGACTGTCTGGATCGAACCAAGTGATGGTGCCGCTTGGGAAACGGTCAATCAGAGTTACCAGCCCGCTGGGGTGTAGGCCCGAAGCCACAACCACATCCCCGGAGAGTGCCGCGGCCAGGCCAGGCTTCTCGCTTCCAGAGTGGAGTACATGATCGGCACACAACGAACCATCGCCATTCAGCAGAGAAACACTGGTCGATAGGTAGTCGGAGTGAACGGCCACAACACGGCAGTCTAAGCGCTCACCTAGGACCTCAGTGGGCAAGGATTCTTCAGAGCAGCTCGAAAGACCGAGCAGAAACACGAGCAGAAACACGAGCAAGAATCGACTTAATACTGAAAGCATCTGCCGCATAAGCCTCCCTCCGAGACAGGACCTGGTGCGCGTTGAAGTGCGTCGAGTATCCTGGCTCCCAGGTCATCCTCCCCTGGCCCTTCCCAGTGTCTCCACCAGTGAGTTTTCCAGGTTTGTCGCTGGCTACAGTTGCGGGGGCAGCGCCGGGATTAGACCGGCTTCCTGCGACGCAGGAACCACACTGGCTTTCCGGCCAACAGATGTCAACTCAAAGGTTTCAGCGCCAAGGACGTGCCGAACAAAGCCCGATTTATTCTAGTCGCAGCTCAGCCCCTCGGGTATATCCTAAAGCCGTCCTCTCAACACTCTATGAGCATGGCAACTATGAACGCTTCCAACCAATCGGTCCTCGACGAGCTACGTTCGTTGCTGACCCCGGAGGATGTACGAACGGACCCCGAGAGTCTTGAGCATTACGGCCAAGACTGGACCCGTTTCCATACTCCCGCCCCGCTGGCCATCGTATTCCCGCGTAACATCGACCAGGTTCAGGCGTTGGTCGGTTGGGCCAGGAAGCACCGCCTCGGGCTGGTTCCCTCCGGTGGCCGAACAGGGTTGAGTGCCGCGGCTGTGGCTCTCCATGGTGAGGTTGTCGTCTCATTTGACCGCATGAATAGCATCGGGGCATTCAACCCCATCGACCGAACGGTCTGCTGCGGACCAGGTGTCATCACCGAGGCACTTCAAGAATTCGCCAAGGAACACGAGCTTCACTACCCCGTGGACTTCGCCTCGGCCGGTTCCAGTCAAATCGCGGGCAACATCGCCACGAATGCGGGTGGAATCAACGTGATTCGCTACGGCATGACACGCGATTGGGTCGCAGGCCTCAAGGTTGTGACTGGCCGCGGAGACGTGTTGGACCTCAACCAGGGCCTTCTCAAAAACAACACAGGCTACGACCTACGCCACCTTATGGTCGGCAGCGAAGGCACGTTAGGTTTTATTGTGGAGGCGACTATTCGCCTCACGAATCCACCCAATAAGACCGCAGTGATGGTGCTCGCCATCCCAAGCATGACCGCCATCATGGACGTACTCGGTGCCTTCCAAGCACGCATCGACTTAACGGCCTTCGAGTTCTTCTCCGAGGAAGCGCTCGCCAAAGTCGTGGAGCACGCTGGGGTGAAGCGGCCGACCGACACCCAAGCGCCTTTCTATGCGCTCATTGAATTCGAGTGCCCGGGAGAGGCCGAGGAAAACATCGCACTGGAACTCTTTGAAGTGTGTCTCGAAAAGGAATGGGCACTCGACGGCGTGATGAGCCAAAGCCGCGCTCAGGCCGAGGCACTGTGGCGCTGCCGTGAGCAGATCAGTGAAACTATCTCGCAGTGGACGCCTTATAAAAACGATGTGTCTGTGACCGTATCCGCTGTACCGAGCTTTCTGAGCGCCATCAACCACGTCGTGCAGAGCCAATACCCGGATCTGGAAATCATCTGGTTCGGACACATCGGGGATGGAAACCTTCACCTCAACATACTCAAGCCAGACAACGTCTCGACGGACGACTTCAAGACACGCTGCGACACGGTTAGCCCCCTCATCTTTGAGATCGTTCAGGCCCATGGAGGGTCCATCTCGGCCGAACACGGAGTGGGGCTTCTCAAGAAGAAGTACCTTCACTACACCCGTTCGAACGCGGAAGTGGATCTAATGCGGGGCATCAAAGCCGTGTTTGATCCTGATGGAATCATGAATCCAGGCAAGATCTTCGATCCAGCTTAGGTGCCAGGTGCCCAACTAAAGCCTGGTGGTCCTGGAATGTTCCGTTCTCGGCGAATGTAGCCAAGGAAAGGATTGCTTTTCAGCTCGGCCTCCAAGGTGGTCATGGGGCCATGGCCACTGTGCACGCGTAAATGCCCAGGGAGCGTCATTAAGCGGCGTAGACTCTCGACGGCAAGCGTCGGGTTGCTTAAGGGAAAATCGGTTCGCCCGATACTGCCCGCAAAAAGCGTATCGCCGACAATCATATCGTGCTCATCATGCCAGCACCCCTGGCCTGGGGTATGCCCGGGTGTGGCAAAGAAACGGAGCGTCGTCTCACCGAGAACAACCGAGTCCCCATCGGAGACCATATGGTCAATACGGCCACATGGGCGATCCAGGTGGGGCATGCCAAACATGCGCCCTTGCATGGGTAGTGTCTCAAAAAGAGGCAGGTCATCCTTTGGCAAGTAGGTCGGCACATCCCACACCTCTTGGAGGAGCGGTAGACTCCCCGCGTGATCGATGTGGGAGTGTGTTAGCAGGATCATCCGTATATCCGGTGCGGGACTTATCGCCTTCAGATGCTTTACAAGCTCGTCCGTCTCACCGGTGTCGACGATCGCCGCCTGGCCTGTAGCCTCATCGGTGAGGAGATAGGTGTTGACGCTGAAGGCGCCTACGGTGAAGCAATCAACGTTCATGCTCGGGAATCCTTGGCCGAAGTAGAGCGTAGCTCTTTGGAAAAGCAAAGTCGACTAAGGCAAGCCTTTCTAGAACCATTCGAGCCTCACGCTTCAGCTCACCACGCTAAGCGGCTACCAACCTACGAATTGCTTTCAACCCAACCATCAATTTCTTCCCAGCGGTCATAAAGCCAATTCGCATGCTCGCCCTCCGCGAGCTTAGGCGCCGGAAAGCGTCGAATCCGCACCCGAATTGTCTGACCCACTAAGTCGCCTCGCCACATGCTCGCACCCGAGGATGCTGCCTCGAATCCCATATGCTCCATGATGACGATGTCGAGTTCGGGAGCCGCCTGCATCAGTGCCGTAGGACCAGCCAGGCGCGGTGGTAAGACATGATTCATATTATCGGCGCGCACCGCGAGGGCATCGTGCCCCTTGTCTCGAAGCGCCTTCCGCGCTCGTTTCAACTTCCGCCGACTGAAACGTGTGCCTTCCGGGTAAATGAGCACACCTGTACCAGGCACCAAGTCCTCGGTAAGTGCTCGAATGGCATCGATCTCAGCCCCGGATTGCCGAGCTTTTCGGTCGATGAACGCATTGGGCAGACGGCATCCGACCACGTCGAGGCATGGGTCGCTCAGAAGCTCCCGCTTGAGGACGTATCGAAAGACGATCTGATGGGGGTTCGCGATTAACGCTGCAGCGAGGATTGTGTCCAGCATGCTGGAATGACGTACAAAGAGCAGGTAGGGCGATCCCTGAGCCTCGCTAAGTCCTTTCACCTCGAGCTTCAGACCGTAAATCCAGACCATACTTCCGAAGAGGGCACGGGTCCACCAGCGCTGAATCGTTGCATTCATTCCTTGCCAGCGGGCATGCCCGCTGAAGACTCCTCCTGCGCTTACGAGCCAGAGCAGGAATGCCGCGAGGAGGCCGACCAGCTCGCAAAAGAGATAAACCTGCCCGGCCAGCACCGCACGGATCCGCGGACGCTTCTCCATCTCTTTGGCCAGTAAATCAAAGGAAAGAGCCCATACCAGAAACACCGCGCCGAGACCCAGTCCGACCACAACCATGCCGCCTAACACGGGCAAGGTGATCGCGCGCCGCTTGAGTTTGGCTGCGATGGTTCGGTGTGCTCGATTCGCCTGGTTCACTTCACCCTCCCTGACACTCTTGTTGCACCAAACCTACCCTCCATGGGTCAAGGGTAAAGGCGGCGTTGAAGCGAATTATCCGTCTCGCTTCAAATGAGTTTTCGCGCGTGAGAGATAGCGTTCTCTCGCCTCTTTGTGATCGACAATCGGGCGGGGGTAAGTCTCACCGAGACGCACGCCTGCTTGGTTGAGCACGCTTGGGGGGGCCTCCCATGGACGGTGGATGTATTTGACGGGCATGTTTCGAAGCTCAGGGACCCAACGACGCACATAGATACCGTCCGGGTCGAACTTCTCCCCTTGGGTGAAGGGATTGAACACGCGAAAATAGGGTTGGCCATCGCAACCGCAGCCCGCCGACCACTGCCATCCAGCATTGTTTTGAGCCCAGTCCCCATCGACCAGGTACCTGAGATAGTGAGACTCTCCGTGCTTGTAATGCACCATAAGGTGTTTCGTTAAAAAGCTCGCGGAAATCATCCGTGCGCGATTGTGCACGAAGCCCTCCCCCAGAAGTTGGCGCGCGGAGGCATCGACGACGGGATAGCCCGTTTTACCATCGCACCAGGCTTTCCAGCCCACTTCATCGTCGTTCCAAGGGAAACCCTCGAAGGCCGGCTTGTAAGGGTTGGTGAGAATATCCGGTCGGTCCCAGAGCGTGCTGTAAGAAAATTCGCGCCAGAGAATCTCATTCAGATAGGTTCGAGCACTGCCTTCGTCACCCACACGGTCATGCACCGCATTCCAAACGGTCCGAACGGAGATTGTCCCGAATTTGAGGTCCGCCGATAGGCGGCTCGTTCCATGGAGATCCATGCGGTCTCTGTGGCTGTCATAGGCACCGACTGGACCTTCCAGAAAGGCCTTAAGCCTCCTACGACCAGCCTTCTCTCCACCCGGAATCAAGGCAGTGTTTCGGGTCAGTCCCAGATCTTCGCAGGTTGGAACGTTCTCGGCGATTGTGACGCCATTCAACGATGGCAACGGAGGTAGAGTGTGGGGTCTTGGCAGTGTCGGGGCTACGGCCACACCGGCTCTAAAGGCCCTCGAAAAAGGTGTAAAGACACCGTAAGGCGTGCCGGTCTTTGTCCGCACAGTCTCGGGAGCAGCAAGCATTTCGCCCTCGACTAGCGTGAATCTATCCCCGAGTTGTTCAGCGATGAGTGCGTCTCGCTTACGCCCAAAGGGCTCCACCCAACGATGAGCCAGCACGCGGTCTGCTCTCCAGGCTTTCATCAAGTTAGGGATGACCTCGACACTCTTACCTTCCACGAGGACCAGGCGACTGCCGAGCGCATGAAGGGCTTCCTTCAGCTCCCTGAGAGAGTCTAGAAGGAACTGCATGCGATGCGGAAGAGCCGAGGCCCGCTCAGGCGAAAAGAAGTAGGGGTCAAGCACGAAGACTGGAATGACCTCACCGGCCTGCGAAGCCGTCCACAAAGCCTGGTGGTCCCGTACGCGCAGATCCTTACCGCGAAACCATACGATGGTGCGCAAGGTAGTCTCCTAGGCTGCGTTCTGCGACGAAGATGGTTGCCTCAGCTCGCACGCCTCATCCAGACAGCGCCCCGTTACCTTGAGCCTATACTTGGCAAACACGCGGTAGAGCCCGTCGCAGAGCTGTCGAAGCAAGGGTAGTCGCGTCAGAAAGACGACCGGACCGAGGCCAACGGCGCTGTAAAGGTGCCTGAACACATCTGCGCCTTCAATTACAGCGCCATCGGGAAGCCTACCGTGAATACTTTTCATGACATCTTCAAACGTTCGACCGATTTCACCTGCATCGAATTCTGGTTTCGCAATGTCGGTGAACCGAATGCGATTCTTCCGATCCATCCAGCGTAGCATGCCAATCTCTTTCACGCAGAGTGGGCAATCGCCGTCGTAAAAGACCTCAATCCGCCAGTTATCCATTGACCACCTTGCCTATCACGGGCTGTTCCGGGCGCCGATCTAGAATGTCTTTCACTGCATCGCGCCGATAATCGAAAATTTTATTGAGTGTCCGCCGAACGAAGAGAAAGTGGGCAACCGTGCCGAGGAAACCGAGTGGTTCCTTGTACCGAACGATGTCCCGCATTTCCGTCGTGTTCCCACGCGCTACAAATTCGTGGGTGTGGTGCCAGAGGGCGTATGGTCCCTTCTTTTGCTCGTCCACGAAGCGCACGCCAGGCTCCCACGTGGAGATCAACGTCGACCATTTGAGAGGGATTCCGAAGAGTTTTATCGAGTATTCGATTCGTGCACCCTCACGCATCTCGATGGGCAGGTCGCTTAGGATCCGAAAGCCCAGAAAGGGAGGCGTCAGGGCTTGCAGATTCTCGGCGTTGCTGAAGAAGTCGAATACCACGTCAATGGGTGCATCGATTGTCTGCGTACGTTCCAGTACTCTTTCTTTCACGATCTATCCTTCTTTGGTTGGCCGAGGGCCGACACCGATGAACAGATAATACTGTTCAAAGGTGCTTTGGACTATCTCTAAGTGCTTTCTTTGTAACCCTGCCGCGATTTAAGCCGGCAACGCGGCTTCTGGAAGCGATGACGTAACGTCCGAGACCAACAGTGAAGCGCACCATTGGTTTCAAATGAAGATAACTTGCGCGCTGAACTCTTCGACCCTGCCCCTTACACTGGCGGCGTGAATGGAGTGTGTTTCGTGCGCCCTTTGTACCCCCCTAACGGACTACACCGAGCCCTGACAAGCCTCACGTGCTTGGTCGTAGCAGCAGCGAGTTTGGCCGGCTGCGAAGGTTCAACCCCAGCGGAACCGGCCAAATCCGTGGACGTTCCGGGAAAACGCGCCGGGACCGTACGTAGCACAGGGTTAGGTGCGCGTACCTTAGACACACTGGAGGCACAGGTTCGTGCGCTCAATCGTCGCCTCGGGTCACTGCCGAGGCTTCTCTCCGTGCCAAGCGAACGCGAGCTTGGCATCGCGGCGGCGGAAAGCTTCCGAGGGTGGTTGCCCGGGGGGGCCGAAGAGGAAGTCACATCTCCACTGAATTTCGGTCGCTTCGCCAGCGAGGTGAGCGACCGCTGGGATGTGCATTCAAAAGATGGCACGGCATGCAAGGTCAAGGTCTGGGACGTCGAGGTACGACGTGGACCGTCGGAGACATGGGTGGGAGATGTCACCATCAACTGCCGTTCCAATCGCCCCGCAGCACCTCCGTGCGCCAGCACCACCCGCTCGAAGATCACTGTTGAGGTACTTGATGAAGTCTGGTCAATCACGCAAATCGCGATGGTTACAGCGGACCGAAAGTGCCCTCAAGAGACACGTTTCGTCGATAAGACGGAGGCAGTCGGGATGCGCTACTCAGGACTCCCGTTCGCCAAACAAGGACGCGACGCCATGAACTGGCAGGGAGTCGCCAGCGGGGATGTCAACGGTGACGGACTTTGGGACGTCTTTATCCCGGGGCGAATACGAAACCACCTCTACCTAAACACCCCGAGCGGCGGTTTCGTCGAAGTGGCCGATGCTTGGGGGGTCGCGGACGCACCAGGCGGCACGGGGGTTGTGTTTTTTGATTACGACAACGACGGCGACCAGGACCTCTTTGTTGGCCATCCGGGGACTACTCCTGAGACCGCGGGACCTGGCGTGCGTGCATTCGAAAACATGCGGAACAAGGTCTTCGTAGAACGCACAGCGGAACTAGGCTTCACAGCCCAACACGCGGCGTATCCCCTGGTTGCTTTCGATGCCAACCTGGACGGCTTCGTTGACCTTTATGTTGGTTCCTATGGCCACCTTCTCTCGGAGAGCAACAACAGCTGGGTAAACGCCACTAACGGACGTCCTGACGCCCTGTATCTCAACGAGCGTGGCACTGCTTTCCGCCTGGCCAGTAAGGACCACGCCGTAGGAGGAACAGCCTTCACCTACGCGGCAGCGGCCGCTGACGTCGATCGGGACGGACACCTGGACCTATATTTAGGAAACGACTTTGCACCAAATTCACTTCTCCTAGGCAGTACGTCGGGGAGGTTCGTGGAACGGGCAGTTTCATGGGGAGCAGAGGCGCCAGGCAACGCCATGGGGGTAACGTTCGCCGACTTGGACTCCAACGGTGAGCTCGATGTGGTCGTCACACACATGGCTTCGAGCGCTGGTGACCGTATTCTGCGTCATGTCGCTCCCGAGTTGCGCCCGGAGGAGCACGGCGCCATCGCACCTTTCGCGGCTGGCAACGCCATCCTGCTGCGGCGCGGCAAGTCTTTCACACCCCTTCCTGCGGACGCTGTCGGGGTGGCGTCAGGATGGGCCTGGGGGCCGGCCTTGGCGGACTTTGACCTCGACGGCGACCTGGACATGTATGTGACCAATGGATATGTCAGCGGAGAATCGGAACACGACACCTGAAGTGAGTACTGGCGCCACGTCGTGGCCAGCACTATCTCGGAGCCGACCCCGAGCGTCCCCCGGACGGAAGGAATCGGGGATTCTTCCTACGTTCGCAGCCTTTCTACGCGACTCTTCATCCTGGGTGAGTCCTTGAGTGGAAACGAGCGTAACCATCTGTTCCTGAACAACGGGGACGCGCGTTTTGAGGACGTAAGTAGCACGAGTGGAGCTGATTCGATGGAGGATGGCCGCGCTGTTATAGCCGCCGATTTTGATGGGGACGGCGACAACGATCTCTTCGTGCACAACTCTCAGCGTGAACGCCATCGATACTACGAAAACCGCAGCACTCCCTTGGGAGATTCGCTAAAAATCAGGCTGCGAGCCACAAAAAGCCAATACGAGGCAATCGGAGCTGAAGTCACCTTGTTCCGAGGCGCCAAGCGCATTACCCAGGTCATGTCGCGAGGACATGGTTTTCTCACGTGTAGCCCCCCAGAACTCGTGTTTGGAATCGAACGCGGTAAGCCTGCAAGTCTCATGGTGCGTTGGCCAGGCGGTAAAACGGAGCATTTCGTCCACAAGGGTGGCCCAGCAACCCTCACATTGATTGAAGGCATGGGCAAGACGGACCGGATGGCACTCTAGGGCCCGGCCCTTCACCTAGTGAGAGGATGAGGGCTGACCAATTTGGGCGACAATCCCGCGTGGCCCCTTTCTGAGTAGAGACCATCCCAGGAGCATAGCGAGTCCACCTAAGGACAAGAGCTCGATGATTGAGCCCCCGTGCGCCGCATCTCCGTGAGCGTGGCCGCCACCATGGCTCTCTCCACCAAATGTAACGCCCACAAGGTCGACAGAGAGGCCAGCCCCTATGGCACCTACGG
>MDTD01046087.1_pt1 | contig 11287 bp, 10 predicted proteins | sample 811221 | NCBI WGS metagenome assembly MDTD01 (sample SAMN05326646, study PRJNA326480) | marine metagenome | isolation source: seawater | place: Pacific Ocean: South West | collected 2011
AAAGGTAAAACCTAAGTTTTTACCTACAAATGATGATAATTTAGGGTTATTTAACGCTACTATACTGATATTAGGCGAGTTGAAAACACGAATTTCAACAAATTTGTCCCCTATTGCGTGGCAGAATCTATATACGACTGAAGCTGTTTAACAAACGACAAATCCTTTGGTTTCCCCTCAAACTCAGCAATTCCTTGAACTCCCGCCATAGAATTTGTGGTAAAAATCTCTTTCGCGGACCTCAATTCATCCAGGGTTAACTCACCTTCCTCAAAATTAATTTCCTTTTGCTTTATCGCTTTAATGATTTGTTTTCTCATGACACCATCCAAACAACCCTCTGACAATTTTGGTGTAATTATTTTATCGTCAACAACAGCAAAAATATTTGATGAAACTGTTTCACAAACCCTTCCTGCGGCATTTAAAACAACCACATCATCAACCTCAGTTTCTTTTTTGTACACCCCAGCCAAAACAAACAATAAAGCACTCGTTGTTTTTAAATTATTTAAAGGAGACATTCCTTTGTGATCGCCTTCAAACAAACCTAAACTTACGCCCTGTTTAGAGTACGTATAGTTGGGTTTATCAAATCGAGTTCCTTCAATTAAAAAACCAACCCTATTGCCCATTGGAGTATAGGTCCCAGGTGAATTTCTGTATACAATAATGCGTATGCGGGCATTGGTGAAATAATTTTTAACAATAATCTTCTCTACCTCCTTCTTCCAAAACGCTTCCTCCTTTCCAATTGTATCCAGTTTTAAGTGCTGCATTCCCTTGGAAAGCCTTTCGTAATGGTCTTCCCAAAACATCAATTCGCCATTCACCAACTTGATGGTTTCAAAAATACCATCTCCATAACGCATAGAACGATTGGATGTATCGTAAAGCTTATCTCCCTTTTCAGTTAAAAAGCCATCTAAATTGTTAAATTCCATCATAGCCTAAGCAATTAAATCAATTAAAGAGTCACTAATTACATTCACATCAATTTTAATCCCCTTCACTCCTGCCTTTTCGCCACATTCAACGTCTCTCCATTTATCACCGATGAAATAGGATTTTTTTGGATCAACATTGTATTTATACAGTCCCCTTTCTATCAATAGTGAATCTGGCTTTCTACACAAACAAGCCTGCAAAGCATTGTGATGTGGACAGTAAAAAAACTCTTCAATAGAAACTCCTGATTTATTAAACTCGGACTGAATAAAATCATTAACGGCTTCTACATCACTTTTCGTATAACGTCCCTTATTTACCCCGCCTTGATTTGTGATTACAATGAGCAAATACCCTTTTTCCTGTACTTTTTTTGCAAACTCAATAATTCCAGGGAGAATTGTTGTTTCACTCAATAAATACGTGTAATCATCAGGGTCGTGATTTATCACCCCATCCCTGTCCAGAAAAACTGCTTTGTTTACCATAATCCTGTTATAAAGATAAACTTTTTGCGAAGTTTTTTACATTATCGAGTACGAGCAAGCTCTACATAGCCATTTTTTACTCGTGGACCATTCGTACACGTAGACTCAAATTTCAAACGATAGTAGTAAATTCCACTCGAAGCATTAAACCAACCGTTTTTTCCGTCCCAATGTTCATTTGGATCATCAGTTTTAAAAACAAGTTTCCCCCATCTGCTGTATATTTTCAACGAGTAAGAAGTAACATTCTCGATTGGAATCTCAAATAAGTCATTAAAACCGTCACCATTTGGTGTAAAAAAGTTTGGTACCTCAGTTAACATAGGATTGGGCAATACGCTCAGCTGAATATCGTCCGAAGATTGGCAATTTCCATTTGAAACCTCCACCGAATAATTTCCAGCAGTACTAACGTTTATAGTAGGAGATGTCTCACCCGTGCTCCACTCAAACTGCTCACCTTGTAATGAACTTCCAAATACCGTGGATTCACCATCGCAAATGATTTGATCAGGTCCTAAATCAACCGTCGGATAACTTATGACATCAACGTATATTGAATCAGAGCCCTCACAATTGTTAAAATCCGTTACAACCAATGAATAGAACCCCTCCTGAATCGGGTCGATAACAGGCGAACTTTCTGTTCTACTTGATCCATCGGGAAGTTCCCACACATAAGAACCTGACCAAGGATTGGTAGAGGAAATCATAAAGGATTGACCTTCACACACTTCGATTGAATTATCAACAAACAAACCATTAGGTGTATCGTTTACCATAACGTATATAAAATCCTCATTGGAGCACTGAACATTTGATATTTCCAGTTGATAGTTTGTATTCAACTGAGGTTGAACACTAATTGTTGAATCGCTGCTGAAATTCAAAGCTCCTGGATAACTGCTCCAAGAAAAATCTCCAGAACCCAATGACGAAACAAGTTCGACAGAATCACCCAGACAAATCTCAATATTATCTCCTAAATCAACCAAAGTTGATGCATCAACATCAACAGTTATCGTTGCAGTGGGATCCGTTAAAGAACAGTTGATCGTATTGGAATACGTTATGGTGTATGTTGTTTTTTCCGTAGGAGAAACATAAGAATTTGGATTGGTACTATAAAAACCACTGGGGTTTGAAGTCCAAACATAATCATTACCGTCGTAATCCGAAACAGCTCGTAACAAGTAATTATCACCATAACAAATCGTAGTATCTTCACCGGCATCAATAGTTGGCAGGCTTATCTCTCTAACATTAAAATAAGTAGTATCCGGACAATTTATATCGGTAGTTAAAGCAAGAACAATCTCATAGTCTCCCGAGGGATTGGAAATTGCCAAAACATTATTGTAGTCGTTTTGATTTACCCATTCATATGATGAAAACCCTGAAGGACCAACCAAACTTAATGAAGCATCGTTCTCACAATAAGTTTCCTCGTTTGGTTCATCAAAAACCGTGTTGTAAACATTTACGGTCATGTAATCGGAGTAACTGCAGCCGTCATTTGTTATTGTCAGATAATACACAGTACTCAAAAGCGGCGTATCAACAACCATTGTATCTGAAGAAATTAATGTGCCGGTACTGTTGGTCCACGAATAATTTCCCGCTCCTCCTATTGGATCAATTTTAACTTCCTCGCCCAGACAAATCGTAGTATCGTTTTGAAAATCAAACACAGCGGAATCATTAACAAAAACATAAACCGAATCTCTCAGCGAAAAATCAACACAACCGTATTCATTTTCAGCAATAACCCAAACCCACTCGGATTCGGTTAAAGAAATGTATCTTCTGGACGAACTACCCCATAATTGTCCGGAGGATTGTGAATACCATCGATAAGTATTACCCCCGGATGCATCCAAAACAGCTGCCACACCCATACAAATAGAATCATCAACAGCTGTTAAATTGGGAACAGGGTAAAAAGACTCATTAAGTACATAAACAATAGTATCTAAACAACCCGGTTGAGTATGAAGTATTAACTCAACAATTTGTTCGTCGGTGGGATTAACAATTGTATAATATGAAGAATCCCCAAAATTACCATCCCAATCGTATCCAACATAACCACCATATGATACATTCAAATTAACAGCATCGTTTGGACAGAAATAAATATCAATTGTATCTGGAAGTGAATTACCACCAAAAACCTCTACCATAAACTCATCCTCCCATTCACAACTCGCATTATTTAAAGTGAGGACATAACCCGTCTCCTGGAATGGACTAACGTATACCGTATCATCACTTTGTAAATTTGAAAAACCATCTAATTCCCATGTGTAATCACCTTCAATTCCATGAGTAAATATCGCTGCCGAATCTCCTTTACAAATGGGCCCTAAATCAACCTGGTCAAAAACCAAAGATGTGTCAACCTCAACAATAACCGTATCTCGAGCCCTTTCATCACCACAACCGTTCTGATTTAATATTTGAAGATAATACTCAGTTGTTTTTGTCGGGGAAACAATCAATACGGTATCTTCAATCACTTGATCGGATTCACTGGAGGTCCATTCATATCTCCATTCAATATCAAAAGTATCCGGTCGCAGCGTAAATGTTTCCCCTGCGCAAATTACTCCTCCATCAACAGCACCACCTACAGCATCCCCAACCTCTTCAAAGACATGCAGTATTTGAGAGGAGCAACCCGCTTCATTGGTAATTTCAACAAAAACAGAATCACCAACCTGTGGATAATGCATTAATATGGTTTGCGTAGTTTCCCCTGTTACAGGCCAATAGTATTCATCGAATCCCGATGGAGCAGTTAAATAAACACTATCATTATCTCCAGTACAAAAACCATTTACTACAACATCTAAATATCCGCATTTTGCATCAATATAGGCATATCCAAAATGACCTCCTAAACCACAATCTTCAACTGAAAACTCAATGGTCATTACCTGTCCGATATAAGGTGTTAAATCAATCCCGACAGTTGCCCAATCTTTGAAACGAATCGTTCCGTTTTGATGCCAGGTGTCCGTTTCAGGACCAGCCGTTACCTGATAATAACCACATGGCCCCGGTATTATCTCCATATTTTCATCCAAAAGCTTTACTTCAAATTTGGGTTTTTCGTTCTGAGAGTGTCCAGAAGGATCTTCCAGAAGCAATGCATACTGATAGGTGAAGGCCGTATTTTCCGGAGTAACCAAAAAAGATTTTGTTAATTTTTCTGCCTCAGCTCCAACATTATCATTTCCTAATCGCACCGAATACAACCCTCCTGCTGGAGCAATAAACGATATCGTATCCAATGACAAAGGGTCATTTCCGGGGTCATTTACAACTGTATGTCTTCCGGATACAATACCCGGATTTGTTATTCCACCTCCACAACAGGTACCCGTATAACCCAACCATGAATTTAAAGTTCCTGTTTCAAAATCAGCATTGTCACAACTTTGGGAATATCCTTTAAAAGTCAAAATTACAACAAGGACAATCAGTAAGTTTACCTTCATGTTTTTTTTTTGCAAATATAACCAAGCAAAACAATAAAACGGATAATTGGGAAAATTTTATTTACGATAAATTATTAATATTTCTGTTCAAAACATTAAACAAAGTTTGAAATAAACGCACCGAACAGTTTAGGTTCGAAAACAAAAGTGACAACAAAACCAAAAACAGCCCCCCAAAAATGGGCGTCGTGTCCGATATTGTCCATTTCTTTCTTAGCCATGTAATGGGAATATAGTAAATATAAAGTACCTAAAATCCAACCTTTAATTGGTATTGGTATAAACATTAGAGATAGGTCACTATTAGGATACATAGCAATAAAGGAAAATAAAACAGCAGAAACAGCTCCGGAAGCCCCCAAAGCATTATAATGCGGATTGTCTTGATTTTTCACAAAACTATAAACTGAGCTTGCCAGTAAAGCTCCTGCATATAATAAAATGTAGTTCAGTAAACCTCTCACAGGACCAAATATTGAAACAAAACTCAACTCAACAGATTTACCAAAAACATATAAAACATAAATATTGAAACCAAAATGAATCCAATCGGCATGAATCAAACCATGACTAAAAAATCGATACCATTCCTTTCTTTCCTTTATTTGATAAGCATTAAAAATAAGCTTCCACTTTAAACTTCCGTCTTGAAATGCTTTGTAAGAAGCAAGAGCAGTGATGCCAATTATTATATAGGTTATATATGGATTCATCTTAAGAGAAGAATAAAGATAACGAACCTGTAAGGTTCAACATCCAAAATTGAAATTAATTCTTATCAAAATCAAGATCTTTTTTTTCTTCATCACGTGAATAAGCCGAAGAATAGGTTGCCGTGGGAATGTTACGTAAAAAGCCTTTTCTTGATGAACCTCCACCAAAAGTCCACGAAGACCTCCCTTGAATGTAATAAAGATCTTTCCATATCACCCCCGCAAAACCACCGTATAATTGAGCCATAATAATTCTTAAACCAATGCCATCTCCCTTTTTAATTTGATTACGCGCAACAGATTTTAATGAGTGATTAAAAATTAAATGGCAAATTAACCACACTGGAGCCGCTACAATATTACCAACGAATAAGCCCACAAAAACCGAAAGCGTCCAACTGTAATCAATGCTTAATACACAAACAGCAGCGTAAATAATGGATAGATAAATTGCAATGTCCCACAAATAAGTGATTTTTGTGTAGATATCCATTCTTGCAAATGCCGTTCGTACGATATTTTTACCGAACGATTTTATCAATAAAATGTCGTGAATTTTCCTTTTGTAATTTTTTATGGACGTTTTACCCTTTTTGGCAACGTTGTAAAATTTCTCTACCTCGCTTCTTTCCCTGAGAAGAAACTTACCATTAAACTCCTCAATTCTTTCGATCCAAAGCAAGACGGTTAAGTAAGTAAAATTACCCTCGACATTATAAAGTAACACCTCATCACTCCCTTTTTGTTTTTTTGCCCACTTTAAAAAGAAAGGAACGTTAATGAGAAATGAAGCGATAAGAATTAAAGCCAAGATTACAGCTCTGTAAAATTTAGAAACATTTTCCGGATTTTTATACTTCGGTTGATCCGTATTACCAACATCAACAAAAGAAGCATCTGCGAGAATTGAAGGAAATTTAAAATCAAAGGATCCATAGATTGTCGCAAAATCATACGAAAACATTTGAGCTTTGGAAGCATAACAACCAATCAAAAGAATCAACAAGACTAATATTTTATAATTTTTCCACATAATCACCAACTTCCGCCAGCTCCACTCCCTTTAAACTCTTTAAAAACTATTTTTGTTTGACCATTTTTTATTGACACATCTGTAATGAGCATTAATGCTTTTTTAGGGATTGGAATGTTTGACCAAAAAGCCCCATAAAACCCTCTGAGTTGAGCACTTACAATGTGCCAATAACCAGCATGTCCCTTCTTAACTTTAAGAATTTCGATAATTAATTTAAATATTAAAGTGAAAATATAATTAATCAATACCCAATAAACAACCCCAATGAAAAGTGCTGTTGCAATTCCTAAAAAAAAACCTCCAATTAAACTATTCAACTCGATGACCCAAAATTTAATGGAAAGAATCGTTGAGATAATAACTTGTGAGAGCTGACCAAATATTAATAATTTTGTGTTTTTATGCATCCTTTTAAAGGCTGTTTTATACCCCCTTTTACCAAATGAATTCGATAAAACCTGATTCGTTAATATCGATTTGTAATAACTGATTTTAAAACCCAACATTCTGGCTTTTTTTTCATACAAATCAACTCTTTCTCTCAGTTTTAATAATCGTAACCCTCTTTCATTTTCAATACGCTCAATCCATAAATTAAGATTAAAGCGAGTAAAATTCCCCCTGATTTGATAAAGCAGTATTTCAGAGTTAAGCGGCTGCTTTTTCACCCAATACCCAAAAGGGATTAAGTAAAGTAAATTTAAAAGAGTAAGTAAAAAATTATTCTCAAAAAATTCTTTAATAAATAAAACATCATCCCGAGAAAGTGGTTTTGAACTACTTCCGTAGCCAACTAAACCTGCCTTAGCCTCAAAAAAGGAACAAAACAAAAAAATACAAACAGAATATTTAATAATATTTTTCATAATCACCAACTTCCGCCGGCTCTACCGCCACCAAAATTACCTTCTCCACTACTATTATCACTCTCAAAACCAGAAGATATACCACCATAATATCCAGTAGAGGACTCTGAAATCCATGTTAAGCTCCCTTCGGCCCAATAAATATCTTTCCACAAGTAACCTCCTGTAAATGCCCAAAATTGCGCCATTGCAATTCGAAAAGGAATCGAACTTACTTCTTTTATTCGTTTATTAGTTGCATATCGTAAAACATTATTAAAAGCTGAATGACACATCAACCAAACAATACCTGAAGGGAAAATCCCAAGAAGCAAAGCAGCAAAAACAGCTGCAAGAAGACCAGCACCTGCGGCATTGGCAGCTACAACAATACAATTTAAAATAGATAAAATAATCATCACATCCCATATAGCAACCACCTTAGTATAAACCGGCATTCTGTGAATGGATTTTAGTATTTTTGGCTTCCCAAAGGATTTCTCTTTTAGCAACCTGTAAATCACTGAACGATAAATCTTAAAAGATTTTTTTTGTTCCCTGGAAAGATTAAAATATCGTTCAATCTTCCTTCGTTCAACTTTCAAATCCTGATTGGTAGCCCTTTCAATTCGGGCAATCATATCCAAAACATTCAAATACGTAAACTTTCCTCTAACCATGTAGAGGTACACTTCGTTGCTCGGATTTTGCTTTTTCAGCCAGTAAATGTAAAAAGGGATATTCAATAAGAAACCTATTGGAATCAATACAGCAAGGTACAAAGCATATTCAAAAGGAATCAAATTCAAATAAATTTGTAGTTAAATGCAACAAATTGAATTACCAGCTTCCGCCAGCTCCACCGCCGCCGAAACCGCCGCCACCGAAACCACCAAATCCGCCACCGCCAGAATTGAAATCATCCCAACCTCCACGATTCGAACTTCCTCCTATTCCACCGAATAAACTTCCCATCATAAAAGCACTCCAAAATCCAGTACCGTTAGTTTGAGCATAACTCCTCGACGAAAAAATTCGAGCTAAAAGGTAAAAAACGCCAACAAGAATCAATAGATACAATGCACTTCCACCTCCTTTATTTCGCTTCCTAACATTATTTTCATAAGCTTGATAGTTGTATTCTTTTTTTGCTAGAGAAACGAGTACATCCAAGGCAGCATCCACTCCCTTATAGAATTGCCCATTTTTAAAATTTGGAATCATCTCATTTTCAACAACTAATTTTGCCGTTGCATCTGGGATTACCCCTTCCAAACCATATCCTGGAGCAATAAAAGTTCTTCGCTCACCTTTTCCTCCTGTCGGTTTGATAAGGATTATAATACCATTATCTTTTCCCTTTCTACCAACTCCCCAGGTGTCGCCTAATTCTGTAGCATACATTGCATTGTCCATGTCGCATAAATCATTGACAACCACAACTACAACTTGATTCGATGTATTTTTGCTGATTTGAATAAGCCTTTCGTTTAAGGCACTTTCTTCAGTAGGTGAAAAAATATCGGATTTGTCATATACAAGACTGTCATTTGATTCATTCCTTTGAGGAAAACAATCGTTTTTAGCTTCAGAAATAAGTCCTGAAAACAAACACAAATAAAGAAGAAAACCAATTATTTTAAAGTTCATCATCAAAAGAAATTTCATTGTCCAATTCATTTACATCGTCTTCCTGATAAGGAAAGTGTGCCTTTAACTGCTCGCCTGCTTTTATAATCCCCGAAGACAAACCTTCAGCAAAATCTCCCTTTTTAAAGTTTTCAATCACCTCAGATTTTATTTCCTCCCAAAAATTTTCGGGTACTTTTTGATTAATCCCGGCATCTCCCAAAATAGCAAACTTCTTATCCTGAACCGCCAGATAAAACAAAACACCATTCCGTTGCTCGGTTTTTTGCATTTCCAATTTTTCAAAAACATAAGCAGCTCTGTCCAGCACATCTCCTTTGCATTTGTCATCGAGATGAACCCGTACTTCACCTGAAGTATTCAATTCCGCTGTTTCAATTGCAGCAACAACCTGTTTCTGCAATTCTTTTGTAAACAATTCTTTTGCTTTCATTTAAAATTGAACTTTATATGCTTTTTCTGCTCCTTTTTCCGACTCGAAACTTCCTTTTTTAGTAAACTCATCTTCTTCTGCCAACCACCCTAAATACATTTTTCTCCAAAAGCCTCTTATGAACGTATTGTATTCTTTTACAGTATCATTATACCGCTGACGAGCAACATTAATTCTATTTTCTGTCCCCTCCAATTGCGCCTGCAATTGCAAAAAATTCTGGTTGGATCTCAGTTCAGGATAACGTTCTTGTACAAGCATAAGTTTTGATAAGGCTTGTGTTAACCCCGATTGTGCCTGCTCAAAAGCTTTAATGTTCTCTGGTTTTAGATTACTGGCATCTATCGTTACTTTTCCAACAGAAGCCCTAGCCTCCGTTACACCAATCAAAACCTCTTTTTCCTGAGCGGCAAAACCCTTCACTGTTGAAACCAAATTTGGAATCAAATCCATTCTTCTTTGATAAGTTGCTTCTACATTTCCCCATGCTTGAGAGGTCGTTTCCTGGTATCCAACTGCTTTGTCATAAGTTCCAGTTGCTTTAAAAAACATGCTTATACCAATGATTACAACTAAACCTACTACAGATAATATTATTATACTTGATTTTTTCATTTCTTTTTTTGTTTAAATATAGAAAAAAACATCCCGCACGAGGCGGGATGAAATTGTTTTTGTTATTCTATGATTTCAATTGAGCGATTTACAAAGTCCGTCAGCTCTTTTCCTTTTAACAACCCTACCGACAATAGGGCCAAATCGGCAGCTTGCTTCGCCAGTTTTTGTTGCGTTTCGCTATCATCTTCCTTGAGAATTTTTCCTACCAAAGGATGATTCGAATTTACAACCAGGTTATAGGACTCTGGGAAATTACCCATCATACCGCCTTGACCACCTACACGTTGCATCTCTACCATTCTTCTCATGAACTCACTTTGCGTAATTTGAATTGGTGCATCCTGCTCACTTAAACTTTCGAATTGAACCGTATATGTTTGTGTATTGACTACACCTTCAATTACCGGCTTTAATTTTTCCTCTTCTTCTTTTGAAAGTTTACTTGGAATCTCCTCATCCTTAGCAATTAACTTATCAATCGTATCGGAATCAATTCTTGCAAACGTTACATCCGTTAAATCCTGTTCCAGCTTGTTCGCCAAGTGAGAACTAAGTGCCGTATCCATTACCAATACATCGTATCCTCTTTCCTCTGCTTTTGCAATAGCGGAATGATGAGCCTCTGCATCGTGTGTATACAATATAACCGTTTTCTTATCCTTGTTTTCCTGAGTAACCTTAATTTTCTCAAGGTATTCATCAATTAAAAAGAACTCTTCTTTCACGTTTTTATACAGCATGAATTTCTTTGCTTTTTCGGCAAACTTTTCATCGCTCAGCAATCCAAATTCGATGAACACTTTAATGTCGTCCCATTTCTTTTGGAATTCCTCTCTGTCCTTAGTTGCCAATTGCTTTAATTTATCAGCAACCTTCTTGGTAATGTGCGAAGAAATTTTCTTTACATTTTGATCCGACTGCAAATAGGATCTGGAAACGTTCAAAGGAATGTCTGGTGAATCGATAACCCCATGCAATAACGTTAAGAAATCAGGAACAATACCTTCTACCTGATCGGTTACAAAAACCTGATTGCAGTACAATTGAATTTTG